>Ga0265297_10010034_pt1 | contig 12027 bp, 11 predicted proteins | sample Munlanlwell13791_FD_192502 | JGI IMG/M metagenome (GOLD analysis project Ga0265297, IMG submission 192502) | Leachate microbial communities from a municipal landfill in Southern Ontario, Canada - Leachate well 137-91 | ecosystem: Engineered > Solid waste > Landfill > Unclassified | place...
AAACCCCTGGCTGAAAGGACCTTCGTGATGGAGCTGGTGAGGGTCGTCTTGCCATGGTCCACGTGCCCTATGGTGCCTATATTTACGTGTGGTTTTTTACGCTCAAATTTTTCCTTGGCCATTTTAGTGACCTCCTATTTAGGTTTTTATCGACGGAGCTGCTGATGGGAATTGAACCCATGACCTCTTCCTTACCAAGGAAGTGCTCTGCCGACTGAGCTACAGCAGCATCAACATGCTGCTATCTTTATATATAATATCCTTTTATAGTAACAGAAGTTAAAATTTTACCACAATTAGTTTATTTGTCAAGCAAAATTTTAAAAAATTATTTTTATCTCACGCTCTTATCTATGACTTTTCTTAAAAGCATTAAAAAGATAAGGACAGAAAGGATCGCTATGCCCATTATAACGGAAAACGCGTGGAAGAATTCCTGCATCGGGATTTTCACGTTCATCGAAAAAATAGAGACCACTAATGTGGGCACCATCAGGGAGAGCGTTATTATATTAAGGGTCTTCATGAGGACATTCAGGTTATTGTTCACTATGGACGCCCTCGCGTCCATAAGGGACGCGAATATGTTGGAATAGATCTCGGCCTGCTTGTAACACTGATTATTCTCAACGATTATGTCGTCCAAAAGCTCTGCTTGCTCCTGACTGAAATTCATCTTGCCGGAGTTATTTTTAAGCTTTTCCGTGAAGACGCCGTTGGAGTTTATCGCGTTCAGATAATAAACCACGCTCTTTTCCAGGGTAAATAGGTTGAGCAAATATCTATTTTCCATGGAGGTGCTGAGCTTCTGCTCAAGCTCATCCGCTATCACGTTAAAGACCTTCAAGTGTTCCAGAAAATGATAGATAGACTTGTACAGGAGCCTCAATATGATATCATGAAGGGATGTTATCTTGATGACCGGCTTTCCGTCAGAAAAAAGATGGATGTCTTCGGCGAGCACTATGGCGATCATGTCGCTGAATACAAACGCGCCTATCGTGCCTGACTTGAAAAGGAACTGGTCCTTGCCTGAATAGTTCCTCGGAAACTTGAAGATCATCGCCGTGTGATTCGCCTCGAACTCAAGACGCGACAATTCATCCGGGTCAAGGGCGGAATTCAGCGTGTGCTCGTCGACCTTTAACTGGTCAATCAAAAACCTCTTTTCGCTCTCGTCCGGTTTCACGAAAACGAGGATCGAGCTCTTCTCTTCGCCGGACTCGACTATTTTCTCGTTGATCACCTGATAACGCTTAAGCATAAAACCCCTTATAACCAACGCATTGCAACTCTATACGCATAAAACCTATTTCTGCGAAGCCCGTCACTATATTTCTCTCCAATACCGTAAGGGCGAAGCAGAATGGAGCTGGCGAGAGGAATCGGCTACTTCGCCCTCGCGGATTGCTCGGGCTGCGTAGCCTCACCTCGTTCGCTGTCGGCCGCTGATTGCGGCCTTTTCCTCGCTTCGCTCGGCGCTCACTCGTTTCGATTCCGTTACACATGGAGCTGGCGAGAGGAATCGAACCTCCAACCTATGGTTTACAAAACCATTGCTCTGCCGTTGAGCTACGCCAGCGTACATATCTATCATTCACGCAAACCCAGTCCCGAGTCTCCATATCGTTTCTGCGCCGAGACGAGGGGCTTACAAAACGATTCTCTTGTATAGTGCTGTCCCTCGCAGCAAACGATTAACAAGCTCAGGCTGCTTCGGGACGATTTTGCCTTCGGCAAAATCGGAGCGGGTGAACGGGATCGAACCGTCGTAGCTAGCTTGGAAGGCTAGCGCTCTACCATTGAGCTACACCCGCGTGCATATCTATCATGCATGTATCCAGCCCCGAAGGCCCCTGTTTATTTCTATGTTGGGCCGAGGGGCTTATATTACTATTAAACTACGCATAACGCTTGTCCCTCGCAACAACTTAGCATGTTTGAGGCTGCTTCGGGACTCATTCTGCCTGTTCGGCAGAATTTCGGTGGGCAGAGAAGGATTCGGCTACTTCGCCCTCGCGGATTGCTCGGGCTGCGTAGTCTCACCTCGCTCCGCTGTCGGCCGCTGATTGCGGCCTCTTCCTCGCTATTCGCTCGGCGCTCGCTCGTTTCGAATCCTTTAGCGAGTCAGCCGATTAAATTTACGTGGTGGGCAGAGAAGGATTCGAACCTTCGTAGGCGTGAGCCATCAGATTTACAGTCTGACCCCTTTGGCCACTCGGGTATCTGCCCTCATCGCCGCAAGTTGACACACAAGCAATACTCCTTTTGTCAACTTACGGTTAATTTTATTGCGTACGGGACCTTTTCCAGTATATCGCCCGCCATTAAACCAATTTCTCCTTTGTCTTTTGCAGCCAAATCACCCGCCAAACCATGAATATGAACGCCAAGCCGAGCCGCGTCAAATAATCTCAGGCCCTGGGCCAAAAATCCCGCTATGACACCCGCGAGGACATCGCCGCTGCCGGCGGTTGCCATCCCGGGATTTCCCGTCTTATTTACATGGGCCTTGCCGTCTCTATCAGCGACGACGGTGCCATGGCCTTTCAAAACTACCACAGCATTATAATCACGCGAAAACTTTTTTGCAACACTTAATCTGTTATTTTTCACATAGCCGGCGCTTTTATCGATCAATCTGGACATCTCTCCCTCATGCGGGGTTATCACGCAGCGCGCCTTCAGTTTTTTTAACAAACCGGGCTCAACGGCCATGGCGTTCAGGGCGTCCGCGTCCAACACCATGTCCTTTTTGATTTTTAATATGAGCCTGCGGATCAGCGCGGCTGTCTCTTTTTGGCGCGAAAGCCCGGGCCCCAGCAGCACGACCTCTGAATCCTCCGCTTTCTCCAGTATTTTTTTCTCCGCCTTCAGGGATAACGATAATTCTTTTGTTTCAGGCAGGGGCAAGGTCATCGCCTCCGTAAGCTTGACCTCCATCGCCGGATTCAAAGAAGCCGGAATGCCAAGCGTCACGAGCCCGGCGCCTGAACGCAGGGCCGCGTTTGAACAAAGCGCCGCGGCGCCCGTCAGTCCGACCGAACCGGCCACAACAAAAACCCTGCCGAAATCTCCCTTTTGGGCGTCTCTCTCTCTTTTTTTGATCAATCCTCTTTCCATAATATCGCGTTGCTGACCGCGTAGTTATTGGTATGGGACATGCTCACCATTACCTTCCTCAGTTTGTTCTTGCCGGCGAAATCCCTCGCCTCCTTGTGCAAAATCACTTCCGGCTTGCCTTTGCTGTCATTAAGGATCTCTATATTCTTCAGCCTTATACCCACCCTCGTGTCGCCGAACGCCTTCAACACGGATTCCTTGCACGCGAACCGAGCCGCCAGATTCTCGTGCGAAAATTTTTTCTTGGTGGCGTAAGAAAGCTCTCTCTTAGTAAAAACCCTGTTTAAAAATTTATCACCCCACATGTCCAACGCCTTTTTTATGCGTTCGACCTCTATTATGTCTATGCCGGTCCCGATTATCATCTTATCAGCCCCTTCATGTCTTTAACGGCCTCATAGAGCCCCGTAAAGACAGCCCGCGAAATAATCGAATGCCCTATGTTCAGCTCGTTCATACCTTTTATCCCGGCTATCCTTTTCACGTTCGCGTAATTCAAACCATGCCCCGCGTTCACGATAAGCCCCAAAGACAGCGCGTATTCGACGGACTCCTTTATCTTCCGGAACTCCCTATCCATTGAACCCCTTGACTTCGCGAGCGAATAAGCCCCCGTGTGAATTTCCACTGCGTCAGCGCCGATATGATCCGCCGCGCGTATCTCCCTGTCGTCAGGATCGATAAAGATGCTCACCTCAACGCCTTTGTTTTTAAGAGACACCACGGCCTTTTCTATCTTACCCTCGTTCCTGACAACGCTTAACCCCCCCTCGGTGGTAAGTTCCCGCCTTTTTTCAGGCACGAGGGTCGCCTGGTGCGGCCGTATCCTGCGGGCTATCTTGACGATCCCGGGATCTATGGACATCTCGAGATTAAATCTTGTCTTTACCTTTTTCTTTAATCTCTCCGCGTCCTCGTCACAAATGTGGCGTCTGTCTTCTCTCAGGTGCGCGACTATACTGTCGCAGCCTGCCCTCTCGCAGGCCAGGGCGGCCAATACGGGATCCGGCTCGCCGCCCCCCCTCGCCTCCCTCAAAGTCGCCACGTGATCTATGTTCACACCCAGCTTCAGCGTCATCTCTTCTCCATCATGTAGCTCTTATTTACCTGCTTCTCCTTGGTTATCTCCTCGCTCACGTAAAACCACGTTATTATCGCCAACACCAGGGATATTATCTTTATCCAGAAATTATTGACTATCCACTTGAACATCCTATTTCTTGCCTTTCTTGTCCTGCTTGGAAAGATTGCTCAGCACGCGCTCCAGCGACGCCTTGTCAAGGTCATGCGTGAGCTGGCCTCCCATCGCGACAGATACGCCTCCGGTCTCCTCCGAAACCACGATTACCACCGCGTCCGTCTCCTCGCTCAAACCAAGCGCCGCCCTGTGTCTCGTGCCGAGCGTCTTCGAGACCTTCGGATTCTGCGTAAGCGGGAAGAGACACCCCGCCGCGGCGATCCTGCCGCTCGATATCACTATCCCCCCGTCGTGAAGCGGCGTATTCGGCATGAAAATAGTGGTTAAAAACTCCGCGCTTACCTTACCGTCTATCTCTATGCCGCTCTCGATATAATGCCTCAGATGCGCCTCTCTCTCGATCGCCACCAAAGCGCCTATCTTCTTGCCGGAAAGCGAAAAGCACGCCTTCGCGATCTCGTTTATCATCTCCGTTTCTTTCAGGAAAAATATGAACCAGCGGCGCTGGCCGATGCTGGCCAGCCCCCTCCTTAATTCGGGCTGGAATATCACGAGAAAGGTTATGATGGATATGGCGACTATCTTCGTGAATATCCAATTTATCCTCTCCAGATTAAGCTGTTTGGTCACGATAACAAATAACGCTATCAGGATTATGCCCCTCAGGACATAAACGCCGCGTGTCCTGCTCGCGAAAATCAGGATCACGTAAAAAACAAACCAGAGGATGCCTATCTCTATTATCAGTTTCACTAAATCAAGCATTGCCTCTCCTGGTAATGGCGTCCGCGACAGCCGCCGCTTCTTTTATTTCCCTGACGTCATGGACCCTGACTATGTCAGCGCCGTTTTGTATGGCCACAGCCGCCGCTCCGGCCGTGCCAAAAACCCTCTTGTCCGGCTCCGCGCCCAATATCTTGCCTATGAACGCCTTTCTCGAGGGGCCCACCAATATCGGCCTGCCCAGGACCTTAAACCTGCCGAGCCTTCTTAAAATTTCCAGATTGTGCTCCAGCGTCTTGCCAAAACCAATACCGGGATCCACTATGATATTCTCTTTTTTGACCCCGCCCGCCTCGGCCCTTTCAGCCAGCTGTCTCAGTTTTTCGATGATCTCCTCTATCAAATCCCCGTAAACAGGATTATCCTGCATGGTCCCGGGCTCGCCCTTCATGTGCATCAAAACCACCTTAGCGTCAAATTCAGCGGCAAGACGGGCCATGCCGGCGCCTTTTTCAAGGCCGGTCACGTCGTTTATTATCGAGGCGCCATTGTCCAGCGCCTGCCTCGCGACTTCAGGCTTGGTCGTATCTATGGATACCGGCGTCTTTATCGACCTGGTTATTTTTTTTATGACCGGGATTACCCTTTTTATCTCCTCCTCCAGCGAAACGGGCGCCGCGCCCGGCCTGGTCGATTCCCCGCCCACATCAATGATATCAGCGCCGTCCGCCGCCATGCGTTCGGCCCTGTTGACCGCCTTTTCCTGGTCCAGGTATATGCCGTCTCCGCTGAAGGAATCAGGGGTCAGATTCAAGATCCCCATTATATACGTGCGGGAACCGAACGCGAAATCCTTCATGACGGGAATACTATCTTCCTGACCTCTTCCGAATCCAGGACCTCTTTTTCCGACAACCTCTCGGCCAGGGCTTTTAATTTATCGATATTGGCCGTCAATTCCGACTTTGCCCTTTTATAACACTCTTCTATGATCCTGCGCACCTCGGTGTCTATCTCAAGCGCTGTCGCCTCGCTGTAATTCCTCTCTTCCCCCAGGTCCCTGCCCAGAAATACCTGCTCTTCCCTCCTGCCGAAAGTAAGGTTGCCGAGTTTTTCGCTCATGCCCCACCTGGTGACCATGTCCCTCGCTATCTCGGTTGATTTTTCCAGATCGTCCTGAGCGCCTGTTGACAATTCCCCGAATATCAGGTCCTCGCTCGCCCTGCCTCCGAGTATCCCGACTATCTTGCCAAGAAGCTCTTTCCTGGTGACGATATACCTGTCCTCCAGCGGCAGGCGCATCGTATAACCGAGCGCTATGCCCCGGGGTATTATGGAGACTTTGTGCAAAGGATCCGCGCCCGGTATCAAAAGCGCCAATAATGCGTGGCCTGACTCATGATAAGACACTATCTTTTTCTCTTCCGCGTTTATCACGCGGGTCTTTTTCTCCGGCCCCGCGATCACCCTCTCTATGGACTCTTCCAATTCCACTATCTCAACGGATTCCTTGTTCCTCCGCGCCGCCAAAAGCGCGCCCTCGTTGACCAGATTGGCCAGGTCCGCCCCTGAAAAACCGGATGTCTGCCTGGCGATGGATTTTAAATCCGCCTCCTTGCTCAATTTTATGCCTTTCGTGTGAACCTTCAATATCGCTTCCCTGCCTACGATATCCGGCCTGGATATGACGATCATCCTGTCAAACCTGCCCGGCCTCAATAACGCGGGGTCAAGGACATCGGGCCTGTTAGTGGCCGCTATCAATATAACGCCTTCCTGTGTGTCAAAACCGTCCATCTCCACCAAGAGGGCGTTCAGCGTCTGCTCGCGTTCGTCATGGCCGCCGCCGATCCCGGCAAAACGCTGCCTGCCGACCGCGTCTATCTCGTCGATAAAAATAATACAGCCCTTGCCGCCCATCTTCGCGGCGTGCTTTGCCTGCTCAAATAAATCCCGCACCCTTGAAGCCCCCACGCCGACAAACATCTCCACGAAATCAGAGCCGCTGATGCTGAAAAACGGGACCTTCGCCTCGCCGCTCACCGCCTTCGCCAAAAGCGTCTTACCGGTGCCCGGAGGCCCCATCAAAAGCACGCCTTTCGGTATCTTGCCGCCTAGCTTCTGGAATCTCTTTGGATCTTTCAGGAACTCTATTATCTCCTTCAGCTCCTCTTTCGCCTCGTCAACCCCGGCCACATCCTCAAAAGTAATCTTTAACTTATCGCCCTGGATCTGCCTGGCCCTGCTTTTCCCGAACGACAGGATCTTCCCGCCGCCCTGCGCGGCCGCGCCCCTATACACAAAAAACCATAAAAAACCGATGAATAAAAGCATGGGGCCCAGCGAATAAAGGATATTCGACAAAAAAGTCCGCGGAGGCTTGATGTCGAAATTCGGCACGTTGTCCCTCATCAGGTTGAGCATTTCGCTGTCCAGCTGAGACAGGTGCACCTGAAAGCGGCTGCCGTTCGAAAATACGCCCTTGACCTCATCATCCACCTTCACGGCCGAATCTATCAGCTTGGATTCTTTGTTGGTCTGGAGAATCCTGTAAAATTCGCCATAGCTCAATTCTTTCGGGATCCCGCCCGGCGACAGCGTGTCTATCCTGAAGATATACAAAAGCAGCAAAAACACCCCTACCCAGAACAAAACTCTATTGATATTATTCATGTTCTTCTTAGCCATGCATCCAGCCTTTCTTTGATATTACCGTGAAAATATATATTAGCATCTATATATATCAAAATCAACTTTAAATTTTATTAAAAAGAAAAAGCCAAGTTGACACCCAAGTAATACTACTTTTGTCAACTTAGCTTTTTACGATTTAGAACACACCAGCTCATTCCTGTGCTTCACTATGCTTATCCCGGCGGGGAGATCGACCTTGGAATTAACCGGCCTGGCCTCGATCAGGTCGCCCATCTCCTTCCAATGCTGATAAGTAAGGCGCCTGAGGTCTCCTTTCAGCTCCTGGAGCGCGGCGCGCATGACCCTTTTTCTTATCGCGTCAGGCTGCTCTTTCAATTTTTTCAGATTTATCGATATCCCGGAGGCCCTGACCCTTGACATGCCGTTAAATTTCCTCCTGGAAAACTTTTCCAGGAATTCATTCTCGGCGCGCAGGTTTTCAGCGGTATTCGCCAGGACCTCTTTTATATTGGGATTGAATTCTTTTTCTAAAAAAGGGATGAGGGAACGGCGCACCCTGTTTCTGGTGAAAATGTCTTTTTCGTTGGAAGAATCCCGCCTGAAACACAACTTATTCTCTTTGACAAACTCTTCTATCTCTTTTCTCGTGACTTCCATTAGCGGCCTTATGACTTGAAACTCTCCCATGTCCTTGACCGGGTTCATGCCCCCGAGGCCGGCCATGCCCGCGCCCCTCATCAGCCGCATCAGGACCGTCTCCGCCTGGTCGTCGGCATTATGGCCCACGGCTATCTTCTGGATCCCTTTTTTCCCGGCCGTCCTTTTGAAAAAATCATACCGCTCAAACCGCGCGGCCTCCTCGGAAGATATCCCTTTTTCCGAGGCGATCTTCGGGACGTCTATCTCCCCGGAAACAATTTCCAATCCATACGCCTTCGCGAGGTCCTCACAGAACCTCCTGTCCGATCTCGATTCCTCGCCCCGGAATTTATGGTCCAGGTGGGCTACTACTATTTCCAAGGCGTATTCTTTCCTGAGGGAATTCAGGGCATTGAGAAGCGTCACCGAATCCGGGCCTCCGGACACCCCGACCAGGACCTTGTCGCCCCTGCGGAGCATGCTGTGTTTTTTTATGGTAGATTTTATTTTTTCTAGAAAAAAGGTGGGCATGATAATTTAGATGTGGTAGCGGCGAGTGGATTTGAACCACTGACACGCCGGGTATGAGCCGACTGCTCTACCAGGCTGAGCTACGCCGCCAAAAATTAATTCGCTACGCTCATTAATTTTTCCAAAGGGGCTTCGCCCCTATGGCGCTACGCAATGCTCCTATCGTCGCATTGCTTCACTGTTACCCCTCGAGGGGGTGCCTGCACCCCCTCAAACTCCCCCAGCTGGCTGGAATTTTCCAAATTCCAGCCAGAAATTTTACACTTTATCTACTTCAAAATCTCGTTTAAGCTCCCTGTCCTATATCCTTCTAAATCCAGGGCAATATAACTAAAACCTATCCGCTTCAAGCGTTTTGTTATTTTATCACAAACCCCTTTATTTAGGAACCTTTTTATGTCTTTTTTCTCTACCTCTATCCTCGCGATGCCGCCGCCATGACACCTGACCCTTACCTGTCCGATGCCCAACTTTTTCAAGAATTCCTCCGCCGTTTCGACTTCTTTTAAACCCGCCCTGGTGATACGCTCGCCATAAGGGAATCTCGAAGCCAGGCACGCCATCGAAGGAAGCCCAGCTGTTTTTAAACCCAATCTCCTGGAATAAGTCCTTACATCGTCTTTCGCGAAACCCGCTTCAGCGAGGGGACTCTTTACGCCGAATTCCTTTTTTGCCGCGCTTCCGGGTCTATAGTCTTTTTCGTCGTCTTTATTTGAAGCGTCAAAAATATATTTAAGACCTTCTTTCCCAGCGATTTTATCAAGCGCCTCAAATAACCCCTTTTTACAATAATAACACCTGTTCTTTGGGTTTTCCGTAAAATTCTTATCCTTCAGCTCGTTTGTAAAAATTACCTTGTGCCTTACGCCAAGGGCTTTCGCGAAGCGCCTCGCGTTTTTAAGCTCGAGCTTCGTGTAGGTGTCCGACACCGCGGTGACAGCCAGGATATTTTCCGCGCCCATCGCGTCCCTTGCCGTCCTGAGCAGGAAACTGCTGTCCACCCCGCCTGAAAACGCCACCACGGCGCTCCCATACCGCGCCAGAATCCTTTTCAGTTTCCCTATCTTACCCATATACCTTTTCTATCCACCCTCCGCCAAGCACGTATTCTCCGTCATAAAAAACAGCCGCCTGGCCCGGCGTGATTGCGCCCTGAGGTTCCTTGAATTCCACTTCCATGCCTGAATCGCCCGCGCCCCGCAGGCAAGCCTGCGCCTTCTTATGATTATATCTTATTTTCACATCCGCTTCTAATTTTTCCGGGACGCTGGCCCCGCGCAGCCAATTGACGTCTTTTACCAAAAACCGTTTCTTTTTTACCTTTTCCATGTCCCCGACCACCACGACGTTATCCTTCGCCCTTATTTCCGCTACATACAAGGGCATGGGATTCGCTATGCCCAGCCCCCTGCGCTGACCTATTGTGAAATTCCAATATCCCTTGTGATAACCCAGAACTTTCCCGGACCCATCGACTATCTTCCCTTTTTTCTCGCCCCGCCCGCAATGTTTTTTTATAAAACCGACATAATCATTGTCAGGGACAAAACATATCTCCTGGCTGTCCGGTTTTTGATGCACCGGCAAACCTGATTCCCGCGCCTTTTTTCTGACCTGTTCCTTTGTAAGGCCTCCTATCGGGAAAAGTATGTTTTTCAGCCTGCCGCGGGCGATGACGAAAAGCGCGTACGACTGGTCTTTCAGCTTATCCGCGGCCATCCTTAATTCATACCGGCCGTTTTTCTCTATCCTCGCGTAATGGCCCGTGGCTATAAAATCGCATTCAAGGCCTTCGGCTTTTTTCAGCAAACTGCCAAATTTTATCTTTTCGTTACAGACTACGCACGGGTTCGGGGTCCTGCCCCTCAGGTACTCTTTCACGAAATAATCCATGACCTTTTCGCGAAAGGGTTTTTCTAAATTCAAGACATAATGCCTGATGCCGATCTTGTCGCAAACTCTCCTGGCATCCTCTATGTCTTTCAATGAACAGCAAGGCCTGTCTCTCTCCTGAGCGCAGTTTTCGCCGGGCCATATCTTCATGGTAGCGCCTATGGCCTCGTAACCCTCTTCATTTAAAATGACGGCGGCCACTGAACTATCAACGCCTCCGCTCATGGCCACCAAGACCCGTTTTTTATTCACGATAAATATTTAGCTATGGATTTTGCCGCGCGCTTGCCCGCGCCCATGGCCGCGATCACGGTATCATCGCCTTCCGTGGCGTCGCCGCCGGCGTAAACTCCGGGGATATTGGCCGCCTGGGTCAGGGGGTCTACTATTATCTTATTCCATTTATTCAACTCAAGCTCCGGGGTCGCGCTTAAAAACACGGGATTCGGGCTTTGTCCTATCGCGACGATGACGGTATCAACGTCCATGACAAACTCGGAACCCTTGACAGGCACGGGTCTTTTACGGCCCGACTCATCGGGTTCCCCCAATTCCATCTTAATGCATTCCATGCCTTTCACGAATCCATTCTCATCCCCGAATATCTTTTTCGGCAGGGTTAACATATGGAACTCTATACCTTCTTCCTTGGCGTTTTCCCTTTCCTCTTTCCTCGCCGGCATCTCGTTCTCGGTCCTGCGGTACACGATGCGGACCTTTTCCGCGCCGAGCCTGAGACAAACCCTCGCTGAATCCATGGCCGTGTTTCCGCCGCCTATCACGGCGACTTTTCTGCCTATATTGATGGGCGTGTCGTATTCAGGAAAAAGATACGCCTTCATCAGGTTCGCCCGGGTCAATACCTCATTGGAAGAATACACCCTGTTAAGGTTTTCCCCCGGTATTTTCATGAAACTCGGCAGGCCCGCGCCCGTGCCTATGAACACGGCCGCGTAACCGTCGTCAAAAATCTCTTTCAGGGTCATGTTTTTCCCAACCACGTAATTCGTGTTTATCCCGACACCCAGCGACTCCAGGTATTCCACCTCTTTACGCACTATCGCCTTGGGCAGGCGGAATTCGGGTATGCCGTAAATCAACACGCCGCCGGCGCTATGAAGCGCCTCGAACACGGTAATCTTATATCCCATCCTGGCCAGATCTCCGGCGCAGGTCAATCCCGCCGGCCCGCTTCCTATCACCGCCACCTTTTGTTTCTCGGTCTTGCGACCCGGTGACCCTGTGGCCTGGAGGCCTTCCTTAAT
>Ga0265297_10010035_pt1 | contig 12027 bp, 16 predicted proteins | sample Munlanlwell13791_FD_192502 | JGI IMG/M metagenome (GOLD analysis project Ga0265297, IMG submission 192502) | Leachate microbial communities from a municipal landfill in Southern Ontario, Canada - Leachate well 137-91 | ecosystem: Engineered > Solid waste > Landfill > Unclassified | place...
CTTCGGTTTTATCAGCCAAGACGGTGGAAGCAAAGATTTGTTTTTCCACGCCAACGAACTTGATGGAACTGACTTTTCCGACCTAAGAGAAGGGGACGCTGTCACTTTCGAGATCAAAGACACCCCGAAAGGTCCGGCTGCCACTCAAGTCAAAAAGGCTTAAGAGTTACAGATACCATTAACAAAAAAGACTTATCATTTGATAAGTCTTTTTTGTTTGGGTGATCTAGTCTTATTCTCTAATTAAGATCTAATTAGAATCTTGGTCTTTACTTTCTTGGGTTTGAAGTAACTTTGCGCGAATCTTTCAGCGATACTGGGATCAAACATTTTACAGCTAAAAATGTCAATAAACGCCCGGTCACCTTGCTTGTCGTCAAAATGGATTACAATCGACGACGTCTCGATGAACTGCATTACTGAATAGCCCTCCAGCTCCCCTTCAGCAAATTTTTTTAAATGCATTGGCCCATAAGCTTTCATCCCGATTTTTTTGATTACATCATTAATAAACAATCGGATTGCCTTAGGCGATTGAATTAATTGGTGGTCGCATCCAGACAAGTCAATGCTTGCTGTTAGTCCCCACGCCCGCTGCTTTTTGTAAAGCAAGCGTAAGGTAGAGAGTTCCATTTAATTGTCTCTTTATTAATTAATTTAAGGTACCAATCTGATTGTATTATAAAAAAAATAAAATGTAAAGAAAAAATGGCTTCCTGGAGCCGAAGAAGACAAAAAATACTCCGAGCGCCGAAAAAAATTGCGGCCGGAAGGAAAATTATTTAGTCAGGCGACGGTTATGCTATAATGAAATAGCTTATGAATTTGGAAAATTTGGAAAAAATCATCGCGTCTGAGCCGAGGTACCGGGTAAAGCAGATCTACCAGGCGATTTTTGGCAATCTCATTGATGGTTGGTCAAAAATTTCAAATTTGCCTCTGGATTTAAGACAGCAGCTGGACGAGAATAGCGACCTGAAAATCAAGGCAGAGGTTTTAGAAGCATCAGACAGAAGTACTCTCAAAGCCTTAATTACTTTGACCGACGGCTTGAAAATCGAAACCGTTCTGCTTCAGCATAATGACGGCAGAAATACGGTTTGTGTCTCGTCGCAGGTAGGTTGCGGCTTAGCTTGCCAATTTTGCGCCACCGGCCAAATGGGCTTTAAGCGCGACTTAAAAACTTTTGAAATTGTTGAACAAGTATTATTTTTTGACCGGCACCTTAAAAAAGAAAATAAAAAAGTAACTAATATTGTTTTCATGGGCATGGGTGAACCGTTTCTAAATTACGACAGTGTCTTGAGTGCTATTCGAATTTTTAACAACAAAGAATATTTTAATATCGGCGCCCGAAAAATTTCAATTTCCACAAGCGGCGTTATTCCCGGCATAAAAAAATTAGCCACTGAGGACTTGCAGGTGAACCTGGCGATTTCGCTCCACGCGCCGAATGATAAATTGCGGTCAAAATTAATGCCAATCAACAAACAATACCCGCTGGAAAAATTAATGAAGGCGATAGATGATTACGTCAAAAAAACTTCCCGCCAGGTGATGTTTGAGTACTTGATGATCAAAGGAATCAATGATTCGCCCTCTTTGGCCCGGGAATTAGCCCAATTGGTCAAAAGCAAGCTTTATGTGGTCAATCTTATTTCTTACAACCCAACGGGCAAATTTGAGGCCTCAGGCGGCACCACAATTTCGGCGTTCAAAAAAGAACTGGAAAAAAATGGAATTAATGTCACTCAGCGGTATAATTTCGGCCGCGATATTGATGCTTCTTGCGGCCAGCTCCAGGCTAAATTAAAATCAAAAAAATGAAAAAAATATTTTTAATAACTATTATAATTTTAAGTCTGGGCATTTCCGGCTGCACTTCTTTTCAGAAGGCTGATTTTGTTAACATTAATGAAAACCAAGGTGCCTCAAGCTATGAAGAGTCGCCCTTGATAACCCTGGAAAATCTTGAAGCCAGAGTACCGATTTTGATTTATCATCATATCCGCCTGACAACGGAAAATGACGGTGAAGAAAGTAAACAATTTATCGTCAGTCCAGAAGAGTTTGAGCATCAGCTAAATTATTTAAAAGAAAATAATTTTAAAGCAATTTCTTTGGCTGACTTGAATAATTATTTTGCCGGCTCATTCAGCTTGCCGGAAAAACCGATAATTATTACTTTTGACGATGGGCTGATTAACCAATATACCAATGCCTGGCCGCTTTTACAAAAATATGGTTTTACCGCCACTTTTTTTATTTTTACCAATCCAATTGGCCGAAGTAAAAATTACCTGACCTGGGAACAGCTCAAAGAGCTTGATAGTTTAGGGATGGAAATCGGCGTTCACGGCAAATATCATCTTTATTTAAACAAAGAAAAAGACCAGGAAAAATTACATGATGAAATTTTTGGCAGCAAAGAAAAAATTGAAGAAAAATTGGGTAAAAAAATAAACGCTTTTTCTTATCCCTTCGGTGCCTATAATGATCAGGTGATCGAAATGGTAAAAAGCGCCGGCTACACCTCGGCCCGCGATATTATTAATGGCACTGTTCACAAAAAATCTGATTTATACAAATTAAAAGCTTATTTTGTAACTGAAAATTTTTTAAGATTTACCAATATCGTTGACCAATAAAAACAAAAACAGCAGGGACAGGGTGATGTCAGATGGCAACCGTAGCGTCCTCACAACATTGCTTTCCGATAAGACAGAAACGTTTAGTTGGTAAAATAGAGAATTGAAAATTTAATTGAGTTTTTCATTATTAATTGTTTCTCTATTGTACCAAGGATTACCTGCTGATCTGGAAATTAATTCTCTCGAAATTACATTATTTTGTGCGCCCAGGAAATACGTTACATGATGGAAGAAAAGCAATGTTCTAAAAAAATTTTCAAAGAAATCTTTACCATCCATTTTAATCATAATTGGATTTATTTTTTTATTTTCCATGACTTCTTCGCTTAAGATGTTCATCAAATTATCCATTTTATCTGTAATGTATTTATTTTCCTTAATATCTTTGAAAATTATTATCGATCTCTTCGAATTTGGATTTGTTAGAGAAGCAACTTCACTGTGAGTAAATTCATTAAATAGATTTCTATGACAAGGATTCATGGCTATTTCATTGAAATGCATGCAAAGTAATTTTAATAATGAAAGATGCCATTTAGGCGAAGCTAATAGAATTATTTCGCCATCTTTTATACTATTAGCCATTTCCCTTGCTTCGTTGGTAGTTTTTAGGTCGATTTCTTCCTTGAGAAGTTCAATAACTTTTTCCATCTCTTCTGCATAATTTGTTTCCGTCAAACCAAGCTCAAAGAAAATATCTAGGAGGATTGATAAATACTGGGGTACATGGAAAAGGGGATACTCTCTATCTGGATTTCTTAACTTCCAATAGATTATGGAAATATTGTCCTTTTTGCCGATTTGAGCAAGTTCACCTCCCGAGGTCAATAAAATTACATTTTTATTCATTTTTTTTATCTTGTCATAAAAAATGATTGGCTCTTTAGAGTAGCCACTATATGAACTAATTATTATTAAAGTTGTTTCATCTTCTAATATTTTTTTATCGGCCAAAAAATCAAAATCAGAATCATTAATGACATCTATATAAATTGGCAGTTTCTGACCAATAAAAAAGCCTTTAATTACATCGGAAACAATTGCTGAGCAACCCATCCCGGTGAAAATTATTCTTTTGAATTGTTTACTCTGAATTTTATTTCTCAAGTTGTCAGATAGATCAATAAGAGAATAATCTTTATTCCAAAAAATGCTGGGAAGAAATTCGTTATTAATGAATTGTTTATACCTATTTAATCTTGTTTGCATAATTTTTGTATAAATAATTAAGTTTTTTGTCTGAACCTCCTTTTCGTGTTTTTCATACTCTAACTCTATATAATACACCATTTTATAAATATTGTCAATAGTTGTCGGACAAATGTTGACAAATGTCTGACAACAAAGTATAATGAAATTAATAAGTATTGATTGTCTAATTATATGCTCCTGCAAAATACACTTCAAAAAATAGGCTTAAATGATAAGGAAATAAAGGTGTATCTATCGCTTTTGAAAAATGGGAAGTTAACCCCTTCAGCATTGTCAAAAATGACGAAGATAAACAGGGCAACCGTTTATAACATTGCCCAAAGTTTGCAGTCTAAAGGGATTATTGCTGAAGATATTTCGGGAAAAGTATTGCATTTTTATCCGCTTCCACCAAAAAATTTGGAACAAATTATTGAAAGGCCTAAAAGGGAATTGGAAGCAAAAGAGTTGTTAATTAAAAAGGCAATTAATGATTTATCTCTAATAAATGCTGATAAAAATTATCCCGTTCCAAGGGTTAGATTTGTGCAAGAAAATGATTTGGAAAATTTTTTGTATGAAAATACTGAAAAATGGGAAAAAGATATTTTGCAATCTGATGGAATATGGTGGGGATTTCAAGACCACAGTTTAGTTGAGCAATTTAAGGACTGGGTAAATTGGTATTGGAAAACACCACTTGGCAAAGAATGTAAAATGCAGATATTAAGCAACAGTTCGGATGTAGAAAATGAAATGGCGAAAAGACATCCCAAAGATTTGCGAAATATTAAATACGGCGAAGGAATGGATTTTACTTCTTCTATTTGGGTAGGTGGCGATTATTTAATTATGATTGTAACAAGGCAGCACCCATTTTATTTATTTGAGATCCATGACAACACATTAGCTCATAATATGCGAGAATTATTTAAAAAGCTCTGGAATGAAAAATAATAAATAAGAAGACCAATTATATTTACTAATATAAAAATACCTCCCATTCCTGGGAGGTATTTTTATGGGGTCCCTGCTGTTTTTTATAATCTGATTTATTTCACCTGATAATTAAGATTTACTTCAATAATAATCTCCTGCAAACCCGACGGCACTGAACCGCCTGAGCCACCAGAGCCAATAGCACCGCCCGCACCTTTACCATCGTAGTAATAAGTGGTAACACCCGGGGCTTGGATAATATTTTCCCACCAACCGACTACTTTTTTCAATCTGACCCCGGCGGCAGAAGCTAAATTGCCGGCCTTGTTTTTGGCGTCTTGAATCGCCATAACCTTGGCTTGATTCTTTAAATCTTCCAAATTGGCCACATCAAACGAAACACCATTAACCTGATTGGCACCGGCCTCGCTGCTTTTAACAATGATACTGCTGACTAAATCGGAATTCTGATCCAAATTTCTGACTTTAACTATAACCTGCTGGTTGGCATTATAGCCGGCCAAAATTGTTTTACCATCAAGATAATCATATTGGGAAAAAACCGTAAAATTCTGGGTTTGGATATCTTCGGCAGGGATGCCTAAATCCTTAACCGTTTTTAAAACTGCATCCATTTTTGCATTAAGCTGATTTAGGGCGCTTTCGGCACTATTAGTCCGGTCAATTTGGACGCCTAGATTGATAATGGCGATGTCGGGCTGATATTTTACCTTGCCCTGACCAACAACTGAGACCTGCCATTGGTTCTGATTGACAATTCGGTCACGAATGATTGAGACAATGATAATGCCGGCTAAAAGCAACATGCCAATCAGGGCTAAAATCACTTTTGGACTGCGCCAGGAACAGCAATTGTTTTCATTTCCTAACATATATTTTCCTCTTTTTGGCTTGAGGCCAAGCCGATAATGATTTAATGCCTCCGGCTTAATTATCCCATAAAATAAAGGAAAAGGAAATAATTAAAAATAATTATGAATTTTTAATCATTTTTTGTATAATAAGGGTATGGTTATCAGTTTTATTATTACAATTTTTGGGCTTTGTCTTTTTGAAATTATCAGCAGTGTAGATAATGCCGTAATTAATGCCCATGTTTTAAAGACAATTCCTGATAAATATCGTAAAATCTTTTTATTTTGGGGTATTCTTTTCGCTGTTTTTATCGTCCGCGGAATCTTGCCTTTCATTATTGTTTGGCTGGCCAATCCTCAGCTTTCAATAATTGAGGTTTTCACTTTTGCCTTTTCCTCGGGTACCGAGATTGAAAAATATGTTGAGCAGTCAAAGCCACTCCTGCTTTTAGGCGGCGGCATCTACTTATTTTTTGTTTTTTTATCTTGGCTATTTTTGGAAGAGAAAAAATATGCTTTTTTAGTGGAAAATTTTATCCATCGTCAAGGAATTTGGTTTTATGCTATCGCTTCTATATTATTGACCCTGATTATTTATTGTGCCCTGAAGGAAAATCCAATTTTAGCTTTGTCAGCTTCGATCGGTGCCAGCGCCTTTTTTATTACTGACGGCTTCAAAAAAAATTCTGAGGAGCAAGAGAAAAAATTGCTTGACCCAAATAATAAGCTTAGCGCCTGGAGTAAAATCTTATACTTAGAAATTTTGGATGCTTCTTTCTCTATTGACGGCGTAATCGGCGCTTTTGCTTTTACAATTTCGGTGCCGTTAATTATTTTAGGAAATGGCATTGGCGCCTTTGTCGTCCGGGAAATTACGGTAAAAGGAATCGATAAAATTTCAAGATTAATATTCTTAAAAAATGGGGCAATGTATTCCATCGGCATGTTGGGCGGGTTGATGATTTTGGAAAGTTTTGGCAAAGAATACCCATTCTGGTTAGCCCCGTTAAACACCAGCTTGCTTTTGGCATTATTTTTATATCTCTCTCTTAAACAAATTAAACAAGCAGAAAAAACTCTAATAAAATAAACGCAATTTTATCTTAGTTAAAAAGCTTTAGCTGCTGCCAAGCTATTTTTAGCCCGACAAATAGCTCCATCACTTCTGAAAGAAACCAGCCTTTTAAAGCGTATTAATCTATTATGGCGGAAAACCAAGGATTAGGCCAAAAAACCGATAATGAACTCGTAAAATTGACCCTTAAAAATCAGGAAAATTTTTTATATCTGGTTAATCGCTACGAGCAAAAATTGCTTTATTTTATCCTGCGAATTTCTAATGTTTCAATTGAGGAAGCCAAAGACTTGCTTCAGGAAATTTTCATCAAAGTCTACCAAAATCTCAATGACTTTGATCCGGACCTAAAATTTTCTTCCTGGATTTATCGCATCACGAGAAACCATGTAATTTCCCACTACCGAAAAAATAAAAATAAACCAACATTGCTTTCCTCGGAAATCAATGAGGAAACTTTAAATAATCTGGCAAGTGAATTTGACATTAGCCAGGCAATTGACCAAAAAATTCTTAGACAAAACATCACCGGGGTTTTAAATGAAATTGATGATAAATATAAAGAAGTAATTATTTTAAAATATTTTGAAGAAAAAAATTATCAGGAAATTTCTGATATTATCAAAAAACCGGCTGGCACCGTTGCCACTTACCTAAACCGGGGGAAAAAACAATTCAAGGAAAAATTTAAATAATATGACTGAACAAATTGGACAAAAAATTATAGAGAAAATCAAAGAAGCTCACATCAAGCCCAAGCCCAGATGGGAATTTTTGCTTAAAAATTACGTTGTTTGGGCAATTTTTGCCATTGCTATTTTTATCGGCAGCCTTGCCACCGGCGTAATGATTTTTATGATTAAACATGCCGAATGGGAAAATCATCCGCTTGAAGAAGGATTTTTCCAGCAAGTGTTAATTAATCTGCCATTTTTTTGGCTTATTATTTTAATAATCTTCATTGTCATCGCATTCTATAATCTTAAACACACTAAAAAAGGCTATAAATATAATCCTTTATTTATTGTTTTAGCCAGTATAATCATCAGTATTATAATCGGTTCAATTTTTTATGCCACCGGCGGCGGGGAAAAATTAGAAGATACTTTTTTTCGCCGGTTTCCATTCTATCAAAATATGATGCGGCCCCAGGGCCGGCTGCTGATTAATCCGGAAGCTGGCCGAATCGCCGGAGTGGTAGTGGAAGTAAACCAGGAATATATTACCATCAAAGATTTTCGCGGCGGTCTTTGGAAAATAGTAACTACCACTGACCAATTCATAGTTGGCCAAAGAGTTCGGGTTTTTGGCAAAATGATGCAGCCAAAACAATTTGAAGCCGACATAATGAAACCTTTCTTTCAACACACCCGGCCGTCAGATAATCATTGCTTAAATAATCAGGCTTGTCCGCCGTTGCCAATGCCCTGAAAGAAAATTTTTTAACAGACGTATTACTGAATGTAAAAGGAATTTTGGCCTGCCTAGACTCGTCGACGCGAAGCTGGCCGATTCCAAATTAAAAATTAAAGTAATACGCCTATGAAAAAATCTTACTATCTGGCTGTAGCAATTTTAGGCCTTCTGCTTACTACTGGCGCTGTCAGTCTGGTCAGTTTGGCCGCTACCGATGAGACTGGTATGGCACAACCGAAAATGGCCGGTACACCACCGCCTAATCGAGGGGAAAATCAACCGGCAACACAACAGGCAATAATTAATGGCGATTATGACACTTGGGCAACGGCAATGCAGGAAGAAGTTACTGCCCTGCGCCAAAGGGCTGACGAGATGGAAGGTAAAATCAGCCAAGGTACCTTTGCTAAACTCCAGGAAGCTCATAAATTAATGCAAAGCGGCGATACCTCAGGCGCCAAAGCTATCTTTGAAGAATTAGGAATGTTTGGGCCATTCCACGGCAAAAGTAAAGGTTTTGAGGGCGAAGGCAGAGGCCTGCGGCCAGATCAGAAACCACCTTGCGAACAACAATCTAGCGAAGAAACAAATAGTTAATAAAAATCAAAAAAACAAAACTTAATAAAAACCACCCCCTTTATCAAAAAATCGTCCCGAGTTTATCGAAGGACGATTTTTTGCTATAATAAAGAAGATAATTTACCACTTATAAATTAATATAAATATGGACAAAGATAGTATTAAAGAAATCGTCAAAAAAAGCTACGCTAAAATTGCCAAGCAGGGTACTGGTTGTGGCTGCAGCTGCGGGCAAAAAGACGCTTTAATAATTTCAAAAAGTATTGGCTATTCTGACGAAGAAATTAATAATGCTCCTGAGGCTAATTTAGGCCTTGGTTGCGGCAACCCAACGGCTTTGGGCAAAATTAATCCCGGGGCAACTGTATTGGACCTTGGTAGTGGTGCGGGCTTTGATGCATTTTTGGCAGCAAAAAAGGTAGGCGAAAAGGGACAAGTGATTGGCATTGATATGACTGAAGATATGATTAATAAAGCCAAAGAGAATGCAAAAAAATACGGCTATAAAAACGTTGAATTCAGATTGGGCGACATTGAAGCCTTGCCAGTTGACGATTCTTCAATTGATATTATCATCAGCAATTGTGTCATTAATTTGGCGCCAAATAAAGATAAAGTTTTCAGCGAAGCTTATCGGGTTTTAAAATCAGGCGGGCGGATGTATGTTTCAGACATTGTTTTACTCAAGCAATTGCCACCGGAAATAAAAAATAACCCGGATTTGATTGCCGGCTGCGTTGGCGGCTCGATTTTAAAAGATCAATATATTGAAAAAATTGAAAATGCGGGTTTTAATATTAATATCCTTAATGAAGACAAAGATATCAGCAAAAAACAATATCAAGGTATGCCGCTCGAAAGTTTAAAAATTGAAGCCATAAAAAAATAATATGCTTTTACTAATTATTTTAGCCACTCTTTTAATCGGCGCCATCTCTTTGACCGGGGTGATTATAATTTTCAACCGGGAAGTTAAGCCGGAATTTTTAAGGTCATTAATCAGTCTGGCCGCCGGATCACTTTTGGCGGTTTCATTTTTAGATTTATTGCCGGAAGCAATTGAAGGCGATATACTCGAACCCCATTTGATTTTTGGAGTTACTCTTTTAAGCATTATATTTTTCTTTCTTTTTGAAAGAATTATTCATTGGCACCATTGCCGGTGTGAATACCACGATCTAGATTATAATAAAGACAAAAAAAATTTAATTTATTTAAATTTGAGCGGGGATGCAATTCATAATTTAATTGATGGTTTTTTGGTCGCTTCAGCCTTTATGCTCAATTTCAAAACCGGACTTTTGGTGACTTTTGCCGTCATTATTCATGAAATCCCCCAAGAAATTTCTGATTTTGGGGTTTTGCTTTATGCCGGACTTAATAAAACCCGGGCCCTGGTTTATAATTTTTTTGTCGCTTTAACGGCAATTTTAGGCGCAGTGGTGTTTTATTTTTTTGGCAGCACCTTTGAAACAATAATTCCTTTGATGGCTGCCTTCGCTGCGGGTAATTTTATTTATTTAGCAACAGCTGATTTGATTCCGGAACTTCATCATGAAAAAGACCCAAATAAGATAACTTGGCATTCAACTTGGTTGATAATCGGCGTGATAATCATTTATCTCGTTAGTATAGTTGCTCCTCACGTCTGATAATCTTAACTAAATAAGGAAAGGGACTAAAAAGTCCTTTTTTGTTATCCACACGTAAGGTCTTGACAATATTGTTAGAAATATATAACATGATAATATGTTAACTATTTCTAACAAAAACAATATGACTTTAAAACAGTACCAAATCCTAAGAATGGCCGTTGCTGTCATTTTAGGAATCGTTTTCAGCCAGGCAATTATTTTTAAGAATTATTTAATACCAATTGTCGCGCTGACTTTAGGTTTTTTGGTTTTAATTATTGCTAAAAAGAAAGTTAAAGGCGTTGTTGCCGATGAGCGCGATTATGCCACCGGCGGGAAAGCCGCACTTTTAGCGATGCAAGTTTATTCCTGGCTAGCTGTAATTTTAATGTTTATTCTTTATGCCAAGCGTGAACTGAATCCGGCTTATGAAGCAATTGCTATAACCTTGGCCTATTCCACTTGTCTTTTAATGATTACTTACGGTTTGATTTTTCGCTATTATAATAAAATTTCTTTTCTGAATAAAAAAGCAATTTACCTGATTTTAATGACCTTGATTTTTTTGGCTGTGATTATTTTTGGCGCGAGGCTGTTGTCCGGTGAAGATGATTGGATTTGTCAAAATGGTCAATGGATCGAACATGGCCATCCGGATTTTCCAGCGCCAAGCATTGAATGTAAATAGAAAAGACAAACTAATTTGATTTTCAATTATTTTCCCTATCCAAAAACGCCTATCCGCCTTTGGTGGAGAGAGGGTTAGCCTGCCGGCAGGCAGGGGTGAGGTTGTGACATTCATTACCTCATCCCTGACCCTTCTCCTACATGGGAGAAGGGAACTAAATTAATTAACAAATTATAAAATTCAGGATAATCAAAATTTACTCTAATAAAAAATGAAAAATAAAATAAAAGAATTAAGAACTAAATATAATCTGACTCAGGATGAATTGGCTAAACGAGTTGGCGTGCGACGGGAAACAATTGTTTTTTTAGAGCAGGGGAAATATAATCCGTCATTACAATTAGCCTATGACATCGCCAAAGCTTTAAAAACTAAAATTGACGACTTGTTCATTTTTTAGTTAAAAAATACAAGAATTATTGAACCTCGATCAGTCGGGGTTTTTGTTTTAGGACGGTGGATAAGCTCGTTTTAAACCCCTTTAGGATAGGGGAGTCGGTCTTTCTATTTTGGCTAAAATTAGTCAAATATATATTAATATTTTGTCAAATAAAGACAATTTAGAACTGATATTGACCAATAAGGACATTATGCGGTAAAATTAAGCTAGGTTAAACAAAAACTCGTCCCGATGAAAATCGGGAATTATATGTCTAATTACCGCATTTTAACGCCAGAGCAAGTTGCTTCTCTAATGCAGGTAAGCCTGAAGACGGTTTATCGCTGGATTGCTGCGGGTAAATTAGGCGCCTCACAAGTAGGATACAAGACTTATAGGATCTTCGAGGAAGATCTTATTTTATTTATGAAAAAAAATCGGATTAAAAAATGAAAATCCTAAAAACAATCAAAAATAAATTAATAATCAGCGGGGTTTTTATTGCCTGCTTAATTTTGGTTTTAGTCAGCCTTGATTTCTACCAAAAGTTTGAAAGTAAGGCCGGGCTTACGGAAAATAAAATTTTGAAAACGGAAAAAG
>Ga0265297_10010036_pt1 | contig 12026 bp, 10 predicted proteins | sample Munlanlwell13791_FD_192502 | JGI IMG/M metagenome (GOLD analysis project Ga0265297, IMG submission 192502) | Leachate microbial communities from a municipal landfill in Southern Ontario, Canada - Leachate well 137-91 | ecosystem: Engineered > Solid waste > Landfill > Unclassified | place...
TCGGTGATGCTGAGCCCCTGTGGGTTCTGGCGTAACAAGTCGGTGATTCGCGCAGTGAGGTCTCTCCGCAGTGCCATGTGCGAGTCAGCTATACTCTGTACCAAGATATATTTTTCCCGCCCCCGGTATCAGGAAACGTATCTGTCCTGCCGGGGATTCCACGGAGGAGACGTCACAACCGGGCGCTGATGCCATCACCGGTAATCTCGTAATCGAAAGAGGCACCTTCGGGACGGGAGCGATGCTTGACAAGCCGGGCCCGCCGGACCCCGGGCGTATCGGTCTTTTCCAGCCGGACGATCACCTTGGAGAGGTGTTCGAGGGCGGTTCCGCCAAGACCGGCGAAGGTGTTCCTGATCGTGTCCATGTACACCTGGTTGGTGATGAGGACCGAGACCTCGTAGCGTTTGGCGTACCCAAGGAGGTGGAGCATCTGGCGGGTGAGTGCCTGCATGGCGTCCCTGCCCTTCTCGAGGTCGGTGCGGTACAGGGCGGTTGCCGAGTCTATGACGAGCAGCCCGGGCTTGTGCGCTTTTAGGACCTTCTCAACCTCGAGGATCATCGTCCCCTGGTGATCGAAGTCAACGGGTTCGAAGAGGAAGAACCGGTCTGCAATCGCGTCGGTGTCCGCACCCGCTACCTGCCGGAACCTTTCGGTCGAAAAACCTTCGGAGTCGATCCAGGCAACCGCATGGCCGGCCCGGAGGCAGGCAACGGCTGCAACGAGGCAGAGGGTGCTCTTGCCGCTCGCCGGCTCCCCGTAGAACTGCGTGATCGTCCGCAGTTCGAGGCCCCCGCCAAGGAGAGCGTCAAGTGCCGCGTTGCCGCTCGATCGCTTGTCAGTCTTCATCGTGAAATTCCCTGTTTCGACGGTTCGTATACCCCCGGGGATTTTCACCGGTGGCCAGTACTGCTTTGCATCGCAGTACGCTCTGATAAGAATCGTATGGGACAAAGGGAGATAAGGGTTCTGAATGGCCGGCCTTACGCGAAGGCTGCCACAATCTATCCTGCCGGACACCCGGGAAGAAACCTGCGCGGGCTTCGTTATACCTTCGTGCGCCTTCCGGAATAGAGACCGGCCGTTGTTACGAGTGCGGCACCGGCCAGATAAGGTGCAAAACCCGGGGCGGAAGGTGTTACTGGCAGGGCATCTTCCGGTAATTGCCCGCCCGGTGCCGGACTGGTGACGTTCGTTTCCTGGCCCGGCACTGAAGAGATACTGCCGGTATTTACTGTATCCCTGCCCTGCGGGGAATCGAGCACATACAGGTGCAGGTACCCGTCCTTCCGTGCATGGTCCCCGGTATCCGTAAAATACAGGATCCTTCCGGTATCCAGGTCCTGGAGTCCGGGATTGGATGCGGTGGTATTCAGCGGTTCAAGAGTTCCGGTGTGCAGGTCGTACACCTCTATCCACACGAGCGGTTCGTCGCGCCGGTCCAGTGACGAGTACTCGCTCCAGACGACAACGTCTCCGTCCGTGAGCGGGCGGTATGCATGGGTGAGCAGGTTGCTTATGCGATTCTCGGCCTTCGTTTCCAGGTTATACAGGTAGATTGCGGGCTCTCCATCGCGGTAATCTGTCCAGACTACGGTGTCGCCAGAGATATCCGGCTGTTGTTGCAGTCCGGCTCTCATGTTTACCGGTATCTCTTTGCCGGTCGCAAGATCGTAAAGGTAGATGTCCCCCCCGGAACCCCCGGACTCGTTCCGCCGGTCAGTCCAGACGATCCTCGAACCGGAGATTCGCGGGTCAATCTGGTCTCCCTGTGCCGTACAGATCTCCCGGAATTCGCCGGTTGTGAGGTTCTCCATGACAATATCGTAGTCGTATCCTTTTGTGTAGGGTTTTTTCTTTGACCAGACGATACGATCGCCATCCAGGAACGGGTTACCGTTCCCCCGGGTCTCATCGAGGGAATCGAGCGAACCGTCCCGCGTGAACCGGTACTCCTTCCCTTCAGTGATATTATAGATGAACAGGTCGCTTATTCCCAGATCGGTATAGGCAATAATATCGCCGGATATGGTAAACGGGGGGAAGAGACTCCAGAGATGGTCTGGTCCGGGTGCATGTGCTATTGCCCGGGTTGTACCGGTAGTGATATTCAGCAGAAATATCGTATCGTTTCGTAAGGGTTGATCAACCTTCCGTTCAGACCAGATGTTCTCCCATATCACCCGGTCCCGGTCGAGGGAAAAGAAATTCGAGAACGCAACGTAACCTTTGGAATTTTCCTCGAGCGTGATATCCGGCGACCAGATGAGGGTATCGTGACCCTGCAGGGCTGCAACAGATGGGAGAAATACCGCCACGAGAATGAGGGTGAAAACCAGAATGCAAAGCCCGACAGCGAACGATGTCGTCCTCTTCCCCGCTGATACCGGTTCCCGTGGTATATAACGAATTCCAGTCCCCCCTGATAATTTCCCATATCGGGTTTATAATTCATTTTTATATTGCTTCTGTGACAATCTTATTCATAGTCCGGTTAGGGAGCGAGTGCAGGAGTTTGTCACAGAACACATATCGTGCCATGAGGGAACCTTACGGCAATATTATGGGGGATCGGTACAGGCGGCCGACACGGCCCCATGGCAGGAGACACACATGACAGAGACCAGGATTGTCAGATATCTCCTGTTCACGGTGTTGGCAGCACTCTGTATCCTTGAGTTCGTTTACATTCCCCTCTATGGGATCCGGCCTGGTTTTTCAGAAGCCCCTCCATTCTGGCAGCAGCCTCTCCGTGTTATCATCTTCCATCCGCTATGGCTCATCGCCCCTGCTCTGGTGAAACCCGTCCAGTTCGTGCTCTGCTGGGCATTCGGGTTCGGGCTCTGGTTCGGCTTCCGGCAGATCTCCGGAACCAATGTGCTGGACCATCCCACACGGAACAGGATCCACATTTTCATCCGGGAGCACCCCGGTATCCATTTCCGGGAGATGGTCCGCGATACCGAGATCAACCGGGGAACCCTCAGTTATCACCTGGCCATGCTTGCACAGGAAAACAAGATACTTACGGTGGATTGCGGGGGATATACCCGATATTTCGAGAATAACGGGAAATATTCCGAACTCGAACGGAAGGTCCTCGCCTCGCTGGCTGATGCCAACCTTAACCGTATCCTCCTCTTCATGCTCCAGTCACCGGCCACCCGATCCGAGCTGAAAGACCGGCTTCGCCTTTCCGGGCCATCGGTGATGTGGCATATTCACCGCCTGTGCGATGACCATCTTGTGATACGAAATGAGAACCGGAGACCGGCGCGGTACCAGGTATCGGAGGAGGCAGCCCGGATTATCCGGAATCACCGGGATCTTTACCTGAGTTCCCCCAGCACATAACAGACTGATCCCTCCTCTGCCCCGGTTCCGGTCATCACAATGCCGGTCTTCACAAACCCGTTTTTCTCCAGCACCCGGATGGAAGCGCCCAGCTCGGGATACGTTGTGGCGATGATCCTTGTTATGCCCGGCAGGGAGAAGATGACCGGGATGAGGGTGCCTACCGCCTCGGTTGCATAGCCCCGGTTCCAGAACTCCTCCAGCACCGAGTACCCGAGAACAGCGGTATCCGTCCGCCCTTCTGCTAAAAGAATGCCGCCGTTACCAATGAGCGTCCTGTTTCCGGTTGCCGGGTCGTCGAGTACCCAGTACCATGCGGCAAAGAGCGGTCCCGCCGGATCATCCTGCATCCGGAGGAACTCTCGGATAACGCCCCCGTCCATGAGCGACGGTGGCCATGCAGCAGGTACCGCAGCATCGAGAAGATGAGTGAGTCTGACCCTGTCGTTCAGGTCAGCCGAAAGGATCTCCCGGCTTGCCGGAACAAGAGAAAGTCGTTTCGTACGCAGGGGAATTGTCATGGGATTATTCACTGGCCGGAAACAGGATATCTTTTGCCAGACTGAAGGGAGCGTTATTTCCGGATCGGTCTCCGGGCCTGCTCCTCGACAATCCTGAGCACATCGCGGACCGGTATCCCGATCTCTGCTGCAAACTCCCGCGCCGGCTCGAACTCCGCTTTAAGCGTATAGACCGAGCCGTGCATCCATCCCAGCTTGACCGGGAGCCTCTTCCTTTTTCCGGCAATCTCCACGTCGATCTCTTCTACCGTCCTCTCTGCGATGAAGCGGTGGACCGATGGGATGCAACGGATGCCCAGCGTGCTGAGCTCCCGGGCCATCAATTCAGCGATCTTCGTGCTCATATCAGGCAGGCAGATCACCCGGATCAGGTATCCCGGACGGCCCTTCTTCATCACGATGGGAGTGGCGCTCGCATCCCGGGCGCCGGCATCCATGAAGCGGGCGATCGCGTGGGCGATCACCTCCCCGCTTACGTCGTCAACGTTCGTTTCGAGGATGTCGACTGTGTCCTCAGGGTTTCCCCCGGTCATGCCGGTTGTCTCGACAATCATCGCCCGGAGAACGTTGGGTGTGTGGGCCGGGTCGCGGGTACCGGCACCATAGCCGAGCGCATTGATGGTGTACGCCGGTAACTCGCCGGAAGCACCCGCTGCTGCATGGAACTCGGCCAGGAGTGCGGCACCGGTGGGGGTGCAGAGCTCCCCTATGTGGATCCCGGAGATGGTGGAGAGATTCGTGTGGCGGAGGATCGCCGCCGTTGCCGGTGCCGGGATCGGGAAAGTGCCGTGGGAGCCGGTGCCGGTCCCGTGGCCGAGCGTGACCGGCAGGATCCGGATTTGGTCGACCCTGAGTGTGTGGAGGGCGGTGCAGGCCCCGACAATGTCCGCTATTGCGTCGTCGGCCCCGACTTCGTGGAAGTGCACATGGCCGCCGTGAACTTCCTCCTCTGCGGCATTGATCCGCTCGAAGACCCGCCGGGCCATTGCCATCGCCGGTGCCGGGACATGGGGAGCAGCAGCACCGAGCCGCTCCAGCACCTCGTCCAGGGTCCGGTGGACCGGCAGGGCTTTCGTATCGATCTTCAGCGCCTGAATCCCGGCCCGGGTTACCCGGGAGATCACCGGCTCTGCTACCACGGCCTTCATTGCTTTTACGACGATGTCCCGGTCCGCTCCGCAGTCCAGCAGGGCAGCGGTGATCATATCGCCTGCCGCCCCGTGGAAGGGGTCGAGTATGAGGAAGCGCATTATCAGTACTTATAAATCCCTGCGTATATGACCTTTAAGGTAATGCCAGAAGTGCAATTGAGGGTGGATTCCGCGTACCCCGGCGACCAGGGTGGCGGAAAGGCCCGGCTGGACCCTGAGACCATGCTTGCGCTCAAGATCTCGCCCGGCGATCTGGTCGCGATCGAAGGGAAGCGCCGGACCGTTGCCAAGGTCTGGCGATCGCTTGTCGAGGACTGGAACCAGAAGAAGATCCGGATCGACAACTTCACCCGAATCAATGCCGGTGTCAGTATCAACGACACGGTGAAGGTATCCAAGATCACCGACGAGATCGAAGCAAAACGCGTGGTGCTCGCACCGCCCGAGGGCCTCAGGGGCAAGATGCCGAGCACGAATAACCCGCACGTTGTCAACAGCCTGATCGATTTCCCGGTCGTGAAGAACGATACGATCCCGGTCCTCCTCCAGCCGTTCGTCCAGCCGCAGATCATCGGCTTCAAGGTTGTGGAGGTCGAGCCCGAGGAAGCCGTCATCATAACGAAGAACACCGCAATCGAGTTCTCTGAGAAACCGGCGGCAGGGTTTGAGGGAATCAAGCGGTTCAGTTACGAGGACATCGGGGGGCTCAAGGACGAGCTCCAGCGGCTCCGCGAGACGATCGAGCTCCCGCTCCGGCACCCGGAACTCTTCCAGAAACTCGGGATCGAACCGCCCAAGGGAGTCCTCCTCTATGGCCCTCCCGGCACGGGAAAGACCCTGATCGCAAAAGCGGTTGCAAGCGAGAGCGGCGCGCACTTCATATCGATCGCGGGTCCCGAGGTCATATCGAAATACTATGGCGAGAGCGAACAGAGGCTCCGCGAGGTCTTTGAGGAGGCCCGCGAGAATGCGCCCTCAATCATCTTCATCGATGAGCTGGACTCCATCGCCCCCCGGCGTGAGGAAGTGACCGGGGAAGTCGAGCGAAGGGTTGTCGCGCAGCTCCTGACCATGATGGACGGCCTCGAGGAACGCGGCCAGGTCGTGGTCATCGGCGCAACGAACCGTGTTGACGCCATCGATGCTGCCCTCAGGAGGCCCGGCCGGTTCGACCGCGAGATCGAGATCGGCGTCCCGGGAGAACCGGACCGGATCGAGATCATGAAGATCCACACCCGGGGTATGCCCCTTGCCGAGGACGTGAGCCTCGATGTGCTTGCCCAGCAGACCCACGGGTTTGTCGGGGCGGACCTTGCAGCCCTTGCCCGCGAGGCGGCAATCCGTGCCCTGAGGAGGTACCTGCCCGAGCTGGACCTGGACGCAGAGGAGATCCCCGAGGATGTGCTCGACAAGCTCAAGGTGCTGGCAAGCGACTTCCGGAGCGCCCAGCGCGACGTGGGCCCAAGCGCCATGCGTGAGGTCATGCTCGAGGTCTCGCACGTAGGCTGGCAGAATGTGGGCGGCCTTGACTCCGCAAAGACCGAGGTGCGGGAAGCCATCGAGCTCCCGCTCACCGACCACCAGAAGTTCGAGGACCTTGGCATCGAACCCCCGCGGGGCATCCTCCTGTATGGTCCGCCCGGCACGGGGAAGACCCTGATTGCAAAGGCGGTTGCAAGCGAGAGCGGGGCAAACTTCATTCCGGTCCGGGGACCCCAGCTCCTCTCCAAGTGGGTGGGCGAGAGTGAACGGGCGGTCCGCGAGGTCTTCAAGAAGGCCCGGCAGGTCTCCCCCTCGATCATCTTCTTCGATGAGATCGATGCGCTGGCTCCGGCCCGCGGCACGAGCAGCGACTCGCACGTGATCGACAATGTCCTCAACCAGATCCTGACCGAGATGGACGGCATGGAGGAGTTGAAGGATGTTGTTGTCATGGGCGCCACGAATCGCCCCGACATTGTCGATCCGGCACTCCTCCGGGCCGGCCGGTTCGACCGGCTGGTCTACATTGGCGAGCCCGGGATCGAGGACCGGAAGAAGATTATCGGCATCCACACCCGGTTCATGCCCGTCGAGGGATCGGCGCTCGACGATATCGTGGCACTGACCAGCGGGTTCAACGAGGATGCCCTCGGGGAACTGGTCGAGAAACTCGGGAAGGAGAAGACTCTTGCAGTCGAGGACGTGAAGGCAGCTCTCGCTCCCGCAAAGGATGGCAGCACCGGCCTTCCTCCGGGTGTGCGGCGGCGGAGACTTCTCGAGATGCTTGCAGAGAAGAAGCTCTCCCTTGCTGACCCGGCTCGGGAGAAGCTTGCCGGGGAGCTTGCCGGTATGACCGAGGGTTTCGTGGGATCGGATCTCGAGTCCCTCTGCCGCGAAGCGGGAATGCTGGCTCTCCGTGAAAGTGCGGCGACCGTGTCCATGAAGTACTTCACCGAAGCCCAAAAGAAGGTCCACCCAACCATGAACGAGAACCTCCGACAGTACTACGGCAAGATCCAGCAGCACTTCAAGGGAGGGCTGCCCAAACAGGCCCAGCCACCGGAATACCAGTAATTTTTTTCAGTAACTCTCAAATTTTCCTCCATGGACCATGGATAGACAAGAACTTGGAACGGTCCCCGGCTGAGGAGATCCCAACCCTGTCGGAAGTGTAGTCTCCATCGGAGAATGATCCTTATGGGAGTACCTCCGCACCCTGAAAGCCCCATTTTCAAATCAGGCGTATTTTTCCGATCGGGGGTCATTTTGACCCCCTTTGTTCCAGCCGGTATTTTACCGGAACGGTATCATTGACTTATTCGACCGGATCACCAGTCATAAACTTCGGGAAACGTCCATTTTCGCCTCCGATTATAGTGATTTTACGACAGTAGGTCGAAATTGCGCTAATAGAACCCTAAAAGATCGCGAAAGTCGCCTGTGATCGGGCTGTTGGTGTGTGTGTTCCGGCAGCCGGATCGAGCGATCGGATGGCCGGTGGATTTCCAGCAAAAAATTTACAGAACATTTCGAATAATTACCCGCTCATGAGCATCGCCACGCCGATAAGGACAAGCAATATGGCGAAGATGATCTGCAGGTTCCGGCCCGAACAGGCATGGGCACACCGGACCCCGAACCGGGCGAGGGGGATCGTGGTGACGGCGAGGACCGCGAAGGTGAGGAGATCAACGTACCCGAGGGAATACTGCGGCAGGCCGGCAACACCGATCCCGTTGATGATGTACGCGATGACCGCTCCTGCTGAGGAGAAGATGAGGCAGGCCGATGATGTCCCGACCGCCTTGTGAATGGGGTAGCCGAGAAGGATGACGAGCGCCGGCACGAGCAGCGCCCCGCCACCGACGCCGGCAAGACCGGACACGGTCCCGATGGCAAAACCAAGTACTGCATGCATCCCCGGTGACCCATGTACCTCGCAGGCCGTGCATTCCCGGAGATGCCAGACCATGCGGATGGCAATGGCAAGGATCAGGAACGCAAAGAAGACCCGGAGCACGATGCCCGGCAGGTGGGCAGCGAGCGTTCCCCCGGTGAGACCCCCGAGGACTGCGGCACCTCCGAGTGGCACGGCAGCCTTCCAGTCGACCGCCCCTCTCTTGTGGTGGCCGAGCGCTCCGCTCACCATGGTCGGGAGCATCACGGCAAGCGAGGTGCCAAAAGCGATCCGGGTGGCAAGCGTTGAATCCATGCCATCGGCCGTGTACAGCCAGAACTGGACCGGCGACATCAGGACGCCGCCCCCGATCCCGAAGAGACCGGAGGCCGTGCCGGCAACAATCCCCGTGATGAAGAGGATGAACGACTGCAGGATGATGTCCATGACCGGCTCCGGAAACCTTGCAGAGTTATTATCTGCCGGGTCTCAATAGTCTAACGGGATATGAATATGGAGAGAGCAGCACTCCTGATCATCGACATGCAGAACGATTTTGTCCTTGAGGGTAAGCCAATGAGAGTGGCGGGGGCACAGGCGGTTATCCCGAATGCCCGGGCCGTGCTTGCCTACTTCCGGGAACAAAACCTCCCGGTCTTCCACATTGTCCGGGTGCACCGGCCGGACGGTTCGGATGTGGAGATCATCAGAAAAGAGCGGTTCCGGGTGCAACCGTTCGCGGTTACCGGCACGCACGGAGCGGCAATAATTGACGATTTGGTGCCTCTCCCCGGGGAATATGTCCTTACCAAGACCCGGATGAGTGCCTTCATCGGCACGGAACTTGACCTGATGCTTAGGAACCTCGGCATCACGATCCTGTACATCATCGGGATACAGACGCCCAACTGCATACGGACCACAGTCTTCGATGCAATAGCCTGGAATTACCTAGTCGTGCTGGTTGATGATGCGGTCGGGGCAGCGTCTGAGGAAGTGCACCGGGCAAACGTGCGGGACATGCAAAACATCGGGGTGCGGGTAGTAAAAACAGCGGATGTGCCCGGCCTGCTGAATTGAGAACAGGACTGGGAGAAAAAAGATGCTGCGGGAGGCCGTTATTCGCAGTAGATATCGTTTGCCCACTCTTCGATGATCTTCTTCGGGGGCCTGCCGCCGCGGTGGTGCCGGCGCTGCTGGGAGGAACGGTCGTGCCCGGTCTCGTCGTCGTCTGCATCGATATCTTCCGCTTTCCCGCCGGACTCAGCAGGCTTCTCCTGTTCCGGTGGACGATCCCTCCGGAAATGGTGGTGCTGGCCCGCGGGGTGACGGCCCTGCCCCTGGCTCCGGTCCCTGCGGTCATGCCGGCGCCGCTGCCCGGACTGTTGCTGGTTCGGCCGGCCCTGCTGCGCCTGCTGACCTGCCTGCCGGGGTTCCTGCTGTTGCGCCGGGGCGTTCTGGCCGGCCGGTGCCTGCTGTGGCTGATCTGACTCTTCCGCCATGATTGTCTGGCAGATACATCGGGCCAGAGAGGAGAAATAGTTTGGCATCCCTGTCCTTTCGGGCCGGAACTCCCCGGCGCGAAGAGCGGATAATGAACAACTATATACATCAGGGCCCAATTTTGTTTTGAAGAAACGGACCTGTTCCCATGTCCAATGTCACTACCCTCCTGGACGCAAAGAGCGTTCCCGAAGCCAAGGCAGCGCTCATCTGCCCGTCTCGGACTGAGACGTACAGCTACAAGATGCTCCGGGACGAGATGAACCGGGTTGGCAGCGGCCTCCTCTCGCTCGGGATCAAAAAGGGCGACCGGGTCTGCATCTACCTTGACAGCTTGCCTGAATACCTGATCAGCTACTTCGCGCTCTGGCGGATCGGTGCCGTTGCCGTCCCGACCAATATCGTGTACCGGGGCGAGGAGCTGCTGCACGTGGTAAACGATGCCGGTGCAATCGCCGTTATCACGGACCGGCAGGATGCCCCGATCATTGCGGGTATTCGCTCCAGCGCGCCGTCCCTTGCCCATGTTGTCTGTATCGGTGGGGAGGACGGAGACACGGCAGCCTGGGAGTCGTTCCCGCCGGCTCCGAATGCTATGCGGGCTGAAAACTGCTCGATGGAAGATCTCTGCCATATCCAGTATACGGCCGGGACCACCGGCAGGCCGAAAGGCGCCATGCTGACGCACGGCAACTGGATGACTGCGCTCGATACCGAACGGGACGCCCTCCGGCTCCGGCCGGTCGACACCTATCTCGGGATCTATCCCATGGGGCATGTCGGTCTCTCGTGGGGCCTTGCCGCGATCCGTGCGGGTGGCACCTACGTAATGATGGAGCGGTTCGACCTTGAGCGCTACCTGGCGCTCGCGGATCTCTACAAGGCCACTATCCTTGCGGGAATGCCGCCGGTCATTCACTCGCTTGTCCATGCGGCGCCGGGAACCGAGGAACGCCTCCGGCATGCCCGGGTTATCATATCGGGCGGCGGGGGTCTCCTCCCGGCGGTCTGGGAAGCCTTCGACAAGCGGTACCACATCGCAGTTGCAAATTCTTACGGGCTCTCCGAGACGATCGTCATCGGGTCAGGGACGACAACGCTTCCCGAGTATCCCCACCTCACCAAGAACTTCACCAGCGTTGGTGTGGCAGTCGGGTATACGGAGATCCGGATCGTGGACACGAACAACCCGGAGAAGGAACTGCTCCCTGGCGAGAGCGGGGAGATCGCTCTCCGCGGTCCCGCCGTTGCAAAGGGGTACTGGAACCTGCCCGATGCAACGAGGGATGTATTCCGCCCCGACGGCTGGTTCCTGACCGGGGACATCGGGAACCTTGACACGGACGGTATCCTCTGCATCACCGACCGGAAGAAAGACATGATCATCATGTCGGGCTGGAAGATCTACCCGACCGAAGTGGAGAACGTGATCGTGAAGCACCCCGCTGTTGCGGATGTCGCCGTTTTTGGTGTGCCGGATGAACGGAAGGGTGAGTTCCCGGTTGCGGCGGTCGTGCTCCGGCCCGGGGCGAGCCTGGGAGAGGCCGAGTTCGATGTCTACTGCCGCGAACACCTGGCCGGCTACAAGGTGCCCCGGAAGATGCTCATCGTGGATTCGCTTCCCCGGGTCCACGGTTGGAAGCTCCTGAGACGCGACCTCCGGCAAAAGTTCGGCGGATCGGGCTCGTAATCCGATTTGGCGTGATATTCTGCGACAAATCGGCCCCGGGGCCCGCAAACCTTTTAAGCAGACATTCAATAATACTGTCCGGTGCAATCCCCGATGGCAGCCCCGACTGACACGAGAAGCCGGATCCAGGATATCGCGATCACCGGGAGGTCCAAGAAGCGGACCACCGGCATCGTGGGCCTGAACCTTCTCCTTGACGGAGGCTTTCCCGAGGGGACCCTTATCATGATCTACGGCACGCCGGTTGCCGGCGTCGACCTTGCCGCCATGCAGTTCTGGAAGGCCGAAGGCGGCGAAGAGGGGACGTACTTCATGAACGACGGCGATGTGGAAGTCGGCATGATCGATGCGACCGAGATGCATCCCGAGATGTACCTGACCCAGATGGCCGGTGGAAGGATTGTCGTGGACTCGCTCTCGGCAATTG
>Ga0265297_10010038_pt1 | contig 12024 bp, 17 predicted proteins | sample Munlanlwell13791_FD_192502 | JGI IMG/M metagenome (GOLD analysis project Ga0265297, IMG submission 192502) | Leachate microbial communities from a municipal landfill in Southern Ontario, Canada - Leachate well 137-91 | ecosystem: Engineered > Solid waste > Landfill > Unclassified | place...
AATTTCTTCATACCCTCTGAAAACACAGAGGGGAAGTTAATTCAGGATATTACACCCTTATAGCCTATCTCAATGTTTTTATGGGGCGATTGGGTACTATAATCAAATATGCAGTTGGTGTTTAGCAAATGGCAGAACCGGTCTCTCCGCAAAAAAAGCTTGATGATGTAAAAGCAGAAGTCCAGATGCTGGACTCCAAAATCAGCCTGATTGCGCAAAAAATCCGCATGATAGAAAAAAATGAGGACATCATAGGCCGGACCATAGTTGTTCACAACGACAAGATCCACAAGCTTGAGACTGGTGCGCCAGTGCCATCACAGCAACAGTCAAGCTCTTCATCTGTGGAGTCAAACAGCAGCCTTTCAGCGGAAGTTGAGTCGCTGAAAAAGCAGGTTGCTGACCTGCGTGAGCAGATGGCTACAAAATCCGAAGTGTCTGAGCTGCATTATACGCTTGACACTGTAAACCCGCTTGACTTTGTCACGTTAAAGCAAGCCCGGAAACTAATACAGGAAGAGCTTGAAAAGCGCATGGCATAATCAAATGCCCAAAAAACTAGTTTTTACTCATCTTTAGCTTGCATCAAGCTCGCTGTCAAGCGAGTATGCCGGCCGCAGCCTGATGCGGTGCTGTTTTTCGCCTTCTTCAGAAATCACTGCCTCGTCTCCAATTATTTCAATCCGCAGTGAAGGCTTGAATTCGGAAAAGTCGCTGTCATGCTGTCCGGAAAGGACGATGTTAACCCCTTGGCTTGCTACTGCGCGCATCTTTGCCATTACATTTGCCGGAATTTCAGCCACGTCCTGCTGGAATGCCAAGAGTATGCGCGATTCAGACGAGTCGGATGTGGCGCCCTGCTCTAAAAGCGAGTAAGTAGCAAGCGTTGAAAGTTCAACCGAGTGCCCGGCCAGGTTGACGTGCATGACTTTTCCAAGGCCCGAAGATGCGGTTGTCTCGAAAGTGCTGCTCTTTGCAAAAACATTAGGCGAGCACTTCTGGATTATCATCATTGCGCGGATTGCCTTGTTTATCGTGTATCTTGTAATCTCCGCAGTCTCGTGCATCTGGCTGATTGCAGAAATCAAGTCTGTTATTGCAGAAAAGCTTCCCTGCTTTTCCGAGTAAATCTTTTTCACTATTGTTGCAATGTCGCTTTTTTCAATGCCGAAAGTGGAAAGGAAAATGTCCGGGTCAAGGTTTGCCAGGTCGATGAACAGGCCCTTCTCAAGTTCGTACTGCCTGAACGGGAACCCAAGGGGAATGGATGTGAGCTTGAACTCCTCGTATTTTGAGGAGTCCTTGTTGGGCTTTGCAAGCCCGGTAAACGCGTTCGCGCTGTCAAAGACCATTGCTGAGATGTTGTTGATGAGCGAAGACTCGATGATTAGGTGCATGGCATGCAGCCTTGCAGGAAGCCTGCCACCACTAATGACTACCGAGCGCAGCGAAGACAACCGCACGTTTACCGGCTCGTTGTCGCGGTCTATTCCCATCAGGCACTTTGTCAGGTTAGTCGCGGTTTTTTGGCTGCCGCCATCCTTGGATACGGAAAGGTATGCAAATATCGAGAAGGGATCCCCCAAAAGCGGCTGAAGCAGCTCCTCGTCAACGGTCTTAAAGTCAGTTACTTTGCACTCGTAGCCGTGCAGGATTTCCACCATTGCCTTGGAAAGCCGTTCAAGCTCTGCGCTTTGGTCCGTGATTGCCTTAATCAGGGAATCCTTGTTGTATTCGATGAATTCAGGCGATGAGCTGATAAGCAGGTATTTTCCTGCGCGTTCGCGCGAGACTTTGGACACTATCATGATGTCCTGGCGCTGCGCAAGCGAAACTTTGGAAGTGTCCCCTTCTATTACGAATCCCTTTTTGAGGAAAGTGAGTGCGCCTACAATTTTGCCTTCTTTTTTTTCAAAAAGCGTAAGCAGCATCATCTTATCCGGGTTCTGGTAGACCATCAGTGGATAGTTTCCCCACTGCGCTCCGAACATCTGCGTCCAAGGGCCAAGGGGAAGGTCAAGCTGCATGTTACAAACCGTGTGTGGTAAATTACTATTGTTGTCTCTGGTATTTTGAGGAATCGTGGGCTTAAAATCTATCGCCCTGCATCCGCTTTTATGCCCTAATCGCAGCAGTGCTTTGCGCACAATTAAAAGCCGGGCATTTCTAACCGTTTTGTATACTCATTTGCGTGAAAACCAAAGATGGAAGTAAAGCACATTGTACGGGAAATGATTTCTGCAGGCATGCCTGAAAGCGACATACTTGCCAACCTGCGCGAGTTGGGTATCGAAAATCCCGAGGCAGTCCTTTCCGAAGCAAAGTCGGCAGTAAAGCCCGGTTTGGCGCCCAAACCCGCACAGGCCACTCCAAGGGTGGAAATTGACAACATCCCAAAAAAGGCCACTCCCTCGCTTTTTGATGATGATTCTTCGCCAAAGCCATCTCTTTTTGACGAGCGCCAGCAGCCTATGCAAAGCTCAGTTGGCGAGCTTGACGGCTTATCTTCGGGCAATCCGGACCAGAAGCTTGATGAGCTCATAGCGCTTTCCAAGTCCCTGCTGGAGCTGAATAAGAAAATCCTTGAAAGCAACAGGGAAATTTTGCTGCGGCTAGAAAAGTAGTTTTTTTGCTTTTTTTAAAAAAGATAAAATTGAAAAAGAAGCTGAGTCTTTACGCTTGCGGCTGGGCCTTGGCGTTCTCCTCGGCCTCTTCCTGTGTTGCAATCCTGTCAAGCTTTGCAATCTCTTGTGCGATTTCGCCTGCAAGCTTGTTCTTTTCAGTCTTGCTCATCCCAAGCTCAAGCTTGTCAAGGATTTTCTTGTCCTCGTCAAAGCTTGCTGAGAACATTGCCGGATTGGTCTTGAGCATGTGCCTTGCGAGCACCTTAATCTGAGTTCCCTTTATTCTTCCCATCTAAAAACACCTTTTTGAAATATTATAGCCCCGAGCGGAATTGCGTCCCCAAAGTTCCAACGGCTATTCGGCCACAGTGCTTTGGAGAATTCGAACCGCTGTCTTCGGCTCCAAAGGCCGACATACTTTTGCGGGCCAATCTTTGCAGCTTGGCTGACCGCTGTACTACGGGGCTGCGGATATAGATAATGCCCTTAAGGATTTAAATCCTGATGGGGTTTGGAGATTTCGGAGTATTTTTGAAACAAGTCTATTGTGCGGGTTATTTTATGCGAGCAAGTCCCGGCACGCGGTCGAACGCAATGTCAGTTGATGCGATGGGCTGCTTCTTATCGAGGCAAATGGCTGCATGAAGCGAGTCCAGGATGCCTAGTCCATATTTTTTGCGCAGTTCGAGGCTCTTTTGAAAGTGCCTGTGGTTGAAGTCAACTATTTTAAGCTTCGGGAATTTCTCCACAAGCCACTCGTCCAGTTTCATCGCCACTTCCGGGCCCAGTTCGCGGTTGGTCACAAGTTCCAGTTCCAACAATGCTGCGGTTGAGGTCATCTTTTCGCCCTTCATGGCAGTTATACGTTCGGCGTATGGCTTGTTGTAATCCTCCTTCTTTACGAGTGCGAACAGTACAACAACGTCAAGGTACATTCTCTTTCATCTCCTTTTCATCCTTCTCTTGGCCTCGTCGTAGAAGTAGTCCTCCGCCCGTGCGCGAAGCTCTCCGCCAGTCACTCCCTTCTCTTCGGCATAATGCAAAAGCGCCACGCGTATTGCTTCCGACTTGGTCTTTGCAAATCCCCGGTTGACAAGCGCGTCTAGTGCCTCATCGAGTACTCCTGAAAAGGATATGGTAAGTGTAGCCATTCAAAATCACCTAGTAAATCAATAGTAAAATACTATTAAAATACTTAGTATATTTTCTGCTAATGTTTCTTTTCCCTAGTGTTTCTTATTTGTGGGGTTTATTTGGTTCAACCAAAAGTTTTAGCCGGTTTTACCGCACTCATAAGGCTCAAAAAAAGGATTATTGATGCGGTGAACTGTTTTTGCATCCAAAGGTATTCGAGGCAACAGAGCTTTCCGATGGTTCGATTAGAATAATCATGGAAATTGGCGGGGTAAAGGAAGGGGTTGCAAGGGCGGTTGTAAAAAAAGACCTGGTGCATGTTGCAGTATCCAAGTCCGGCCAAGTCCATTGGGAGGGGATATTCCACCTTCCATTTAAGGCAACGAACGAGTCAGTTTCCTGTGTTCTGAAGAACTCATTCATCGAATTGGTGGCAAAGCCTGTTGGTCCTGTCAAGTCCACAAAAGTTCCTGCGACCAAGATTGGTTGAATCTATTCACCTACTTCACCGGAAATGGGGTCTTGTTTTGCTTATATACCAAAATCCGCACGACTCATTAGCAACGAGGTGTTGTGCATGAAGATGGATGTTTCAGAGCTTTCGTACAAGCAGATACAAGGGATTGCGAATTCGCTTCCACTTGCAATAGAGCAGATTTCGATTCGCGGCAACAGGGTTTCCCTGGTCATGTGCAACAACGTCTGCTGAAGTAAAGGTGCAAAATTATGTTCTATGCAGGAAAATTCGGAAGGCTTCCACCCCTAAGCCAAGTGCTTTCAGGAGCTGCCACTTCAAAGCCGGGCTATTCGGTGGACTTTTCGGAATATGATGCAGGAAAGGTGAGTGTAAAAATGTTAGAACCAAGAGCACAGGCTTCGGGGTTTTCATCCCCGGAGCAGGCAGGAAACAAGCCGCAGTTTTCAGTCAAGGCCAAAGGGATGGAAGGCTACGTTGGAAGCGGCTGGATTAACGAGGGCAAGTATGGAAAGTACATCTCGGTGAAGCTGCGTGAAAACCTCGCGCCAGGCACGACTATTTACCTGTCTCCAACCAAAGACAACCCTGAAATACTTTAGTTTCCCTTTCTTTTCTTTATGGAATCTCCGCACGGGCCGGAAGCACTCATAGCTGAGTCCATAAAAGAACTCCGCCTTGAATCGCCTGGAGCTTGCAAAACATGCGAGTCTGTAAAGTGCGCTGACATTCGGGTTGCGCATTGCTGCGAGCACGAGTTAAGCTCATTTGACGAGTTTCGCATCTTCTTTTTTGGCGTGATTTTCCACGAGCTATCGCACTTTATTGCCGCAAAGCTTGCAGGAATTAAAGTAGTCGCCTACAAGCTTTGGCATCCCAAAGCAGCCTGGGTGCGCATTCAGAACCCGCAGAAGACTTTCAACGATGCGTTCATTTCCTTTGCTCCGCTGTTTTTTGGCAGCATAGCCGCTTCCCTGCTTTTTATCTCGCTTTATACTTCGCATATGTGGGATAGCGACCCTCTTTCGTTTTACGTCCTTCTTTACATTGCGATTTCCATTGCGGTGCATTCGCCAATCAGCAAGGTTGATGCTTACGCGGTTGCTGTAGCGCTGGGGCTTTCATACTTGCGCAGGAAGAATGCGAAAGGTCTAGCGCGGCTTACTGCATTTTTGGTTTGGCCGTTTTACTTTTTTGCGTCTTTTTTGTACAAGCTTGCGCACTTTTGGTTTGCACTAGTGCAGTATCTTTTTTTAGTTGCGGTGTTTTTGATTCTTGCAGCCATCTTGTTCGTTCATTGAACGGGCGTTTTTGCCAATCAGCGGCGCGAGTGCTTTTTTGAACGGTTCTGCATTTCGTATAATTCGATTATCTCATTGACCGTAGTCGCGTCGTGCGGCGACTTGTCGCGGATTCCCGCTGCTGTCATTCTTGGAAAACGAAGCGCAAGCCCGGTTTCCTCCCCGTCCGTGCCGACCAAGCGGCCTGCGGAGTGGACTGGGCTTTTTGTGATTTCGTCTGCATTTACCTCTACCACGTATTTTGGGGCTACCCACTCGTCTGGAATCATAAGCGCGTCCACTTCGCGCGGCTTTTCTTTGACTATGATTTTTGAAAGCATTTCGGAAAACTGCGACATTTGCTCTTCAGAAAACCCGGTGCCTACGCGTGCAACTGACTTGAACCGGTCGTCTTCGTCATCATACACTGCAGTCAAGAGACCCCCGAACCCGAGCTTGGTGCGCTTTCCTTTTCCGTAGTAGAATCCGATTATCACAACATCAATAGTGTCTGAGAGCGCGCCTTGGTAGGATTTCTTGAGCTTGATCCAGGCGAACTTGCGGCCGCCTGCGGTGTATGGTGCGTTCAAGTCCTTTGCGATTACCCCTTCAAGCCCGCGGCTGAGGGCATCCTCAAAATATTCCAAAAGCTTGGCCGCGTCATTGCATTTGATGTATTCTGCAACGGTAATCTTGCCTGTTTTGGCAATTATTTTTTCAAGAGTTGCATGCCGCTCCTTATAGGGAACGTATGTCATGTCTTTTCCATCAAGGAAAAGCACCTCAAAGCAATACATGTGCAGAGGGATTTTTTTTGAAAGCGCTTCAATGCCATGCTTTCTTTTCCGCTGCACCGTCACCTGAAATGGAAGGATTTTTCCACTTTTTGGGTCAACGCCAACTGCTTCCCCTTCGATTATGAATTCCTTTGCCTTGATGTCATTTGCAATGGCTTCTGCCAAATCCGGAAACATCAAAGTCATGGGTTCCTGCTTTCGCGAGAATATGCTTATTTTCCCTTGCTTGTCCTTGTGCACCTGTATGCGAAACCCGTCGTACTTTCCTTCAACTGCGCACTCGCCAAGCTTTTCAATAATCGCTTCTGCGCTTTCAAGCCTCTCTGCAAGCGCGGGCCGTATGGGGTTTCCGGGAATCGGGGTAAACGACTTGATTTTTTCAATGCCATTTTCAAGCAAGACTTCTGCAACCAGCCCCAGGTCTGAAGAAAGGTTGAATGCGCGTTCGATATCCGGCCGCAGCGACTTGTCCCCTGCAACACAATATGAGAGGGCGTCAATGATTGTGGGCTCGCCCACCCCGATTCTCATGTTGTCCGTGCAAAAGCGCACGATGGTCTTGGGCTCGGTGCCTTGGGCGTTTGAAAGAAGCTCGCATAACAGTTTTATCTTAAGTTCCTGCGATCCTTCTCCCTGCAAGGTGGCTATCTTGTATAGGTTGTCATAGACTTTCTGCGCAGTCAGGCTGCTTTTGCCTAAGCTTGTCTGGTGCTTTGTCTTCAAAAGGTTCTCCGCTGCGATTCCCAGGTCGCCCATCTTTCGGTATTCTGCCTGCACTTTTGCAATGCTTGCTCCGGCTATGCGTGCGATTGCCTGTTCTGCAATCCGGTCGCCAATCCCGACTTCTATTGCGGAGAATTCCGGCGCAACCTTGCCCTGGCAGAAATAGATTGTCTTTCGTATTTCATTCACTGGCGTTTCCAGGAAAAGCTTGGAAAGAAAGTCAGTAGAGCTGAGCCTTGATGGGGTTGACTCTATCTTGTCGAACGTTTCGCAGACTTGGGAAAAGAGCAAGGGAAATTATTGCACCGTAATGATTGTGCCGCTTCCTATTATTTGGCTTTTCCAAGCTTCAGGCTGTTGATTTTTTAGGGATTAGGGCTTTTTTAAAAGCCTATTTTCTTGGGATGAGGAAGAAGAATACAAGCACAATCAGGGCAAACGCAGCTACGATGCCCAAAAGCAGGTATACATCGGAAAGGTTTTCGTCAATGATGTTTGGTGACATTTGCAGTGCTAAAATTTCGGCATCGGTGCATCCGGAAATGTCCTGGATAGAGCAATTGCGAACATTCGGCACGGGCGTGCTGATGTCTCCCACTCCGATATAAACCGGAATCAGCGCCATCTGCTTTCCGGTGTCTTTGTCAGTAATCTTGACTTTGATGGATTCTGATACGGAGTTGTTTGTTTTCTTTGTAGCTGTGACTGTAATGAACGGTGTAAAGTAATTTTTTCCAGTATGTTTAGTTTCCAAAGGAGAGACAGAAACATAAAATTGCGTGGGCGTATTTTCAATTTCTGCTATCATGATGCAATTGCTCGCACCGTTTTTTACCAAGTACATTTGTATATTGACTTGGCCTGATTCTTGGTTTGTTGGAACCATTAGCATATAGTTTTTTCCGATTTCCATTTGCTCTGCGCTTAAGCACTCCGCTGCGGCAAACGTGGTGATTAGCAACGCTGAAATGACTGCCACCATGACTGCTCGGGATGCCAAAGGAACGAATTCGCCTCTATTGCTAATGTTCTGTAGTTGAATAATCTTTTTGGATTTATGAATGTTCCGATGCTAGTTTTATTCCGCCAAAGCACAGGGCAATTCCAAGCACCAAGTCAAGCGCCATTGGCAAAAACAGGGCGTTTGCCTGCAAGTAAACAGATTGGACGTTCTTGTCTATGTAGCTTGTAAGCTGGGGGCCGTATGTCTCAAGGTCAGCTGCTGTGAGGCCGTATGCTGAAAGTGATGTTGGGTCGGACTTAAGCTGCTCGATAGTGCTAAGCGATTCCGTCTTCATCACGCCTGCCACATTCATGTAAGTTATGTAGCTGTTGAGCTGGAAGAGAAATATTGCAAATGATGCCGTGCCTAAAAGCAGCAGGGCAATTCCCAAGACTTGTTTTTTATTCATTAGCATCACCGTTTGGTTTCCTTTGCATGGATTCCGGCTTTGTATCCGGACATCCTTGACGCCTGTGCAGAAAGCTCTGAGAATGCGCGCCGGATTGCAACATTAAGCTCGCGTGCAGATGCTGCTGCATGAAGCGCGCCCTTGTCAAGCCGTGCTGTTGCGCGAATGTCAAAAATCCTGCTTTTTCCATGAATCGAGTTTTTCATGTAAAGCTCAAGCGAGCGTACCGGAGCTTCGCGCTGCAGCTTTGTAAGGATTGCTTTGCATTCTTCCCTCACTGACTCGGCAAAGACTTTTTCTTCGTTGTGAAAGCCGGACAGGATTACTTCGTTGGACTGGGGGGTGGGTTCGTTCATAATAATGCCTCCAAAAATTCCAATAGATATTAAGGCGCTTTGGATTATAAACCCAAATTCAGCCGGGTTATTATCGGGTATTGCTCATCCCAGAGCGCTGGTGATTGCGGGTATTGTCTTGAGTATAGTTGGCAGCACCAAGTTGACTGCAATCAAGAGTATTGCCGCAATGCTGATTGCTGTGGCAGTGCGCGAAGCCATTTTTTCGCCTTTCTTTCCAAAACGCGACTTGAATGCTGCATTAAGCTCCTCGGACACTATGCGCGCGCCGTCTGTTATGAAAAGCGGCACCAAGTTTATCGAGCCGATTGCAATGTTAAGGTACGCTGTTGAAGCAAGCACTGTTGCTATGAAGCTTGCGACTGCGACCAGGATTTCTTTTCCCGGTTTTGCAACAGACTGCACCATTATTCCAAGCTTGTTGTTGTTTCCCACAGTTGCGGTTTTTTCGCCTTCAGTAGTGGAAAGGACTATTGTGTCTCCGGTCTTTTTTTTCATAAGCGCAGCAGACAGTGCAGAAACACTTGTCACTTCAATTCCATCAACTTGCGTTATGTAATCTCCGGTTGTCAGTTCTGCTGCCCCGGGGTTCATCGTAGTGTTTACTGCCATCACTTTTAGGGCAGTTGAACCTGCCAATGCTGGGGAAGCGATTGCTGCGAATGCAAAAGTAAGCATGGTAAAAAGCACGAACCCGACCAGGTTTGCAGTTGGCCCTGCTGCGAGTATGCGCCTCTTCTTTTCAAGGGGTATCGTCTTGAACTTTACCTCGTCAGGCTCTACAAATGCGCCAAGAGGGAAAAATCCCCACAGTATTGTTCCGGTTCCAAGGATGCGGAGATTCTCAACTTTGCAAAGCACCCCGTGGGCGAACTCGTGTATTGTTGCTGCAATCACGAGCCCAAATATCCATTCCCAGGGCACAGTTACTCCTACTATCAAAAGCTGGGCTCCAGCTGGCGCGTTTGGTACGGTTAAAATGTTGATTGCGCTTATGGCCAAAAGCGCCATTGACTGCAGCGCAAGGCCGCCTATGATGCCGCAAAGAAGTATTGCCTGGCCTTTTGGGTCTGAAAATACCTTTGTCGGGTCCGAAAGCGAACCTGCTGCAAGCAAAAGCGAAAACAACAGTACAAAAAAAAGCATGAACGCCAGTTTTTTTTTCTCCTGCCTTTTTCCATAGGTGATTGCCGAATAAATCACTCCATAGCCGATGCCTGCTCCCGTGTCAGCTAAAAAACGCGAAAGATGCGGGTGGTGCTTCGCAAAGGACTCCATTATCCGGATTCCCCACTCGCCTTTTATCATGTTGATTCCAAAGTATGATTTCCATCCATACACTCGTGCAACTGCCGCTCCGCCTATTCCGAGTGTTGCAATTGCAAGCACGATTTTCAGCATATCCGGAAGCGAAGATAGCACTATCAGAAAGAACATCACTGCGTCAAGCAGGTATATTGCGGTTGCGTTAAGCGTCTGTTTTTTCAATTGTTGTTTCCCCCAGTTGGTTGCATGCGATAATACTCGCACTGCTTAGTTGTAAAAGCGCGCAGTTTTGATGCGGAAAAAGCCGTTGCATTTTTGCCTTGGCTGCGGCATTGCCATATGCACTGCAGCTTACTTTTTCTTTATTTCCACCATGTCTGCAAGAGTCAGGCCGCGACCTTGGCTTTTTTGGCTTGAAAACGATGGTGCAGTGTACGTGCCTTCGGGCTTTTTTTCCTCAAGAAGGATAATCCCAAGCTCCTTTTCAAGCTTCTTGGCAATTGTTTCGTTTGGTTTTAGGTGCTCGTTTTCAATGCGCTCAAGCACGTTTTCAACAATGAACAGCTTGCGTGCAAGGTCCTGCCTGGAAAGCCCGGTCCGCTCGCGCGCCTGCCGTACCAGCCTTCCATACCCTTCCACTACTTCAAGCTCCCGGATTGGCCTTGCTGCAAAAGGCTTTCTTACAGTAGGTGCCACCATTTCTTGGCCGTAAATTGCGCACCTTGCGCACACTGAGAGTTTTGCACCTTCGATGATGGCCCGCGTAGTCGCTGGCTTGCCACAAATGTCACATTCTGCCAAGTTGCCCACCTTTTTCTTATATAGGATATATTTAACCTTCTTTGATTAAATTCTGTTGTTTAATGCCAGTCTGTTATTGTGGTGTTTTATTGTGGGCGTAAAAATCGACGGAATCTTGATAAAGCACGAAACTCCGCTTGACCAGATAAAGGGAACCGTTGCAGTTGACGCATTCAACGTGCTATACCAGTTCATCACTACAATCCGCCAGCGCGATGGCACTCCGCTCATGGATGCGGAAGGAAGGGTAACATCGCACCTTTCGGGGTTATTCTACCGCACATGCAACCTGCTGGAGCGGGGAATCAAACCGGTATATGTGTTTGATGGAAAGCCAAGCCTTCTAAAAGAGAATACTATTATGGAGCGCAGCGAAAAAAAGCAGGATGCGCTTGAAAAGTTCCGCAAGGCCCAAAAGGAAGGCGACGAGGAAGGCATGCGCACTTATTCCGCGCAGTCCGTCAGGCTTGAAGGCTTCATGATAGAAGAATCCAAAGAGCTTCTGGCAATGATGGGCGTTCCTTGGATTTGTGCAAAAACCGAAGCGGAGGCGCAGTGCGCGCACATGGCAACAAACGGGTTTGCCGATGCTGCAGCTTCTCAGGATTTTGATTCGTTGATTTTTGGCGCAAGCGTGCTTATACGCAACCTTGCAATTTCAGGCAGGCGAAAGCTTCCGCGAAAAAACGAGACTGTGGAAGTGTTTCCTGAAAAGTATTTGCTTGCAGAAAGCCTTCAGGCTTTGAACATCTCGCGTGAAAAGCTGGTTTGGGTTGCAATACTATGCGGAACGGATTTTGACAAAGGGGTGTTCGGCATAGGCGCAAAGAAAGGGCTGAAGCTAGTGCGCGAGCACGACTCGTTTGAAGGGATACTCAAAACACTTGAAACGGACATTCCTAGATGGAAAGAAATCGAGAGCATATTCCTTCACCCGGACGTTTTCGACCCTGCTGCAGATTTGCTTGCATTCAGAGAACCGGATGCAGAAAAAATAGCGGACTTCATGTGCATCCAGCGCGGCTTTTCAGAAGAGCGCGTGCATTCCGCACTTTCAAGGGGGTTTAAGCTTCCCCAAGACACGAACCAAAGCTCGCTTTCAAAGTGGATTTAATTAGCTGCAAAATCCGGGTTACCTTTTTTTATTCTATTTTTC
>Ga0265297_10010039_pt1 | contig 12023 bp, 6 predicted proteins | sample Munlanlwell13791_FD_192502 | JGI IMG/M metagenome (GOLD analysis project Ga0265297, IMG submission 192502) | Leachate microbial communities from a municipal landfill in Southern Ontario, Canada - Leachate well 137-91 | ecosystem: Engineered > Solid waste > Landfill > Unclassified | place...
GTCGCGCTCCGCGTCCATCACGGCAATGACATTGGCGTGCTTGATCCGGCAGGCGAGCTTGGCCTCGCGCATGAAGCGTTCGGCGAACTGCGGGTCGCGTCCGGCGATTTCGGGCGGCAGCACCTTGACCGCCACCGGCACCTCGAGCGTCTGGTGCCGGGCCAGGTAGACGGCGCCCATGCCGCCGCGGCCAAGTTCGCGCTCGATCTTGCACTTGCCGAGGGTCTGGCCTGGTTCCAGCCCGGCGAAGCCGCCGGCCCCGGCCGGCTTGGCCGGCTGGGGCTGGGGCTGGGTGGCGGCGGGTGGTGCGCCCGCGGGTTGGCTGCCAGTCGGCGGCGGCGCGGCATCGGCTCCGGGAAGGGTGACGGCGGTCGGCAGGGTGCGCTCGGCCGGCTGGTCGGCGGCGGCTTCTGGACGGGGGGCGCTCATCCGGATCCTCCTTCAATTGGCAATCGGCGCAAACCATAGGCGGAAAGCCCGGGAAATGCAAATGCCGCGGCCCCGCGGCCTGGCGGGCCGAGACGGATTTGCCTGCCGTGGAGCGCCAGCGTTGCGGGAGCTGCCGCGCGCACCGGGCGCCTGGTTCCATTGAACCGGCTGCTGGCTGGCCGGGTGAGGGGTCAGCCGCCGGCGTAGCGGCCGCCGGCCGCGCGGCCGCCCAGCGCCCGCTCCAGGCGGACGGGCAGGAAGCGGTTGGCCGCCGTGTCCGCCGGGGCATCCAGCACCGTCACCTCCAGGAACTGTTCCGAGGTGCCGCGCCAGCGGCCGGCGCCGTCCCGGCTTTCGGTCAACACCTGCACGGTCTGGCCAAGCCGGCTGGCCACGTAGCTTTGGGCGAACCGCTCGCCTTGTGCCTCCAACGTCCGCACCCGTTCCCGGCACTCCCCGGCGGGGATCTGGCCGGGAAGGGTGGCGGCGAGGGTGCCGGGGCGGGGGGAAAAGCTGAAGACATGAAGGTAGGCGAGCGGCAGTTGCCGCAGCTTTTCCAGCCCCGCGGCGAACAGCTCCGCCGTCTCGCCCGGGAACCCGGCGATCAGGTCGCTGCCCAGGCAAAGGCCGGGGAGGCGCCGGATCGCCGCCGCCACCTGCTGGGCATACTCGGCGAACGTGTAGGGGCGGCGCATGAGCCGGAGGATCCGGTCATCCGCGGCTTGCAATGGCAGATGCAGGTGCGGGCAGATGCGGGCTGGATGCGCCGCCATCACCGCGACCACCGCCGGCAGGATCGGCCCGGGCTCAAGCGAACTGACCCGCAGCCGGAACTCGCCCGGCAGCGCCGCCAGCGCCGCCAGCAGCTCCGGCAGCCGCTTCCCGCCGGAGTCGTAAAGCCCGGTGTTGATGCCAGTGAGGACGATTTCCCGGGCGCCGCGCTCCAGCAGGGTGCGGACTTCGCGCAGGGTGTCGGCGAACTCGCGCGAGCGTGGCCGGCCGCGCGCCGCGGGGATGATGCAGTAGCTGCAATGGACGTCGCACCCCTCCTGGATCTTGAGGTTGGCCCGGGTCTTCTCCCGGCCGCCGGCCACGCCCGGGAAGCGGAAGCCCGGTTCCCGGGCGGCGGCGGCGGCGGCTCCGGAGTTTTGGCTTTCGGCCGCTGGCGGCCGGAGCCGTGCCGGGAGCCGGTCGAGCCAGGCGTGCTTCTCCGGGTTGGCGACGACCAGGTCGGGGGCGCCGTCCGCCGCCCACTGCTCCGCGGCGACGGTGGCGTCGCACCCCGTCAGCACGATGCAGGCCTCCGGAAAACGCCGGCGCGTCCGCCGGACGAGGTTGCGCGTCTTGGCGGCGGCCGCCGCCGTGACCGTGCAACTGTTGATGACCAGCAGCTCCGCCGGCTCCTCCCAGGCCACGATGCGGAAGCCGGCTTGGCGCAACTGGTCCGCGAGCAGGCCGATCTCCGCCTGGTTCAGGCGGCAGCCGAGGGCGAACAGGGCGGCGCGGGGGGCGGCCGGCGGAACGGCGGCGGAATGGGGCATTGCGGTGCGGGTGGGGGGGGGGGGGGGGGGCCGTGGTTCGAGGTGGCAAAAAAAAGGGATTGCCAAACACAGCCATTCCACGGTGGGTGAGTTTGTAAGTAGAGAAGGGGCGGGCACAGCGTACGTTCTTTTTACCACAACAGGAGGTACGTCCATGACACCGATCCGCCATCAATTTACCATTCTCAAGCAGTTGTGCGACTCTCAAGCAGTTGTGCGACCTTCTGCCCCCGCATTTGGTGCCGAAACGACGTCTGCGACACCCTGGAGAACCATGGCGGTGTGCTGACGCCGATCCGGCATGCGGCACACGGGGAGAAAGGTTCGCACGGAGCCCACGGAGGCCACGGGGAAAACCTCGATCCATCGCCTCCGCGTTCCCCGTGGCCTCCGTGCGAAACCCCCAGCCGCTTTCCTCTGTCCCCAACGCACCCCCCCGATGCGGCACACGGGAAGAAAGGTTCGCACGGCGCCCACGGAGGCCACGGGGGGAGTTGGGGACAGGCAAATCCGCCCACACATGAGGGCGGGCGTCCCCGACCGCCGCGGTTTTGCGGTTCGCCGGCGGCTGAGGACATCCGCCCGCCATTCGATCACACCCCGTGGCACACACGGCTAGGATCGCGGGGACAGGAAGGCTTAGGGACAGGTGAAGGCTTAGGGACAGGTGAAGGCTTAGGGACAGGTGAAGGCTTAGGGACAGGTGAAGGCTTAGGGACAGGTGAAGGCTTAGGGACAGGTGAAGGCTTAGGGACAGGTGATTTGCGCCCCCCATTTTCTTGTATGTTCCCCCGATGCGGCACACGGGGAGAAAGGTTCGCACGGAGCCCACGGAGGCCACGGGAAAACCTCGATCCATCGCCCCCTGGCCGCGTCGCGGCCCAAGCCGGGATTTGACTGTCGCCGAACGAGGGGGGGGACGCCGCCACCAACGGAAAGGTCATGCCCCCCGCGCTGCCGGTGCCGGCGAAGGCCGCCGGGCGTCACCGTTCCAGGGGCTGGTAGGGGAGGGTAAGGTTGGCGAGGGGTCGGGGGGTTGGTTCCAGCGGGGTGCCGTGGAGGTGCGCCTCGGCTTGGCGCAGCACCTCCGCCAAGATGGGCGTCATGAAAAAGGGTTGGTTCGTGGCGGGGTTGGCCGCGGTGGCGTGGAGGAAGCTGGCGACGCGGGCGAAGTGCGGTTTGGCGGCGGGGTTGGCGCGGGCGGCCGCGGCGAGGCTGAAGATGGCGTTGGCCAGCACGATGTCGGCGTCGAGCTGGGGGCCCATGGGCGTTTGGATCACGGGTTGGGTGCATTGCACCACCAGGCGGTCCAGGAGTGGCCGGGGCGCGGGCTGGAGGCGGGCGGCGGCCCAGGCGGCGGCGGCGCGTTCTTCGGCGGTGCGGACGCTGGTGGGTGAGGTCTGCTTGAGACATTCGAGGAGCGGTTGGGCGAACTCCGGCCGGGGGTGGTGGCCCATGGCGACCAGGGCGGCCAGGCGCACGGGCGCCTCCGCGTCCGCCATTGCCAACTGGGCCAGGACCGGTTCCGAGCCGGGAATGCGGAGGCGGCCGAGGGCCTCGGCGGCGGCGGCGCGGACGCGGGGGGAGGCGTGGGCGGCCTGGGCCAGGATGGGGGCGGCGAATTCGCCGGGGCGGCCGAGGCGGCTGAGGGCGAGCAGGGCGGCGGCGAGGTTTTCCGGCGGCTCCGCCGGCCGTGCCAGTTGCGCGGCGATGGCCTCGCGGGTGTCGTCGGCTTGGCTGGCGGCGAGGACGCGGATGGCGTGGAAGCGGGCGTGTGGGCTGTCGCCGGCCAGCGTTGCCAGCAGGGCCGGCTTCAGGCCAGGGGCGGCCTTCCAGGCGACGAGCAGCGCCTCCGCCGCCTCGCGGACCGGTGCCGTGGGGGCGGCCAGCCGGGCGGCGACGGCTTGGAGGTCGGCGGCCGTCCCGGGGCGGTGCTGGCGCAGGGCGGCGAGGGCGGCGGCCTGGACGGCGGGATCGGGATCCGCCAGGATCTGGAGGAGCAGGCGGGTGGCTGCCGCATCCGGCCGGCGGCCCAGGCTTTCGGCGAGGGTGAGGCGGATCGCGGCGACGGGATCCCGGCGGAGCTGTTCCGCGGCGGCGGTGGCGGCGGCGAGGGTGAGGTGGTCAAGTTGGGCGGCGGCGGCGCGGCGGAGGGGTGGCGCGGCGGTGGCGGCCACGGCGGCCTTGAGCCAGTCGGCCACGGCGGGGGTGAATTCGGTTTGCAGGCAGCCTTCGAGGGCGAGGGCTTGCAATTCCGGTTCCGCCAAGGTGCGGCCCGTCAGCAGCAGCGGCTGGCCGGCGAGGGCGGGGCGGGCGGCGAAGGCTTGCCACAGTGCGAGGCGCACCGGTGGCGGCGCGGCTTTGGCCAGTGGCCGGAGGCGTTCGCCGGTGGCTTCCGGGAGGCGGGCATAGAGCCGCACCGCTGCGGCGGCGACCGCCGGCGCGGGGTGGTGGAGGAGGGCGGCCACGGAGTCGCGGGGGGTGAGGGCTGGCGGGAGATGGCCGAGCTGCTGGAGCAGGGTCGCCAGCACGGCCGGATTTTTTTCGGCGGCAAGCTGTTCAATGAGGAGTGGGGCGGCGTCCGGGTTGGTGGTGGCCGCTTGGCGCAGGCCCACCAGAATCCGGGCGCGGACGGCTGGGGCGGCGACGCGCAGCCCTTCGCGGGCCTTGGCCACCTGGGCGGTGGAGAGGGTCAGGGTGGCGGGCGCGTCCAGGTCCGCGCTGGTCAGCGGCCGTTCTGCCCACAGCGGCAGCCAGATGGGGAAGAGCAGTTGGGCGGCGGCCAGGAGCGGGGCGACCAGATCCATCATGGGGCCTCGGGGGTGATGGCGGTGGACGGGCGGGGCGAGGGGGGCGCGGTTCAGCGGCGTTCGCGGAAGAGGTGGTGGACGCGCCAGGCGGAGAGGAAGAGCAGCAGGGCGGCGAGGGAAGCGAAGGCGATCAGATGGTTCTCCCAGAGGCGGTTGCCGAAGAGGCTCGGGAGCTGGGCCAGGGGCGACTTGTCCTGGGTGATTTGCAGCGCCGCCACGAATGGATTCAGGCTCAGCACGGCCGTCTTCAGTCCGGGGCCGATCCGGTTGCCGAAGGGGATGACGACGAGGCTGCCGGCAGTGAGCAGGAGGGAGAAGGCGTAGCTCACGGCGGTGGCGGTGCCGGTGTCGGGCGCGAAGGCGCTGGCGCAGAGTCCGCCGGCGGTGAGCACCAGGCAGGTGGCGAGGAGCACGCCGGCCCAGGCGGCGACGCGCCAGTAGGCGGCGGTGCTTTCCAGGTAGACCAGGGAGAGGAAGACGGGGAGGCTGCTGAGCAGGAAGATCATCACATACATCCAGGAGGCCTTGAGCTTGCCGGCGACGACCCGCAGTGGCGAGAGGGGGGAGAGGCGCAGCAGGAGGATGGTGTCGCTGCTCTTTTCGTCGGTGATGCTGCCGCTGGCGACGGCGGGGGCGAGGAGGGCGACGACGCCGAGCTGGAAGATGATGGCGGCGCCGCGGATGGTGTCGGCATCGATCTGGGTTGCGTACTGCTGGGCGATGAGGATCAGCAGGCCGATGCTCATGGCCATGCAGGCGGTGAGGGCGCGGATGATGAACTTCGGGTTGCCGAAGATCTTGCTGCGGAGTTCGGCGACGAAGACGGGGTTGCGCCAGGCGGGGATCGGCTTCTTCCGGCGCAGCGGGTCGATCAGGTAGAAGGGGAAGCCGAGCTTGCGCTTGATCGTCGTCTTGGTGTCGGCATACAACTGGCGGGTGGTTGCTTTCCGGCTTTGGGGCGGGTTGAGCACGAAGCGGGCGAACACGAGCAGGAAGAGCACGGCCAGGGCGCCCATGCCGGCGAGGTGGAACTGGAAGACGCGGCCGGCGTCCATGCCGGTGACGGCGAGTTCGTAGGACTCGGTGAATTGGAGCGCGAAGAGCGCCTCGAAGGGGCTGAGGGCGCGCAGCTTGAGGAGGAACGGCTGCCAGGGGGAGGCGCCCATCAGGACGGCGGGCAGCCAGGTGGCGCCGGCGAGGGTGGCGACCCCCGCATAGGTGATCAGCAGCGCGGCGTAGCTGCGGCGGCAGAGGGCGCTGACCGCCAGCCCGAGCAGGCCGTAGACCAGGGTCGCCACCGCGATGACCGCGCCCGCCCGCAGCAGCGTCGCCAGGCCGATGCCGCCGCTGAGGGCGCAGATGGCGGTGATCGGCAGGGTGAGGAGCAGCAGCAGCAGCGGCATGCCGAGGGCGCCAACGAGTTTGCCGGCGAGGATTTCGCCGGGGGTGAGCAGGGAGGTGGCGAGCATGGCGAAGGTGTCGCGCTCCCGTTCGGCGGTGATGCTGCTGGCGGTGAAGCCGGGGGTCAGCAGGATCATGAAGGTCAGTTCGGCGCCGAGGAAGAGGGAGAAGATTTCCGCGCTGTTGGCGTCGGAGAAGATCCCGGTGCGCGGCCAGAGGGCGAGCAGGAGGGCGCCGAGGGCGAGCAAGGTGGCGGCGGCGACGGCGGCGCTCTTGCCGTTGCGGGCGGCGGCGCGGAATTCGCGGCGGAGGATGGGGTTGGCGAGGAGGTTGGGCATGGGGTTCCTCGGGAAGCGGCGGCGGGCGGGCGGCGTCAGCCTTTTTTCTGCTGGCCGGTGACGGAGAGGAAGACCTGTTCGAGGTCAACCTGCTCCTCCTTCAATTCCATGACCCGGACGCCGGCTTGCACCAGCTCGCGGTTGAGGTTGGCCACCGCCGCGCGGGGGGCGGCGAAGGTCAGGTGCAGTTCGTTGCCGGAGAGGGAGAGCTCCTGGACTCCGGGGAAGGCGGCGCAGACGGCGCGGGCGGCGGCCGGATCCGAGTCGACGCTGAGGGCGAGGCGCAGCTTCTCCTGGACTTGGCGGGTGACCTCCGCGACGGTGCCGAAGGCGAGCAGCTTGCCCTTCTCGAGGATGCCGATCAGGTCGCAGACGGTGGCCAGTTCAGGGAGGATGTGGGAGGAGAGCATGATGGTCTTCCCCAGTTCGCGGAGGCGGAGGATGGTCTGGCGCATTTCGATGCGGGCGTAGGGGTCGAGGCCGGAGGCCGGCTCGTCGAGGATGAGCACCTCGGGGTCGTGGAGGAGGGTCTTGGCCAGGCCGATGCGCTGGTGCATCCCCTTGGAGAGGGAGGAGACCTGGTAGTCGAGCATGTGCAGGGCGTTGGCCAGCTCCAGCACCGAGCGGATGCGCCCCTCGCGCTGGCGCGGGGGGAGGTGGTAGGCGGCGCAGAAGAAGTCCAGGTATTCCCAGACGCTCATCTGGTCGTAGACCCCGAAGTTGTCCGGCATGTAGCCGACCAGCCGCTTGATCTGGGGGAGGTTCCGGGGCAGGACCTCGAGGTTGTTGATGAAGGCGCGGCCGGCGGTTGGGCGGAAGAGGCCACAGAGCAGCTTGATGGTGGTGGTCTTGCCGGCGCCGTTGGGGCCGATGTAGCCGAAGATCTTGCCCTTCGGGATGTGCAGGCTGAGGTCGTGCAGGCCGCGGCCGCCACCGAAGTCGCGGGAGAGGTTTTCGATGCGGATCATGGGTGGGTCACCAGGTTCGGGTTGCCGGGTTGCCGGCGGCTTCGCCGCGGACGGAAACGTCCAGGGCGAGGATGCGCCAGCCGTTGACCCGTTCGCTGTCCAACGGGTTCGCCAGGGGCGCCTTTTGGCTCATCTCCAGCTCAAAGAGGAAACGGCCGGTCAAGGGGTCGAGCAATTCCGCCGGCGGCTGGCTGAAGCTGAACTCGCCGTCCTTGAAGACGCCGGGCGCCGCCGGTGTCCGCGGGTTGTGGGAGAGGAGCCGGGCGGTGACGGCGACGTTGCCGCCGGGATTGGCCAGGTCCAGCCGCAGGCGCACCGTGGCCGGGCGCAGCGGCAGCAGTTCGGGCGGCAGCCGGGCGGCGAAGCGGTAGCTTTCCTTGGGCGCCCGCAGCACGGCCTCCTGCCAGGCGCCGTCGCGGTGGAGCAGGCGGGTGCGGGTGTCGCCGGGTTCGAGGCGGATCAGGTCGGGGGTGATGAGGAAGCTGTCGGCGGCGCGTTCCAGGTTGGCCGGCACCAGGTCGATTTGGTAGCGGTATTCGGACCAGGCGTCGGGCGCCAGTTCGAGGAGGGCGGCCCGTTCTTGGGGGATGGGGCGGAGCAGGGCGACGCAGGGGGTGGCGAGGTTCAGGCTGGCGAGCCAGGCCTCGACGCTGGTGAGGGTCGGGTCGGCCTGGACCAGCCCGGCGGCGGCGCGCGGCGCGTCGGCGAGCCGTCCCTCCCGCAGGGCCAGCCGGCGGCTGCCGGCCGGGAGGAGCAGGAGTGAGTGCTGGCCGGGGCGCAGGGCGGCCGGCGGCGTCCACGGCCGCAGGCGGCAGCCGTCGCGGTCGCTGCGCAGCACGGGCAGTTCCGGGGCGGCGGGGGTGCCGCCGCCAGCCGTGCCGGCGAGCCGGAGGCGGAAGATGCGGGGGCGGAGGGGGGCGACGGCGAGGGCGTCGAGCCGCTGGCGGTCGTCCGTGCCCATGCTCACCCGCAGGGGGGGGCTGAGCGTGGCGGCGGCCTGGGTGCGGGTGGGGCGGACGAGCGGATAGAAGAAGGCTTCCTGCTCCGGTGGGGCGGCCACGGTGGGGCGGGCTTCGGACTTGCTGAAGAGGCTGCCGGTGGCCAGCCCCCCGAGGTCGGCCCCTTCCCAGACGTTGACGCTGACCGCGGTCATGCCGCGCGGCGGCTGGCTGGACACCAGCCGGCGGGAGGCGGCCAGGATGGCGAAGGTGAAGAGCAGCGCCGTCAGCCCGGCCGCCGCCCAGCCCGCCGTGTGCTTGCGCAGGCGGAAGGCCAGGAGCAGGAGGAAGGCGAGGGTGCCGAGGTAGGCCGCCAGGATCAGGCGGATGACCTGGACGGGGGGGATGCGGAACCCCTGCAACTGCTGGAGCAGGGCGTCCATGGCGCCGGCGCCGGCGCCGTCGGGCGGCCCGGCGGGGATGTGGGTGAGAAGGTGATTCCACAGCGGTGGCGCCAGCGGCGGATCCGCCTGTCCGGCCTTGAACGGGTCGAACCCGAGCATCAGGACGTGGCCGAGGCCAGCGCGGCGGCACCAGGCGGCGGGGCGGCCGTCCCAGGCGAGGGTTGTGGGGTTGGTGCCGGGGGTGGGGAGTGGTTCCAGCAAGGTGAAGCGCGGGGGTGGGAGCGGGTCGCCATGCGCGTCCCGGCCGGCGGTGGGGCTGGGGGGGAGGCCGAGGCCGGCGCGGAGGCCGGCCGTGCCCTCCACGAGCCGAGTTGCCGCGGGAAATGCCGGCAGGAGGTCCTGGAGCGGGGAGCTGGCCAGGGCCCGGGCCGTCTCCGGGTCGGCGAGGAGCAGGGTGCCGCCCAGATGCACGAAGTCGCGCAGGGCCTGCTGCTGGGCGGCGGCGAGCTGGTCCAGCCGGGGGCGGGCGAGGATGACGGCGACGGCGGCGCCATAGCCGGCGGCGCTTTCGGGCGCCTGGGCAGCCTTGTAGAGGTTGAAGCTGACGGGGGCGAGGAGCCCCTTGGTGCGTTTGGGGTCGGCGATTTCGCTGTAGCCGGCGAAGTCGGGGTCGTCATTGAGGATGGCGAGGCAGAGGCGGGCGCTGCCGTCGAGCTTGGTCAGCGCCTTGGTCCGGTCGAGCCGCCGGCCGTCCTGGAGCAGGCTGACCTGGTAGGATTCGCTGCGGGCGGTGAAGACGGGGAAGCGGTCGCTGAGGGCGGCGCGGGGGCCGATGCGGACCGTCTTGCTGTAGACTGGGGCGTCGGCCACCCCTTCCGCCTCGACCTGCACGGTCACTTCGGCCGCCACGGGATCCGGGTTTTCCACCGTGAACTGCAAGTAGGCGACGGTTTCGGCGCTTCTGGGCGGCACGAAGCCGGCCTGGAGGACGGCGCCGCGCAGGATCGGGGCCGCCGTCGCCGCGCTGCCCGCCGCCGCCAGGGCGAGCAGGAGCAGGGCCAGGGATCGGGGAAGCTGGATTGCCTGCCGGATGGTCATGTCGCGTGTCCGCGTCCGTGGTTGCCTGGCGCGCCGGCGGGCGCGGGGCCTTCCGTCATCCCAGGGTCTGGAAGCGCGCACCCCGGCTGGCGGGGCCGGCCGGGGTGCTGAGGGGGGGGGTCAGGTGCGTTCCAGCTTCAGTGTGCAGGTCGGCTGGTCGCAGACTTCGGCGGGGCCGAAGTATTGGATCGGGCCGGGGTAGACGTAGTCCGTCTCGACTGCCCAGCGCCCGCGGGCGGCGGCGAAGGCCTGGAACGGCTTGCCGTCCAGCTCCACCAGCGCCTTGCGGATCACGGGCACGTCCTTGCCGTGGCGCCGCTCCAGGTTCATCAGCATGGTCAGGGGGATGCCGCCCGCCGTCCAGGCCGTCGCCGGCTGGGCGAGGTTGCGGACGCTGGCCATGTAGCCGGTCTTGCCCGCCGCGACCAGCGCCGCCGCGGTGTAGCCGAGGCTGTAGCAGTAGTCGGCGTCGAAGTTGGAGGGGGCGGCGCAGCGCCCCTCGTAGCCGAAGAAGTGGTTCTGGGCGCTGAACTTGCCGCTGTAGCTGCCGGCCTTGGCCAGCGTCTTCAGCTCGCTTTCCACCATCTCCATCAGCAGCTTCTCGGTCTCGATCCGGCTGACCTGGACGTTGCCGTGCGGGTCGCGGTCCATGATGAGCTGGGCCTGGATCGCCTTTGGCAGGCTGCCGTAGACCGGCTGGGCTTCGGCACCGAGCTTGCCGAGGACGAAGGCGATGCGGGCGTCAATCCCGTCGAGCCGCTCGTAGGCCGCGGCCTCGTGGGCGAGCAGGTCGTTGAGTTCGGCAATCAGCTTCTTCATTTCCGGGACGAACTCGATCAGCCCCTCGGGGATCAGCGCCACGCCGAAGTTGCACTTCCGCTCGGCCCGGCGGGCGACCACGGCGGCGATCTGGGTGACGATCTCCCTGAGGGTCGTCTTCTTGGCCGCAATCTCCTCGGAGACCAGGCAGACGTTGGCATGGGTCTGCAGGGCGCATTCCAGGGCGATGTGCGAGGCGCTGCGCCCCATCAGCTTGATGAAGTGCCAGTATTTCTTGGCGGAGTTCGCGTCGCGCCCGATGTTGCCGATCAGCTCGCTGTAGAGCTTGGTGGCGGTGTCGAAGCCGAAGGAGGTCTCGATCCATTCGTTCTTCAGGTCGCCGTCAATGGTCTTCGGGCAGCCGACCACCTGGATGCCGGTCCGCTGCTGGAGCATGTATTCGGCCAGGAGGCAGGCATTGGTGTTGGAATCGTCGCCGCCAATGACCACCAGGGCGGTGATGCCGTGCCGCTGGCAGTTGGCGATGACCTTGGCGAACTGCTCGGGGGTTTCGAGCTTGGTGCGGCCGGAGCCGATGATGTCGAAGCCGCCGGTGTTGCGGTAGGCGGCGATGCCGGCATCGTCGAAGACCTGGTACTTGTCCTCGATCAGGCCGCTGGGGCCGCCGAGGAAGCCGAAGAGTTCGTTCCGCGGGTTCACCGCCTTCAGGCCGTCGTAGAGCCCGGCAATGACGTTGTGCCCGCCGGGCGCCTGGCCGCCGGAGAGGATCACGCCGGCCTTGAGGGGCTGGGCGCCACCGAGGCCGGCGCCGGCTGCGAAGGAGACCAGCGGCAGGCCATAGGTGTTCGGGAAGAGCGCCTTGACGGCCTCCTGGTCGGCCACCGCCTGGGTCGCGGCCCCGGCCGTGGCGGCGACGGCCATGCCGTTCTTGGCGAAGACGGTGGGCAGTTTGGGCTGGTAGCCGGCGCGGGCTTGCTGCAAAGCGGAAATTTCGGCCATGGTCGGAAAATGCTCCTTGCGGATGGATTGCAACTTTCGCCGCCGCGGGGAACCTTCCCCCCGCCGCCGCGGAAAAGCTTGGTCAACCTAATTCCGGCCCGGTGATTTTCAACCGTGGCCGTGGTCCAAGGGACTGGTGCCGGCGCCGCTCTGACGAATTGCGAGTTTGTCCCGCTGATTTGACCTGAAACTAGTACACAGTAAAGTTTAAAGTTGCGGATAAAGACGCTTCAGCTTGATGCGGGCATCGCTGGTGGTGAACCGCCATTGGATTTTAGCGTTGCGGTTATCTCGGCAGGTGTTCCAGGCCGCGGCTT
>Ga0265297_10010040_pt1 | contig 12020 bp, 18 predicted proteins | sample Munlanlwell13791_FD_192502 | JGI IMG/M metagenome (GOLD analysis project Ga0265297, IMG submission 192502) | Leachate microbial communities from a municipal landfill in Southern Ontario, Canada - Leachate well 137-91 | ecosystem: Engineered > Solid waste > Landfill > Unclassified | place...
CGGTTTAAGGTCCTGGAGGATTTGGCGAAACAAAACCGGCAAATATATGAAGAAAATGTTTTGGGCCGCCTGCGGGACTATAAGATATTCAGCGAAGATCAGATCGCGGAAATGGAAAAGCGCAAAGCGTATGTTACCTATCACATTCAGAAGGATGCGCCGGTGGATGATCCGATTCAGGATATGTTCAACGCCGCTTTTGGAAAATCCATCACAGCCAAGATTTCTAAACAAGTGGGGTCCTTCAGTCCGACCAAAAGTCCTTTTACAGCTACTCTGCAGAAGGGATTAAAATTGATTGATTTTGCCGAACGGGAAAAGATGAAATGGGACGTATTGAATGCCATCATGTCGCCTGATTCGCCCTTCAAGGACGAAATCCAGCCAGCAAAACGGTATTGGAATGGCAGATATCTTGACTGGGTTGAGCCGAAAATCAAAAGGGTAGGGGTGATTACGGTTATGCATGATGGCGAGTTATTTGTGTTCTATGCCCCGCAAGTATTGGCGGATTCAATTAATTATGACAATCCGCTGGAAATGAGGCCAACATTCCAGTTGATCCATTTGATAAATAACGCCTTAAAAGTCATGTATACGACCGGCAGGCCGGATATATGGCCGAGACTATGGGCGCGCGACATCAAGGAATTTAACCGGAAAATCCCAGGAGCGGCGACGGATTGGAGAACGTATGTGCCGATAGTGGGCGGAGCTTATTGGCGCAATTTTTTGCCGGCATGGAAGGCGGCAACCAGTATCTATAAAGGGACGCCAAACAAGTTGGGCATGGAAGCGTTGCAAAAAGGATTGGTTATCAGCCATCGTGAAGGCTACATGGGCAGTGGCATAAGGCCGAATCAGCCGTTGCCGGAATACTCCGGGGAATATATGCAAATTGTGCGCGGGTTTGGTTATTTCAGCGCGGCGGAACGAAAAGAAAATATTAAATTACTAGATAGATTCTTTGAGCGTTTTCTTAGCATCGGCCAGATATTTGAGAACACTTCCAAGATAAACGGCTGGTTGTATTTGCAACAGCGTTTTCCGAATAATCCAGAATGGAAGAACAGGATAGCCGTGCATACATGGGCCGGATCGCCGAACTTCCTGGCCAAGGGCGCTTACAATCCTTTGATAGATAGCGTGCGGCTTTATTATAATCCTTGGAAAGAAGGATTACGCACGGAAAGTTGGGCATGGGCCGGCGGCGGCGGATGGAAGTCGCGTTGGTCGGAAATGCTGTTTACCACAGCGCGAAGTATGCTTGGACGAGTGGCCTTTTGGTATCTTGTCGGCGGCGGAGTAGTAAAATTGTTTGAGAAATTCATGGGCCATACCTTACAAAGATCTGATTATGCTCAAATGTATGAGGACGGCCCGAGTGATAACGACAAGCGAGGATATACGCCTATCCCGCTTGGCTGGTATGATAAACAGGAGCGAAAGGTGTGGTATTTAATTCTGCCGGCTGGGGAAGGGGAACGAATAATTAACGCTGTCACTGAAACGCTTCTTGGCCTTGAATTGGCCAAATTAGGTGATCCTGACACGATTGCAAATGCAATGACGGATGTTCTGGGCTATATGAATGGACAATTACCAGGAATAAACCCGGCAACAAAACTTTTGCTCTATGATCTGCCGTTATTTGTTACGGGCGGTAATCCCTATGATTTTTACCGGAAACAGTATGCTCTGACAGACAATGAGGCGGCCGCCAGTAAAAAGACAAGAAGTATCGCCTTCGCAAAGTATGTTTTCAACAATCTTCTTGGCAGTGTAGCATTTCGGTTTGACCAACCGCGGTTTGATGAACCGCCAAGGGGTATGGTGGAGCGCGTCATAAATAGTGTTCCTGGCATGAACAAGTGGATCCGCATCAGTAATGCGGGCTACCGTGAGCGACTGCGTAAATCAACTATGCCATTCCAAGAACAGAAAGCCGAGATAGCAATCGCCGTTGAGAAGATTGTCGCCAATTATAAACGGGAAGGAAAATTGACGGAGGCAGAAATACTTCCGCTCATCCAAGGGCAAATAGTGGACCAGCAACTAGAGAAAATTCAAGGCACCCCCGAGCTGGAATTGCAACGATATTACTGGACACATTTCAAATCATCAGCCGAAAAGATCGGAATCTCCATGGCGCCCATTGAAGCACGCATGCTTTTAGGCCAAAAGACAAAGGTTGGACGCGCCGCTTTGCTGGGAGAAATGATTAAAGAAAAATTATCAAAATAACGCTTGCGTTAGGATAGGTTTTGATGTATATTCGTTTCCGATGACAATAAAAGAATTGTTTCTATTGAAAATCACAGAGCCAAATATGCACGGAATAAACCGGCTTTATCTCTTTGGCTTATTTTTTTTCTTTACTTGGGTGTATCTGCTTCTTTATATACTTGGCTCTATCATGGGACCAGCAATTAATCCCACCGTGACAGAGCAGTTAATAAGATACGGTTTCATGATTATCATCCCTATTGTAGTGGCCTTTGTAACTTCAAAGATATTGTGCTGGATAATAGACGGATTCAGAAAACCTAATAAAACAACGCAAACGCTTGCGTAATTTAGAAAGTGAGAATCAATTATGAGAAAAGAGGCTAATAATCCAGTTAGCCAGGCGGCCGCCGTGATGGGTAAAGTGGGCGGTAAAGCCGGCAAAGGTAGCACCAAGAAACGCGGTAATAGTGCCTTTTACAAGCAGCTCCGCGCCCGCCGGAAACATTATGCCAATCCTACTTGGCTCAAGAAATCTGAGGAAACCCATTAAATTGGCATCTTTATTGCTCATAAAAGAGGCGCGATATTTTTTTTTGTTTTTTTCTGTTGACATTTCAGGAGACTTATAATAATTGTCGTTCAAAGCATATGACCCTACGCATCAACAATGCAGTCAGTGAGTCTAACGGCGCAGTCTTGCGTCAATTGTGGAAGTAACCCCGAAAATGTATTACGAAAGGCCAACCGGTTGCGTTCTTGTGTCTAAAATTAGTAGACATAAGATATATTCTACGCAATCGCTTGCGTAGAATAGATGATCATTTTTCTGCTTGACCTTTTTTTGTTTCTTACATTAGTCTGTAGTGTTTGTGCTGACTCAGGTTTCGCTACCTATTACACTCTCGCCAGTTGTTTCCGTGAAGGCAATCGTTCCAGCCTAACCGCTTCCGGCCATCCTTATAATGAATCTGCGCTCACCTGCGCCCGGCGCTCCCGCGACTTCGGGCGTTTTTTTTGTGTTTCCAATCCTGCCACAGGCAAATCAATTATCGTCAAACAAACCGATTTCGGCCCCGGGACGAATGCGGCTAATCGGGGTGTAATTATTGATCTTACTCCCGCCGCCTGGCGTGCCCTAGGCGCAGATTTACGCCACGGCAAAATAAAAGTAATAGTTCAGGAGGTCTCCAAATGAGCAATTATCCACATCCCGATATCACACGCATTGATATTCGCCGGCGCCCAGACGGTGTTTTTTTAGGAATTATTCGGCCAGCACATCGGCAATATTACAAAGAGTTTGAAGCGCCCACATGGGAAGCAGCCGCAGAACAAATTCGTGTTTTTTTACAAGAGAACCAACTATCTCTCACTGAGGCACCCAAAGCATGACAGACCAAACCCAACAAGAACTATTACCGTCTCCAGAAGGCGCGGTTTTTTTTGAGCCTGAACGAGAATACACCACCACGGAAGTAGAAGATAAGCGTCCTGAACTTGTCAAAGCCTGTCTTGCTCTGTTGTCGCAGGGAGCCGGTGTGTTGCGAATATCAAAAGCGCTACAAATGCACCCGAGAACCGTGATGGCGTTGCGGCGTAAATACCGGGAAAATGTAGAAATAGAAAAAAAAGAATTATGCAATCTCAGTAAGGATGCTGCTCAGTTATGCGGGGAACGCATTATGGAGAAGCTTGCAACCATGGAGCCAAAGGACATGAGTTTGAAGGATGGAACTATCTCATTCGGAATCCTCGTTGAGAAGTCACAGCTTTTGAGCGACCATCCCACCAGTCGTGTGGAGATTATGAAGGCCAGCGAAGACCATCAGGCATACATAGATCTGGTTGAACTACCACGTCAAACCGGTCAGGAGGCGGAAAAGGAAAGACAAAAAGGGGACGTCATAAGGTATGGATCAGCGGCCGAGCTGGCGCCAGGCACGAATCCAGGGCAGATATGCGGCGCGGATCCAGCAGCGGAAGCCATCAAAGCCCCGGAAACACCCCCACAGATGGTAGAGAAAAACGATGTTGAGACGAGAAATGAGGCTGATTCTAAAAAGGCCTGATTCTATTGGTCAAAACGCAAAGTGTAGATGGACATAATAAATAATTATGCGACGTTACAAAAATTCAGAGATGCCCGCCGGCACGTGAAAATTCTGGAGACAGGGGGCGGGGGGGTATGGAAACACGCGCGCGCGTGCCAAGACATAAATGAGTAAGCAACGCAAATAATTTTAGGCAAAGGGCGACCCGAGGAAGGAGGCGGAATAGATGAAATGCAAGTGCGGGAGAATGGCGCAGTTGATCAAGCGGAAAACGCCGGAAGGAATGAAGAGCGCATATTTCCGGATTGAATGCGGCTGCGGTAAAAAAACGCCGTGGTGCTGTGATGACAGTCCGACGCTCAGGGATTATTTGAATGATTGTTGGAAACGCATCCAGGAGGAGGAATAAAAAATGGCAAAAAAAAAGCTCATGCAGTTGTTGGGGATGGGATCCGCCGGCGCCGCGACGGCAGAAAAGACGGCCAGCCCCATGGCCCACGTCCTACCGGTAAAGAAGGAAGAGATTGAGTATATCAAGCTCACGAACGTTTACAGGCGCAACAAGATGTTCATGGAGGGACTACCGAACGGCAACCAGGCCTTCCTGCCGGTAGTTATCCGGGTGCGGGACAACCGGACCTTCATGGAAGGCGACCAGATAAAAATGAACGACCTTCAGGGCAACAACCTATTCTTTGATTTTATCGGCCGGATACCGGCGAAAAAAGGATTTTATGGCCGAAAGTAGCATTTGGATCAAGAGCCATAAAAACTTGCGGGATAACCCCAAGTTATTCGTCCTGATGGCCGTGATGGGCTGGGGCAGGGCGGAAGCCATAGGGCGTCTGCATCTCTTATGGTGGTGGTGTGTTGACCACGCCGAGGATGGAGACTTAAGGCGCTTTGATGACATGCAGATCGCGATGGCAGTGGAATTGGATGCCGATCGCGGGAAGATGTTCAGCGAAGCCCTGCTGAAAGGCGGTTTTCTGGAAAGAGAGCCGTATTTCAGAATGCATAACTGGTGGAAGTATGCAGGGCGATACCTGCAAAGCAAGTATAAGGACCATCCGGATAAGTGGAAGGTGATTCAAGAAAAATACTCCTGTGTTACGGATACCGTAACGGATGGTGTTCAGGATGATGAACACAGAGGGGAACACATGCCTAAGATTAAGATTAAGATTAAGATTAAGAATAAGACCCCTATAGTCCCCACAGGGGACGGCGGAGAAAGGCCGAAAGAAGACGGATATACAGAGAAATTCCTGGAGTTCTGGGAGATGTATCCAAAGAAGGTTGGGAAAAAAGCGGCCTGGCGGGCGTGGAAGAAGGTAGGAAGCCTTGATTTGATGCACAGTGAGCTGCGGGGACGCATTTTTGAGTCGGTTTTCAAACATAAGAAGACAGACCAATGGAAGAAGGATGGCGGACAATTCATACCACATCCGGCGACATTTTTGAATCAGGCGCGATGGGAAGATGAGATTTCTGAAAAAAAAGAGCGGCCGTCCGAGGTTTATGCCTCAGAAGATAACGTAGCGAAGGATGGACTGAAAAAAATTGCGGATATGATTTAACGGATTCTGGAGAAAAAAAATGAGCGAAAATACCATAGACATTGAGAGAGCGTGTATTGGGGCGATGTTACTGGATGCGCCGCGGGTGGTCCCATATGCCCGGAACCGGATGAGGCTTGAGCCGGTCGCCTGGCCAACCTGGGAATGCAAGAAAATCGTTGAAACAATTTACGCGATGATCGCCGAGGCGAAAGTGGTGGATGTTTTGACGGTGCATGAGCGGTTGGGGGTTGAGGACGCAGAGCGAATAGGCGGTTTCCCCTTTTTGAATGGCTGTTTGGATGCGGTGATCACCGAAGCGCATGCGGAATATTATCTGGATGTATTGAGACAGAAACACATTTTACGAAAAATAAAGGACACTTGCCAAGCGATAGAGAGCGATACGGTGCTCCGGGAGCGCGGGGACGTATTGTTGAAAGAAATTCCGGAGCGTTTTTCCGCAATCATAGACGAGGCGATAAAAGAGAAGAGCAATAAAGAGGTTTTAGACGAACTGCTCATTGATTGGAAAAAGGCAAAAGAGGGCGGGGAACAGGTAGAAAGAAAACTGATAACGCCCTGGAAGACATTAAACAAGGCAATCGGGATGGTGGATGCCGGACTCATAATCATTGCCGGCAGGCCAAGTCAGGGAAAAACAACCGTGGAGGATTGCTGGTCAATTTACATGGCGCAACATGGGAAAAAAGTGGGGCGGGTTACATTGGATATGACAAAAAAAATGTTGCTGGCGCGAAGCGTCTGCCGAACGGCCGGAGTGAGTCTGCCAAAACTGTCGTATGGACATGCCGGCGAAAGCCAGATTCAACAGGTCAAGGACGCGATTGAGGAAATCATAGAATTACCGATGTTTATCAATGACAGCGACCGGGATTTGAACGGGATTTGCACCTGGGCACGGATGATGAAGATAAGGCATGGGCTTGACTTATTGACTATTGACTACGTGCAACAGATTCAGACGAAGGGTGAAAGAAACTGGAATGAGAATCAGGTAATCACGGCGATTACGCAGAAGTTGAAAGCACTTTCGTTTGAACTGGAAATTCCGGTGGTTTTGTTGAGTCAGTTATCCAGGGAAGTGGAAAGGAACGAACGGAAGCCGAAGTTGAGCGATTTAAGAGGCAGTGGATCCTTGGAGCAGGACGCCACAGTGGTGATGTTTGTTTATAAGGACGAAGAAGAGGCGGAGACGAAAGAGACAAAACGCCAACGTCCGATGTGGGTGGACGTGCAGAAACATCAGAACGGGGAATGCGGGGCAATCCCGATGTGGTTTTATCCGAGTTATTTCAGATTTGACGAGACGACGAAGGATTTTCAAACACCGCAACCGCTAATAAAACGGCGCAATGGGGCCGAGGAACAACTTGACTGTGAAGTGGACGACTAAGAACGGAGGGAACTATGAAAATAGAGGAATTATGGGCGGTGGTATGGGAAGCGCGCGGGGGAGTTTCGGTGGTGCAGGTGGAAGAATTAATCCGGCGAAATCGTAAGCGTTTCTTTGATGGGGGTGAGGTAGAAAAGATAGGCGGATATGCGGTGCTGGGATTTGCCAAGACAATGGAAGAAGCACTTGAAGGCCGGCGGGCGGTATGGCGGATGAAGAAGGAAGCGGAAGAAAGAGATGATTTAAAAACAGGAGGATGAAATCATGAACTGTTGGGTTTGCGGTAGAAAAGCAATAAAAGTCAATCTTTCAACGATACGCAATGGTCAGGGAGTAAAAACCATCAAGGAATATGTCTGCCGGTTACATGCGAGCATGAAACATGCCGCGCATTGCGATGTCAATAAAATCAGGATACAGGAATACGGATTTTCGGAATAACAGCAACGGGGGACGGATTGATGGAACGGAGAAGATTATCGGATACGCGGGCCAGTGAGACCCATAAGGCGGTAATTCATGCGGAAGGGAAGAGGGTTAAATTCTTCTTCACGATAGGATTCTTTGATGATGGCCGGCCTGGTGAAATTTTTCTGCACATGGACGAGAGCGGGTCAACGCTGGACGGATTTGCGGATTGCTGGGCGATTGCGGTATCCATGCTATTACAACACGGCGTGACAGTGGAAAAACTGTTTGAAAAGTTTGCATTTCAGGATTTTGAGCCGCGTGGATTTACGGACAATCCGGATATCAAGGTGGCGCGGTCCGTGGTGGATTATGTGATCAGGTATATGGTGAAGATTTGAGAGGAGAAAAAAATGAAACAAGCATTGAAAATGATCGCAGAGATGGTGCGAAAGATTATCGGACCGGTCTGGATTGAGGAGTCGGCGGTGGCGCCGTGGTGGATGGGGATGGCTTATATTGATTGGCGCCGGCGCAGTTACGTGATGTATGCGGTGCCATTACATCACGCGGTTTCCCTGATATGGCGGTTGAATCAAGTCTGGTGCAGTTATCGGGGGCGGAAGTCATGGATTGAGGACGAGATTGAGAAGGCAATTGAGGAAGAAAGGAAACGGACGGCCGCAGAAAAAGCCAAACGGAACCAAGTATTATGCGGCGACCGAATCATATTTGCCGCGATCATTATGAAGCACGGCGGATCTTTAAGGTTGTTTAGAAGGGACATTATAACTGTGCCACCTGATTGCGTTATTGAGAAGGAAGAAAATCCATTTGGAGTTACGTATCGGATAAAAGGAACAGAGATATGACCCCTTTAACCGACAAGGATCCGTTCCCATTCGGCGTGCACAAAGGCCAACCGATGGAGAAAGTGCCGGCCAGGTATCTTGACTGGCTGATTGACCAGCCCTGGATTAGCCGGTGGCCGGCGATAAAAGAAGATGGAGTTGATTACGAAATTAAACGGCGAACCCGCGAATATGCGCAGGGATTGAATACTAAACATGTTATCGCATCTGACGGTAAGACCGGATTGCAACCGCAGTCAGAAAGTGGTGCTATTAAAAATCTAAAACACAGACAAGAACTTATCATGTCCGGCAAGCGTAATAAACGGAGCGTCTGGACAATCAACACGCAACCTTGCGGTGAAGCTCACTTTGCAACTTTTCCGCCTGACCTTGTTAAACCATGTCTCCGCGCCGGAACAAGCGAGTGGGGATGTTGCCCGACCTGCGGGAGTCCATGGGAAAGGATTGTAGAAAAACAAATGGGAGAAAGGCATGAAAGTGAAAATCAAACAATTGGGAGCGGACGAGGTAAAAGTGGGGACCAAGGAAAACATACCGAACCAACACAGATAACGATGCTCGGCTGGCAACCGACCTGTAAATGCCCGAAACATGAGCCGGTATCTTGCATAGTCCTGGATCCTTTCGCCGGCGCCGGCACGACTGGACTGGTGGCCGAAGAAGAAGGGCGCAACTCAATTCTAATAGAACTCAATCCGGCATATATTGAAATCACTAAGAAACGCACAGCACAGCAGGGCTTATTTTGTAAATCAAAGAAGGAGGTATCTTGAAAAAAATAGCAATAATCGGGTCAACATTATATCGGGACAAAATGGAACGGTTGCAGTTGAAATACAACAACGACGGGATTGAATGCCGGTTGCCGCGATTTGATGACCATACGGGCGATGAGCTTTCAATCTGCCAGCATAATCGCCTGATGATTGAATGGGCGGATGAAATCCATGTGTTTTGGGACCAGCGCAGTATGGGCACGGTCTTTGACTTCGGTATGGCGTTTGCCCTGCGGAAGAAAATCGTGATTGAATATCTTGAAGAAAAAACAATCGGAAATGTGATGAGGAAATATGAGCAAGCATCCCGAGTTTGACGCAGGCGGATACCCGACGGACAAGACATTGAGAATTATTCGGCAGTGGCCCTTGCAGGATTTTAAGGGTCTGATGGATTATATTTTTGAAGCTTGGAAATATGCCGACTGGGGATGGTCGCGTTATGGCCGCAGATATTCAATTTCAACCGCCGGCTGGAGCGGGAACGAGGAAATTATCGGCGCACTTCAGAAGAATTTTGTTTTTTGGTCTCTGTGCTGGTGGTCATCCCGCTGCGGCGGTCATTATGTTTTCAAGATTCCGAAGATTATGAGGGGGCCGAAATCATGAATAGAACAAAAATAGAATATCTGGACTACACATGGAACCCGATTTGTATACGGTGCGATCGGGTAAGCGAAGGATGCTTGAATTGTTGGCATTTAACGCGGGCCGCAATGCTGGCGAATAATCCAATGATCAAGAAAGAGGAAAGAGCGGTTTATAAGGGCGGGGAGTTCTTGCTCCGCCAAGAGGAACTTGATGCTCCGCAACATGTGAAGAAACCGGCAAGGATTGGGGTGCAATTCATGGGGGATTTGTTCCATGAAGATGTTGATACACACTGGATTGATGACATCTTGGAAGTGATCGGCGCATGCCCGCAACATACTTTCTTAATGCTGACCAAGCGACCGGAGAATATAGAGCGCAAACTATATGAGGTAACTGAGGCGCATGGATGCCGGGAACTGGGCGGGAATGATTATCTTCCGAATCTATGGCTTGGGGTAACCTGCGAGAACCAAACGCGGGCGGAGGAGCGAATCCCAATTTTATTATCCATTCTGGCGGAGAAGCATTTTGTCAGCGTGGAACCGATGCTGGGACCGGTTCATTTGGACAAATGGTTATTGAAGGAAGCGGACTTAATAGATTGGGTCATTGCCGGACCGGAGACAGGCCCGAAGGCGCGACCGTGTTTTTGTTATTGGATGATGGATTTATTAAGTGAATGCCGGGAGGCAGGTATCCCATTCTTTGATAAACGCGAGGATTATTTAATAAGGGAATGGCCGAGATGAAAGCACGACGGATACAACTCAAACGGGCGAAAGGATGGCGGATGCCGGCGAACTCTGTCAATGTCGCCAGGCCGGGACGGTGGGGGAATCCGTTTATTGTCGGCAAGCATGGGACGGCGGAGTATTGCGTTCAGCTTTTCAGATATATGTGTGCGGGGTTGCTTTGCATCCGGGACGATGAATGCATTCGGGCACAGGAACGATTTATGCGAAATGTAAAAGAAGATATAAAATCTTTGCGGGGTAAAAATCTTGCGTGCTGGTGCAGGAAGGATGCGCCATGTCATGCGGACGTATTGTTAAGGTTGGCGAATGAAAAGACCGGAGAATAATTATGAACGAAATAAAATTTGAGATTGAACCGACTCATCCCCCGAAGGGATGGAAGTGGGGATATGTGGCCATAGCTATATTCTTACTTTGGGTTTTAATAGGGATAATTTATTGAAAAGAGGAAATTTAAGATTTAAGGATTTCAGATTTTCCGCCACAGGCGGACCAGCCTATGGCTGGCAAACTGGATTCCCGCCTGCGCGGGAATGACATAGGGGAAAAGGAATGAAAGTCAAATGGCATCCGGTATTGGTGGCGCCGACGGCGGAGGCGGTGCGGGTTGAGGCGGAGCGTGCCTGTATAAGTTTTCAGGCCACGCTTGAAAAGCTTGTTGCTATGCGGCAACGGATAATTGACGCCGAGGAGTCAGATCCGTTGCGGTATGGGTGGGAGCCAGCCATCTGGAAGGTATGCGATGCGCTCCTGGGATTTGACTGGCATGACGAAAAGCTTGAGGAACGGTTGCAAAAGAAATTCGGGTTTGGTTGGGAGGAATGGAGCAGGAGATTGCGGCAAAGGATGGGTTATAACGCGCCAGTGCGGATGTTGCTGATACTTGGCGGGAATAGAAGCGGTAAATCGGAGTATGCGGCGAAACGGGGCATGTTGACACTGATACATAAAGCGGAAAGCCGAATATACCCAATGCACATGAGCAATCCGCGGAGCGTGCGGGACCAGCAACCGTTATTCTGGAAATACATGCCGCCGGAATGGCGCACGCAGACAGCAAGCGTGTTTGAGTATATCAAGTATAAACGGAAAACAGGCTTTGCGGATAATAGTTTTATCACGCCGATTTTGAGCGAATGCATGTTCTTGAATTATATGCAGGACAGGGACACGGCCTTGGAAGGATTTGAGGCGGATCTGGTCCTGCCCGATGAAATGATACCGGCGGACTGGGTGGAGACAATGATATTCCGTCTGGCGACCCGGGCCGGACGGGGGATTATCACATTTACGCCGGTGAACGGTTATTCGCCGACGGTAAAGATGTTTTGCGACGGGGCGAAGACGGCACAATGG
>Ga0265297_10010041_pt1 | contig 12020 bp, 12 predicted proteins | sample Munlanlwell13791_FD_192502 | JGI IMG/M metagenome (GOLD analysis project Ga0265297, IMG submission 192502) | Leachate microbial communities from a municipal landfill in Southern Ontario, Canada - Leachate well 137-91 | ecosystem: Engineered > Solid waste > Landfill > Unclassified | place...
CAAGTTTTAATTTTACTATTTATTTGCCCAAAAATTTTCTGCTTCTTTTTCTAATTTTCCCAGCCGGGTATAATAATCCAGAAATTCATTAAGGTGAGCTAGGGCAATTTTTCCGGTCATAATCGGATCGTCATTTGTCACGTTAGTAAATGGGCTTCTTGAGCCGTGTTCTAATTCAACGTCAAGGCCCATTCTAAATTGTTCCGTGTCAAATTTATTCCAATCAATATTAAGAGATTCACCGATTTTTTTTGCCTCATCGGAAGTGAAATGTTTTTTTGTTTCCATAGTTTAAAATTACAAAATTAATTAGATTGGTCAATCAGCTAAGCTGACCTTGGCCAAGCTGAGCTTGGTCGGGGCATTGGGAATTGAACCCAATCTTCACGCACCCGAAGCGTGCGTACTACCGGTATACTATGCCCCGATGACAATTTTAATGCGCGCAGATAAGAAAGGGTGAACGCCCTTTATTATAAACTATCAAGAAAAAAAAGAAAGCCGCTTTCTAGTTTCAGAAAACGGCTTTATTCATGAACAATAATTTATTCTAATGCTTCATTTAATGAAGCAAGTGAACAAATTGGAGGGCGGTTCCATTATTTAATCTTTTTTTCCACAAAAGATTATGTTTTTTCCTTTTTTGTAAGAATTTATTGAATTTCTTAAATGATCCAACTAATCCTATGATCAAAAAAAGAGAACCGCTTGCTTTTAGGATTAACGGGGAAATAAGTCCCAATAAGATTAATCCTCCCAGACCTAAAAAAAGAACATTGTTTTTCATCACTTTCACCCCCTTTGATGTGTAAAAAATTTTGTGAATTTATAATAACTGAATTTTACACCCTTGTCAAGACAAAAGGAAAAACCACCTTCTAGTTTTAGAAGATGGTTTTATTATTTGGACGATTAGGAAGATTTGCACATCCTCCTGACGCTCCAAATCATTATTCCTAACCCACTAAAATTAGCTAATGCCTGCATCTTAATTGATGCGGCGTCAGCCCCCATTAGGCATAAGCCTATTGAGAAAAGAACTGCTGTGAAGAAAATTTTCATTTTCCCCTCCTTTTTTAGTTTCTTTAATTATTTTAAAGATGTATTAATATTAGCATATCTTTACCATTTTGTCAAGCCCCTTTATTTTTATTATAATTACCTATATAATGATATAACTTTAAATTTACTAATAACTAATTTAATAGATTATGCAGAAAATCCCGCAGCACATAGGTATTATTATGGATGGCAACAGGCGCTGGGCAAAAGAAAGAGGCTTGCCAAGTTTAGAAGGTCATCATCAAGGCTATGAAAAATTAAAAGAGATAGCCAAATTATGCTTTAAAAGAGGGGTAAAAGTTTTAACTGTTTTTGCTTTTTCTACGGAAAATTGGGATCGTTCGAAAGAAGAGGTTTCTTATTTAATGGCGCTTTTAAAATTGGCGGTAAAAGAAGCTCTTAATGAATTTCATAAAGATAATATCAGAATGAAAATTTCCGGCCGGATAAATCAATTATCCGAAGATTTGCAGGAAGCAATAACAGAAACCGTAGAAAAAACTAGAAATAATACTAAGGGAATTTTAAATCTCGCTTTAAATTACGGAGGCAGGCCGGAAATAATAGATGCAATTAAAGAAATTATAGATAAAAACATCCCTGCCCAGAAAATTGACGAAAAAATAATAAAAGAAAATTTATATATGTCAGACTTGCCCGACCCCGAATTAATTATCAGGACTTCGGGAGAAAAGCGTTTGTCCGGATTCTTGCTTTGGGAAAGCGCCTATTCAGAACTTTATTTTACTAAAAAATATTGGCCGGATTTTAACGAGAAAGATTTGGATGATGCGTTGCAAGAATATGATAGAAGAGAAAGACGGTTTGGCAAATAAAATACTATGGATTTGTTTAACCAAAATTTGTCAGAGAAGAAAGCCCCTTTGGCTGATCGCATGCGCCCGACAAATTTGGATGAGTTTGTCGGTCAGGGCGATTTAGTCGGACAGGGAAAAATTTTAAAAAAGATGATTGAAAGCGATCAGCTTTTTTCTATTATTTTTTGGGGGCCTCCGGGCTGCGGAAAAACTACTTTAGCGAGGATTATCGCTCATGCCACCAAATCAAACTTTATCCAGTTATCGGCAACCAGCAGCGGGATAGCGGATATCAGAAAAGTAGTAGAGCAGGCAAAAATGCAATTACGGGCCTACCAAAAGAAAACAATTCTTTTTATCGACGAGCTTCATAGATTTAATAAAAATCAGCAGGATACTTTTCTTCCTTGCGTAGAGGATGGGACATTTATTTTAATCGGCGCAACTACCGAAAATCCTTCTTTCGAAATTATTTCACCATTGCTTTCCCGTTCCCGAATTTTAGTTTTAAAATCTTTAAGTAAAGAAGAAATAAAGTCAATAATAAATAGAGCATTAAAAGATGAAGAAAAAGGTTTAGGGAAGATGAAAATTAAAATAGATGACGGAGCGATTAATTTTCTAGCTAATTCTTCGGGTGGCGATGCGAGAACTTCTTTGAATGCTTTAGAAATTGCGATAGGCATTGTTGAGGATAATAATAAAGGCGAAAAAGAAATTACAAAAGAGATTATCTGCGAAGCTTTGCAGCATAAAAATTTGATGTATGATTGGGCGGGCGAGGAACATTATAATGTAGTTTCCGCTTTTATTAAATCTATGAGAGGATCAGATCCTGATGCCGCCTTGTATTGGCTGGCGCGGATGATAGAAGGAGGTGAAGATCCGGAATTTATTGCCCGAAGAATGGTTATTTTTGCCTCTGAAGATATTAGTAATGCTGATCCGATGGCTTTAGTTATCGCTGTTTCTACTTTTCAGGCAGTCCGATTTGTCGGTTTGCCTGAAGCCCAGATAAATTTAGCTCACGCCGCGGCTTATCTGGCTTCTGCGCCTAAATCCAATGCTTCTTATATGGGATTATTAGCCGCCAAAGAAGATATAAAAAAGACGATGAATTTGCCGGTGCCTTTGCATTTAAGAAATGCGGAAACTTCTTTAATGAAGAATTTAGGTTATGGCGAAGGTTATAAATACCCACATGATCATCCAAATGAAAAAATGGACTACTTGCCTCAAGAGTTAAAAGGAAAAAAATATTATAGAAAATAAATATGCACCATACTGAAGCTATTATTTTGAGCCAGAAAAATATCAGAGAAAATGATAAAATAATAAGTTTTTATACCAAAGATTTCGGCAAAGTGGAAATTTTAGCCAGAGGCGCGAGAAAAATCCAGTCAAAATTAGCCGGACATTTACAATTTTTTGCTCTTTTAAATATCGGTTTTGCCAAAGGAAAAAATTTTAATCATTTAACCAGCGCTATTTTAAAGAATAATTATTCGGGAATAAAAATTTCCGCAAAACAGATTAATCCCGGAATGTTTTGTCTAAAAACGGTTAATCTATTGATTAAGCCTTTTCGTCCCGATGTCAAAATTTTTAATTTATTGGAAAAATTATTTGAATTATTAAATGCCGATTATAATAGTTTAACGGCGCAATTTTTTGTTATTAAGTTGCTCGCTTATTTAGGATATGCCCCTGAACTGTATTTATGCGTAAACTGCAAAAATAAAATTAAAGAGGAAGAAAATTTTTTTAACTTTAATAAAGGCGGGCTGATTTGTCCCAAATGCCATAAAAATAGCTTAGAAGAGGTTTCTATCTCGCCGCAATCCATAAAAATTTTAAGATTATTTTTGAAAGAAAATTTAGAAGTAATTAGAAAATTAATAAAAGTAGAAAGTTCTTTAAAGGAGGTAGAAAAGATAGTCTTAAAATTTTTACAATATCATTTTAGTCCGGTAGAATCACCGCTGCAGAAATAAAAAAGTCCCAAGTTTTTTCTTAGGACTTTATTGGTCTTGAGGGGTTAGATATAAAACGATGCTGGCAAAGGCAAAAATTGTCGCTAGCCACAAGATTATTTGCGCTAAAAATGAATAATTTATAAGAAGCAAACAAATAGCGCAAAATTGCAGGAAAAATTTCCATTTTCCCCAAATATTGGCTCCCAGTCTTTTCCGCCATCCTTCATAGGCAATAAAATTTTTACCCATAAGAGTGATAAAAACCAGGGCAAGCTCGCCAATTACAGTAAGCCAAAAAAGAAGGAAGGGGAAATCAGAATTGAGGATAAGAATCAGAAAAGTACCTACAAAAAGTATTTTATCTGAAATCGGATCCATTATCTTGCCAAAGTCAGTTTCTTTTTTTTGGAATCTTGCTACCGGACCATCAAATAGGTCCAGGAGGCCGCCGAAGATAAAAAATCCCAAAGCAACAATTTTTTCTCCTTTTAAAACGAAAAAGATAATCGGCAAAATGCACAAGATTCTTATCAGGGTCAGTTGGTCGGCGTTTAGACGGGAGGGAAACCGCTTTAAGATTTTCTGAAAAAATTTCTCTTTCTGGTCTATTACTTTTTGCAATTTTTTTTCTACTTTTTTAATAAAAGCATTTATTTTCTTGATAAAATTATTCATTTTTCCCCCTAAAATTTTTATTTAAAGAACAATTATTAAACTTATGGTAAACTTCACTTTACTCCAAAAATCAAAAAAATCAAGAGGCCGTCTAGGCAAGTTAAAAACTCCACATGGCATAATCAATACCCCGTTTTTTATGCCGATTGCGACCAAAGGCGCGATTAAAACTTTGGCCGCTGCTGAAGTAAAAGAATTGGGTGCAGAAGTTATTTTGTCCAACACATATCATTTGATGTTAAAGCCCGGCGAAGACTTGATAAAAAAAGCAGGGGGTTTACATAAATTTATGAACTGGCAATGGCCTATTTTGACAGATTCAGGCGGTTTTCAGGTTTTCAGTTTATCAAAAACAAGAAAGATAGAAGAAAAGGGTGTGATGTTTAATTCAACGATAGACGGTAAAAAATATTTTTTAACGCCGGAAAAAGCAATTAAAATTCAGGAAGATTTGGGCTCGGATATTATGATGGTATTAGATGAATGCGCGCCATATCCTTGCGATTATGAGTACGCAAAAAAATCAGAAGAGATGACTTTTCGCTGGGCGAAGAGATGCAAGGATGCTAAAAAAAATAATAAGCAGTTGCTTTTTGGCATTGTTCAGGGCTCGGTTTATAAAGACTTGCGTGTAAAGAGCGCAAAAAATATTGTCAGCTTAGATTTTGACGGTTATGCGGTTGGGGGACTAGCGGTTGGCGAGCCGGAAAAAAAGATGTATCAAATTTTGGATTACACTGTTCCATATTTATCGGAAGATAAGCCTCATTATTTAATGGGAGCGGGCAAGCCCGAACAGATTATTGAAGCGGTAAAAAGAGGAATTGATATGTTTGATTGTGTTATTCCGACTAGAGAAGCTCGCCATTCCAGATTATATTTATGGCGGGGCAAGGGAGATATTACAAAAAAGAATTTTTATGAAACTATCAATATTGAAAATGCCAAATTTATAAAAGATTTTAAGCCGATAGATTCCCTCTGTAATTGTCCGGCTTGTAAAAATTATAGCCGTTCATATTTAAGGCATTTATTTTTAACCAAAGAGCCGCTTGCCTTAAGACTCGCGAGTATGCATAACCTGAAGTTTTATTTGGACTTAATGGAGAAAATAAGAGAAAATATAAAAATTGGTAAAATATAATCAAATTTTTATCAATCATTTTTGTTTTTTGACTTATAAAATCAAACGTGCTTTACTTATACAAGAGTAGTTTGAACTGCAAACCTAAATAAAATAAGGAGGGAATTATGGGGCTCTTTGAAAAGTTAAGAGTAATAAATGGTCGAATAACAGATTTGACGAAACAAAGAGATAATTTATTGGGAAAATTGCGTAAACAGTGCAAGCATCTTCATCTCGTAGAGTTAACCGCAAGTCCTTCTCAACGCATATGTGTTGATTGCGGGGCAGAAGAGCGCGGTTGGTATTGCGGTTATCATGTTCTTGTAATGCGCGATGATGGCCATTTTACCCCTTATAAACAAAATCGCGTGCTCTTACAGATAACTACCAGTAGCGAAGTTTTTGACAGTTTTCGTAAAGATGGCCCACTGTATCTTGTTGGGCAAAGCCATCCAAACTTCAAGGGCGGAGGAGTCAGAAATTATAAGCAACTTACCGAAGTAATTGAGTAGAGAATATTTTTTACTTTCCAGGGAGAACATCTCCCTGGATTTTTTTATTCAAAATATTATACGAAAAATACATTTTTACTAACCTTTTTAGCTTAAATCTGAATAGTATGAATTAAGAAATGTGGGAAAACTGTCATTGCGAGGAGTGACCCCGAGAGAAGTGAGGGAGAGCGACGCGGCAATCCCGAGACAGTCACAACAAACGACGGGATTGCTTCGCTCTTTTCGTTCGCTCGCCCAGTTAAATAATTGCTCCGCAATTCCCGCTTCGCGGGATTTAACGGGGCGAGCAATGACATTTCGTAATTCAAAGTGTATAAGTCGTTTAGGGTTGACGGGTGGACGCAAGCCCCGCCTTCTAGGGCGGGAAGTTTGATTTTTTTGATATTTTTGTTATACTATAAAAATTTTGAATAATCATGACATTACATTGATAATCTAAATAAATTAAGGAGGGAAAAAGATGAAAATAGTTTTTATACCGTCTTGCGGAATAGGCCATGAAGTTTTAAATGGTGTATGGATAGTAAAACAAAACGTTTTGACAACGGTAGATACGAAAATTCGTTGTGATGAAGGCGCTAAATTATTCAAAGAAGGAGGAAAAGATATAATTTTTTGTACAGGGGGGATATTTTTACCTTCATATTTGCAGACTAAGCCTGCGTCAAGACTGATGAAAGAATATTTAGTTTCCCAGCATAGAATTCCCCATGAGAGAATTGGGATAGAAGAAGAATCATTAGATTCGTGGCAAAATGTGGAAATAATGAAAAAGGTACTGGAAGACAGAGGAGTTAAAATTGATGAAGCAGAAATTTCTATAGTTTCCCATTGGCTGCATACCATTAGATTGAAAAGAATTCTTCGCTATCAAGGTTTTCGGAAAATTAAACGTTTTGGCTTGCGCTATCCGGTAGGATGGAGAATGTGGGTTTCGGAATTTTTGAACAACATTTTAACCCTTATTGATCCAGCCGGAAGATCTGAGCGGGTTCAAAAAGAAAGGGAAAAGCGGAAACAAAGTTAATTTTACGAGTTGCCGCATCAAATGACTAAATGTCAGATGGTGCGGTTTTTTTATATTTACCCGTTTTTAAATTTATGGTAAGATTTTAACTATATGGAGAAAATAGACAAAATAATATCGCTTTGCAAAAGGAGGGGTTTTGTTTTCCCTGGATCTGAAATTTATGGCGGATTGGCGAGTACTTATAGTTATGGGCCGTTGGGCGTAGAATTAAAAAATAACATCAAAAAAGAATGGTGGAAATATTTTGTGCAAGACCGTGATGATATGGTGGGAATTGACGGCGGAATACTCCTTAACCCTAAAGTTTGGGAAGCAAGCGGCCATGTGAAAAATTTTAAAGATGCTTTGGTAGAATGCAAAAAGTGCCACCATCGTTTCAGGCCGGATAAATTAAAAGGAGATAAATGCCCGGACTGCGGAGGAGAGCTGACAAAACCAAGAATTTTCAGCGGTTTATTTAAAACCGTAATTGGTCCCATTGAAGAGGAAGGCGTTACTACTTATCTTAGGCCGGAAACTGCCCAGGCGATTTTTGCCGATTACAAAAACATTTTAAGCTCAACCAATAAAAAAGTTCCTTTCGGCGTAGGCCAGATAGGAAAAGCTTTTCGCAATGAAATCACGACGGGAAATTTTATTTTTAGAACTTTGGAATTTGAGCAAATGGAAATAGAATATTTTATCGCTCCCGATGCCGACTGGAATAAAATTTTTGAAGAATGGGTTGATTATATGCATAGCTTTATGGAGGTGATAGGGCTTGATAGAAAAAAAATGTATGACCACGAAATATCCAAAAAGGATTTAGCATTTTATTCTAAGCGTACTATTGATATGGAATATCAGTTTCCCTGGGATAAAGACGAACTTTGGGCGATCGCTTATCGTACTGATTATGACCTGACTCAGCATCAAAAGGCGTCTGATATAAGCATGGAATATTTTGACGATAAAACCGGTAAAAAATATATTCCGCATGTGATTGAACCGACTTTTGGCGTTGATAGAACTCTTTTGGCTATTTTAAGCGAGGCTTACACCGAAGAAAAAGACGAAAAAGGAGAGATAAGGGTTATTCTTAAACTTAGCCCTAAAATGGCGCCTTACAAAATTGCCGTTGCGCCGCTTTTGGCCAATAAGGAAAAATTAGTGGATAAAGCAAAAGAAATTTATCATGCTTTAAAGAAAAATTATGTTTGTATTTTTGACGACAGAGGAAATATCGGTAAAAGATATCGTGCTCAAGATGAAATCGGCACGCCGTATTTTATAACCGTTGATTTTGAAAGTTTGGACGACGAAGCGGTGACAGTAAGAGACAGGGATACGATGAAACAAGTCAGAATAAAAATAAAAGAATTAGAAGATTATTTTAGAGATAAATTAAAATAATAATGAATTACAAACTCACAAAATTAAAGAATGGCTTAAAAGTTATTACTTCCGAGATGCCGAATGTTTTTGGTGTTTCTAATAATGTTTTTGTCGGCGCGGGTTCAAGATATGAAACAAAAGAGGAAAATGGTATTTCTCATTTTCTTGAGCATATGACCCTTAAAGGAACAAAAAAGAGACCAACATCTGAAGATGTTTTTGGGACAATTAACTCTATTGGTGGCTTAATTAACGCTGGGACTAGCAATGAATATACTTGTTTTTGGAATAAAGTTCCGCAAAAATATTTTTCTTTAGGATTAGAACTTTTGTCGGATATGCTTTTTAATTCTTTGTTTAAAGAAGAAGAAATAAATCGAGAAAAAGGAGTAATCATAGAAGAGATTAATATGTATAAAGACAGACCATCAAATTATGTTATCAGAATCGGTTACGGATTATTATGGGGTGATACACCTTTAGGTCGCGATATTTTAGGGACAAAAGAAAGTGTTGCAGAATTTCAAAGAAAAGATTTTTTGAATTATTTAAAAAATTTGTATCAGCCTCAAAATATGGTGGTAAGCGTAGCAGGTAATATCAAGCACCAAGAAGTGATTAAAGAAGCAGAAAAAAATTTTGGCAAGCTAAAAAATTATGTAATAAGAAATTGGGATAAATATAAAGATGATCAAAAAAAGTTTGAGGTAGCAATTAATTATAAAGAAACCGATCAAGCCCATTTATTTTTAGCTTTTAAGGCTATTTCTCGCCATCATCCCGATAAGCCGGTTTTAGATGTTTTGGATAGTATTTTGAGCAGAGGGGGGAGCGGGAGATTGCTTGTGAATATTAGAGAGAAAAGAGGATTAGCTTATGATATTGCAGCATATGAAGATAATTTTTTAGATACAGGTTGTATATTTTCTCACGCCGGTTTAAATTCTCAAAAATTAGAAGAAGCAATTAAGGCGATTTTAGATGAATTTAAAAAATTAAAAGAAGAAAAAATTGGCGATAAAGAGTTGAAAAAAGCAAAAGAATATTTAAAAGGAAGTTTTTTACTATCAATGGATGATTGCGAGAACGTTGCTTCTTGGCTTGGCGAGCAGGCGCTTTTTGACAAAAAAATAAAAACTCCGGAAGAAAAAATAAAAGAAATAGAAAAAGTGACGCCTGAACAAATCCAAAAATTATCCCAAAAACTTTTCGTGAAAGAAAAATTAAATTTAGCCTTAATCGGGCCTTTTAAAGACAAAAAGCCATTTGACGATATTTTAAATAAATTTAAATTATAATAAAAATTATATGCAAGAGCTTAAACTTAAAGTATCCGGTTATGATGTTTTTAAGATCGTGGCTGTTGTATTGGGAAGTTTAATAGGTTTATTTTTTTTATATTTTATTAAAGATCTCCTTGTTATTTTATTTGTTTCTTTTATTTTTGCTGCCGCTTTAAATCCGACGGTTAATTACTTGCAGGAAAAAAGGAAATTCCCCCGGGCTCTTTCGGTGCTTTTGGTTTATTTTACCGTCTTGCTTCTTTTAGTAATTTTATTGGTTAGTTTTGTGCCTACTATTCTTAGGCAATTTAATGAATTAAGCCAGAATATTCCTTCATATTTTCAGCAGGTTTCAGGTCTGGCCCAGCCGGAAGCCGGTTTAAAAGAAAATTTGCAGAGTTTTTTAAATTATTTAAACACTCTTTTTGGAAAAACAGACGCAGGTATATTTTCCACGCTGATAAAGTTATTTGGAGGCCTGGGATCTTTTGTCTTTATTCTGGTAATTACTTTTTATTTAATTATAGATAAGGAAGGGATAAAGAATTTAATTCATACTTTTTTACCTTTAAAATATCGGAATTATATTTTGCCCTTTTTTGGACAGGCGCAGGAAAAAATTGGCTTGTGGCTGAAAGGGCAGATAATACTTTGCTTTGCAATCGGTCTTCTCGCTTACATCGGGCTTAGAATAATAGGAGTGAATTCTCCTGAAGTTTTAGCTTTATTTGCCGGCATAACAGAAATTATCCCCTTTTTAGGGCCATGGCTTGGCGGTATTCCGGCAGTGCTTATCGCCTTAATCCAATCGCCATTTAAAGCATTGTTAGTTGCTATACTTTATATTCTAATTCAGCAATTAGAGCACGCTTTAATTGTGCCCAGGGTGATGAGCAAGACTGTCGGGCTAAATCCAATTGTGCTTTTATGCAGTATCTGGATAGGCGGGGCATTGGGAGGCATTTTGGGCGTGATAATTTCAATACCGGCGGTAAGCGCTTTAAGTATTCTATTAAAAGATTTTTGGGAATTTAAAAAAGAAAAAATTAATCCTTCTCAATAATATAATATTATGTTGCATATAGTAGCTACGCCGATTGGCAATTTGGAGGATATTACTTTTAGAGCCCTGCGCATTTTAAAAGAAGCGGACTTGATTTTATGCGAGGATACGCGCCACACAAAAATATTATTAGACCATTACGAAATAAAAACGCCAATCACAAGCTATCACCAGCATTCAAAACTGAATAAAATAAATTACATCGCGGATTTAATAAGAGAAGGCAAAAATTTGGCTTTAGTGACCGATGCGGGCACTCCATGCATTTCCGATCCGGGTTCAAAATTAATAAATTTATTAATTGAGCAGTTTCCTGATTTAATAATAAATCCCATTCCCGGCCCCTCGGCTTTAATTTCGGCAGCCAGCATCAGCGGATTTGGCGTTGATAAGTTTATTTTCTTGGGATTTTTACCGCTTAAAAAACATCGGCAAAAGTTATTGGAAGAAATGGCCGGCGCAAAATACCCGGTGATTTTTTACGAATCTCCGTATAGAGTTTTAAAAACTCTGGAAGAGCTGAAAAGACTAAATTTAAATCGCCAGATTGTTGTTTGCCGTGAACTGACAAAAAAATTTGAAACTGTTCATCGGGGTAATATTAGTGAAGTTTTGGAAAAAATAAAAAAAGATATTATCAAGGGAGAGTTTGTAGTAATTATAGATAAAAATAAAGATGTCTAAATTTTATATCACCACGCCAATTTATTATGTAAACGATTTGCCGCACATAGGCCATGCTTATACGACGGTGGCGGCCGATGTCTTATCCAGACTCCACAGGCAGAAAGGGGATAAGGTATTTTTTTTGACAGGCACGGATGAACACGGAGAAAAAATAGCCGAAATAGCTAAAAGAGAAAATAAAGATCCTCTTGATTTTTGCGACCAGATGGCGTCTCTTTTTAAAAAAACGTGGAAAGATTTAAATATTTCTTACGATTATTTTATCCGTACTACCAGCCAGGAGCACCAGAAAGCCGTTTCAGAGTTTCTTGAAAAATTAAAAGAAAATAAAGCGATTTATAAAAAGAAGTATAAAGGCCTGTATTGCACCGGCTGTGAAAAATTTTTAACGCAAAAAGAGCTGGTAGGCGG
>Ga0265297_10010043_pt1 | contig 12017 bp, 12 predicted proteins | sample Munlanlwell13791_FD_192502 | JGI IMG/M metagenome (GOLD analysis project Ga0265297, IMG submission 192502) | Leachate microbial communities from a municipal landfill in Southern Ontario, Canada - Leachate well 137-91 | ecosystem: Engineered > Solid waste > Landfill > Unclassified | place...
CCGCCGCCTCGCCCAGCAGCAGGGGGTATGGAATGGCCTCGGCGTCGGCATAGGCGCCGACCTTGTCGGCGGCATCGAGGGCGACGCCGACGAATTGCAGGCCCTGGGCGCCGTATTGCCGCTGCAGGCGGATAAAGCCGGGGATCTCCTTGCGGCAGGGCGGGCACCAGGGCGCCCAGAAATTGAGCACCATCACCTTGCCGCGCCACTGGCCGATCGCCTGGCTGCGTCCGGCCAGGTCGGGCAGGGCGGCGGCCCAGACGGCGCCGAGGTCGACCGGCTCGGCCATGCCGGGGCGCGGCTCGGGCGGCGCCGCCAGGCGCAGGGCGCCGGCGCTGGCCAGGCCGAGCAGGAGGGCCGCGGTTATGGCAATGGCGACCGGGTGTTTCAAGGAATCGCCTTGTCCAGGCTCTGCAGGAATTTTTCCGGCGGTTCGTAGCCAACCACGCGGTAGGCGGCCTCCTGCCCGGACTGGTCGAAGAAGATCATGCCGGGCGGGCCGAACAGGCCGAAGCGCTTGAGCAGGGCCTTGTCGTCGGCGCTGTTGGCGGTGACGTCGACCTGAAGCAGCACGGCATCCTTCAGGCGGGCCTGCACCCTGGCGTCGGAAAAGGTGAAGCGTTCCATCTCCTTGCACGACACGCACCAGTCGGCATAGAAGTCGAGCATGACGTACTTGCCCTGGGCCGCCTGCACGGCCGCATCCAGTTCGGCTACGTTCTTGACCCTCTTGAAGGCGAGGTGCGTCGATTCCTGCGCGGTGGCAGTGCCGGCCTTGAACACCGAGAGCGGCTGCAGCAGGTCGCGGCCGCCGCCCAGCGCGCCCAGGAGCAGGGCGACGCCGGCGATCAGGATGATGATGCCGATGCCCTTCCAGAAGCGCTGCCAGCCGTTGGCATGGGCGGCCAGGGGGTCGACCGCGTGCAGGTAGACGCCGGAGACGATCAGCAACGCGGCCCAGACCAGCATCTGGGCGAGGTCGGAGAGCAGCGGCGAGACCAGCCAGATCGCCACCGCCAGGAGCAGGACGCCGAAGAACTTCTTCACCGCCTCCATCCAGCCGCCCGCCCTGGGCAGGAGTGCACCGGCCGACAGGCCGATCAGCAGGAGCGGCACGCCCATGCCGAGGGCCAGGGAGAACAGCGAGACGCCGCCCAGCAGCACGCTGCCGCTCTGGCTGATGTAGAGGAGCGCACCGGCCAGCGGCGCCGCCACGCAGGGTCCGACGATCAGGGCCGACAAGGCGCCCATGATGAATACGCCGACCAGGTTGCCACCCTTGACCCGGTTGCTGGCCTCGGTGAAGCGGCTCTGCAGGAAGCTGGGCAGTTGCAGGTCGTAGAAGCCGAACATCGACAGGGCCAGGGCGACGAAGATGGCTGCGCCGGCGCCGAGCGACCAGGGGTTCTGCAAGGCATTGGAGATCAGGGTGCCGGACATGCCGGCCGCGACGCCGGCCAGGGCGTAGGTGATCGCCATGCCCAGCACGTAGGCCAGCGACAGCATGAAGCCCTTGCGCTTGGTGACGTGGTGGCCCTGGCCGACGATGATGCCGGACAGGATGGGGATCATCGGGAACACGCAGGGGGTCAGCGAAAGCAACAGGCCGAAGCCGAAGAAGCTGACTACCACCAGCCAGAAATTGCCGCCTTGCAGCAGGGCGGCGATCTTGCCGGTGTCGGACTCGTCCTGGGCGGCGGCGGCCGGCTGGTCGGCCGCTTGGGTGGCCGGCAGCGGCGGCAGTGCCGCAACCGTGTTGGCAGGCGTGACCGGCAGGGTGATGGTCTTGTCGATCGGCGGGTAGCAGATGCCCTTTTCGCTGCAACCCTGGTAGCTGGCATCGACGACCACCGTGGCGCCGCCCGGCGGCAGGCCGGTCAATCTGGCACTGGCGGTGAAGGCCTGATGGTAGATGTGCATGCGACCGAAATTGGGATCGTCCTTTGCCTCGGCCGTGGGCAGTTGCAGGCCGTCGATGGCGACGCCGGCCGGGGATCTCACTACCAGCTTGATCTTGTCGCGGTACAGGTAGTAGCCGGGGCTGATGGTGAAGCTGGCCTGCAGGGTGTCGCCCGGCCCGGCGCTCAAGGCCAGCTGGAAGGCCTCGTCCGGGGGCAGGAAGTCGGGCTCGGCCTGGCGGCCGGGAAAGTCGCCGGCCATCTGCTTGAGGCGGTCGATCAGGCCGGGGTCCTGGGCCGCGATGGCCTCGGGCGCGGCCTTGTTCTCTGCCACGGCCTTGCTTGCGGCCTGTCCGGCGGCAGGCTTTGCGGCGGCAGGCACCTGGAGCGCGACCTCGGTCTGCAGCGGTGGGTAGCAGACGCCGATGTCGGCGCAGCCCTGGTATTCCACTCTGAGGGTGAAAGACTTGCTGGCGGCCTTGGCCAGCGGGATGCGGATACGGAGATCGGCCGGGTAGATCTCGACCTTGCCGAAGAATTCGTCTTCCTTGATCTTGCCCGGCGGGAACTGCGGCTTGCCGAGTTCGGCCTGGTCGGCCGAGAACTTGATCTTGCTGCGGTACAGGTAATAGCCGGGGACGACCTTGAACTGGGCCTCCACGGTCTTCTCGTCCGTCATCTTGGCCGAGAACAGGAAGGCCTTCTCCGGCTCCAGCAGGTCGTCCCCGGCCGCCCTCAGCAAGGGCGAGGCCAGCAACAGCAAGGCAAACAAGGCAAGGCGTATCATGTGTGCTCCGTCGTCTCTTCGGTCAGCCAGGCCAGGTAGCCGGGCAGCCCGTGTGTTATGTTCAGCGCCACCAGTTCGGGCAGTTCGTAGGGGTGGTTTTCCCGCACGAAGGCCTCCAGGCGGTCGTAGTTGGCGACGCTGGTCTTGATAATGACGGGGATCTCCCCATCTTCGTTCAACTTGCCCTGCCAGCGGTAGATCGACTGGCAGGGCGACATCACGTTCACGCACGCCGCCAGGCGCGCTTCGACCAGCTGGCGCGCCAGCTGGCGGGCGGAGTCCTGATTCGGCAGCGTGGTGAATACAAGTAACGCCGAGGGTGTTTGCATGAATGGTTTGCTGGCCAGATATTGGCCGATTATAGCGTTGGCCTTCCCGGTGCTGGAAATCATCGGGATCATTTCGATATGGGGCCGGGTCGGCGCCTGGACGCTGCTCTGGCTGCTGCTGGCCGTGTTGGCCGGTTCGGCGCTGATTTCACTGGAACGGGTCGCCTTCATGCCCAGTCTGGCCGCGGCCATGGCCACCGGCGGCAACCCGTTCGAGGCGATCAAGGCCAGCGGCCTGCGCTTCCTGGCCGGCATGCTGCTCATATTCCCGGGTGCGATCAGCGACGTCATGGCCCTGATCCTGCTGCTCTGGGCCGGTTTCCAGCCACCGGCGCCGCCGCCGGTTCGGCGCGGGCCGGACCGGGCGGCCAACGACGACGTTATCGAGGGCGATTTCCGCCGGGTCGACGACTAGGGCCAGGTCTGCCAGTAGGCTGCCCGCTTGGCCATGTCGGCCGTCAGCGGGAAGTTCAGGACCGGCACGTCGAATGCCCGGGCCACGATGCCGCCGTGCAGGCTGCTGCCGCAATAGCCACGGGCCCCGGCGATGAGGGCGCAGATATCCCACACCTGTAAGGACAGGAACAGCCGGACGCGCCGGCTGGCCAGTCGTTCGGCCAGGCGCCGGTAGACGGCGAGATCATCGTGCCAGGGTGCGGCGCCGGCACGGAACATGACCAGGCCGAGGTGCGCGCCGGTCAGTCCGTCCAGGTGGGCGGCGAGCCGGTCCAGGCTGGCGTCGTCGCCGTATTCGCCGGCGCACTGGAGCGCCAGGTAGCCGGACGGGAAGGCCGCCCGCATGGCAGCGGGTTCGCCGATAGCACCATGTTGCCGGATGCGTTCGCCGAACCCGGTGGCGATCCGGCTGACCGGATCGGGTTCCAGTCCGGCGGCTATGCCGACGGCAGTGAGGTGGCCCTCGGTGATGCGGTCGCGCACCGTGACCCGATCGGCCTCGCGCAGGCGCCGTAGGGCCTCGTCACGTGCCGCCGGGCCGAGTCGGTCGAAGCCGACGCCGCCCACGGCGCGATATTCGAACCGGCCCGGGTTGCGGAACAGCGTCTTCGCGGCGAGATAGGGCAGGCGCGCCGACAGACCCAATTCGGCCTCCGCCCAACGTCGGCGCGCAACCGGATCGGTGTCGTAGCGGGCGATGGCGGCTTCCGCTTCGGCCGGTGTCTGCAGCATGATGGCGGCCTCGTAGGACTCGCAAGTGAGCAACTCGCCGCCGACATGGAGCAGGTCGGCGCGCCGGCTGCCCCATGTCCTTGCCAGCACCGTCAGGGCGCGTACCTTGTGGCCTCCCCAGTCGGTCAAGTCGCGCCCGGCTAGGCCGGCAAAGCAGACCGGACGGGGCGCCGCTTCGGCGGCGGCGACATGGCCGAGCAGCAGGTCGCCCAGGTTGTGGCGGTCGAAGGCCCCAAACAGGATGAGCGGCTCGCTCACGGCGGACTCAGTCCGGGTCGAGGTGGGCCTTGAGATGACGGAAGGCGACCAGCAGGGCCGCCGAGGCCGGGATCGCCAGCAGGATGCCGAAGAAGCCGAACAACTGGCCGAAGGCCATCAGGGCGAAGATCACCGCGACCGGGTGCAGGCCGACCCGGTCGCCTACCAGCCACGGGGTCAGCAGCATGCCTTCCAGCAGTTGCCCGATGCCGAACACCAGCCAGACCGGGATCAGCGCGGTGAGCTCGCCGAATTGGACCAGCCCGGCCAGGGTGCCCAGCAGGACGCCGACCACCACCCCGAGATAGGGCACGAAGACCAGGATGCCGGCGGTCATGCCGACCGCCAGGGCGTAATCCAGGCCGGCAAACCACAGCGCCAGGCTGTAGAACATGGCCATCAGCACGATCACCGCGACCTGGCCGCGGGCGAATTCGGACAGCACGACGTCGATCTCGCGGGCGATCTCGGTCACCTTGGCGCGGATGGCGCTGGGCACCAGCCGGGTCGCGCCGACCAGTAGCCTGTCCCAGTCGCGCAGCAGGTAGAAGGTCACCACCGGGATCAGCAGCAGGTTGGCCAGCCAGCCGAGCAGGGCCAGGCCCTGGTTGCCCACGGCGGGCAGGTAGGCGGTCAGCCTGGTCAACTCGCCGACATGGGCCTTGAGCCAGGCCATGATCTCGGCCTGGTCGCCCATCAGGTCGATGCCGAAATGGCCCTGCAGCCAGGGCAGCAGGCCGACCTGGCCCCACTCGATCAGCCTGGGTATCTGCGCCATCAGCATCCGGGCCTGGGACTGGAACAGCGGGGTGAGGATGAGCAGCAGCAGCATGACCGCCAACAGCAGGCTCAAGAGTGCCAGCAGGGCGCCCCAGGTGCGGCCGATGCGGTGCCGTTCCAGGCGGCTGACCAGCGGGTCGAACAGATAGGCCAGCGCCGTGGCGATCAGGAAGGGCGTCAGCATGGGCGACAGCAGATAGAGCAGAGACAGCCCGCCGGCAAAGAGCAGGAAGTAGAGAAACGCTCGGTTGGAAGCCGGGTTCATGTCCATTCGGCTAGAATAGCATCCTTCCCATCTTCATCCCGATCCTGCCGTGAACAGCCAAACCGGACTTTCCTATCGTGATGCCGGCGTCGACATCGATGCCGGCGATGCCCTGGTCGAACGCATCAAGCCCCATGCCAAACGCACCATGCGACCCGAAGTCCTGGGCGGCATCGGCGGTTTCGGCGCCTTGATGGAGTTGCCGAAGAACTACAAGGAGCCGGTGCTGGTCTCCGGCACCGACGGCGTCGGCACCAAGCTCAAGCTGGCCTTCGACCTGAACAAGCACGACACCATCGGCCAGGACCTGGTCGCCATGAGCGTCAACGACATCCTGGTCCAGGGCGCCGAGCCGCTGTTCTTCCTCGACTACTTCGCCTGCGGCAAACTCGATGTCGATACCGGCGAGCAGGTCGTCTCCGGCATCGCCACCGGCTGCGAGTTGTCCGGCTGCGCGCTGATCGGCGGCGAGACGGCCGAGATGCCCGGCATGTATCCGGTCGGCGAATACGACCTGGCCGGCTTCGCGGTCGGCGTGGCCGAGAAGTCCAAGCTGATCTCCGGCGCCGACATCAGGCCCGGCGACGTCATCCTCGGCCTCGCCTCGAGCGGCCCGCACTCGAACGGCTACTCCCTGATCCGCAAGATCGTCGAGGTCAGCGGCGCCGACCTGGCCGGCGACTTCGGCGGCCGCCCGCTCGGTCACGTCCTGCTGGAGCCGACCCGCATCTACGTCAAGCCCCTGCTGGCCCTGATGAAGCAGCTCACCGTCAAGGGCATGGCCCACATCACCGGCGGCGGCCTGCTGGAGAACATACCGCGGGTGCTGCCCGAGAACACCGTGGCGGTGATCGACAAGGCCGCCTGGACCCTGCCGCCGGTATTCCAGTGGCTGATGGAGCAGGGCAAGGTGGCCGAGCGCGAGATGCACCGCACCTTCAACTGCGGCATCGGCATGGTGGTGGTGGTCGCTGCGGCCGACGCCGACGCAGCGGTGCAGTTCCTGGCCGGCCAGGGCGAAACGGTGTACCGGCTGGGCGAGATCGCCGCCCGGCAAGGCGACGAGCACCAGACCATCATCCGTTGATGCGGGCCGTCGTACTCATCTCCGGGCGCGGCTCCAACATGGAGGCGTTGCTGAGGGCCGGCCTGCCGATCGAATTCGCCGCCGTCATCAGCAACCGGCCGGACGCCGAGGGTCTCGCGGTAGCGGCTTCATTGGGCGTGGCGACCGCCGTGGTGGATCACCGTTTGCATGACGGCCGCGCGGCGTTCGACGCCGCGCTGGCGGCCGAGATCGACCGCCATGCCCCTGATCTGGTGATCCTGGCCGGCTTCATGAGGGTGCTGACAGCCGATTTCGTGCGCCGCTATGAAGGCCGCATGATCAATGTCCACCCTGCCTTGTTGCCCGCCTTCCCGGGCCTGCACACCCATGCCAGGGCCCTGGCGGCCGGGGTGCGGGTGCACGGCTGCACGGTGCACTTCGTCACCCCGGAGGTCGATGTCGGCCCCATCATCGTCCAGGCCGCCGTACCGGTGTTCCAGGGCGACGACGAGGCCAGCCTGTCCGCCCGCGTGCTGGAGCAGGAGCATCGCATCTTCCCGCTGGCCGTGCGCTGGTTCGCCGAGGGCAGGCTGCATCTGCGCAAAGACGCCACGGTTCGCGTCGAAGGTGTATCGGCTTCGGCAAGCGCGTTGATTTCGCCCCCGCCCGACGGCGGCTGATTTGTCATGGGGCGCAACCGTGTCCTGCTCTGGGCTCTGGCAGTGTCTCTGGTGGCTCATTTTTGGTTGCTTGGTTCGGCCGGGGAGGTCTGGTTCAAGCCGGTACCGGAACTGGAATTTCCCATCGAGGCCAATCTGCTGGAGCCGGTACCTGCTCCGGTAGTACCGCCAAAACCTACGCCTCGGGCGGCTGCCAGCCCGGCGCCGGCGGCCTTGTCCGACCCGGTGCCGGAACCCGGACAGGCGTCGGAGCCGGCGCCAGCGGCAGAGCCGGGATCCATGCCGACCAGCACACCGGAACCGCCTCCGGACGAGCCGGCACTGAGCAGCCCGACCGCCCCGGTCTCGCCGACCGCCCCCAAGGCGCCAGCGCGGCCCGTCGTGCGTTCCTTCTCGAATGACCTGACCATACGCTACAGCGTGCAGACCGGCGAGGGCGATTCCGGCTTCGTTGCCGGTCGTGCCACCTATATCTGGCATAGCCAGCAAGGCCGGTATTCGCTGGTCAGTACGCTGGAGGCGACCGGAATCGCCTCGTTGTTCATCAGCGGTCGCATCATCCAGGTCAGCGAGGGTGTGATCGATGCATACGGCTTGCACCCGGATCAGTACTGGCTGAAGCGGAACGAGCGCAAGCAGGATGTGGCCCGTTTCGACTGGGGCCTGAACCAGCTGACCCTGGACGGGCATGGCGGGGTGGCTTTGTCGCCACAGGCCCAGGACCTGTTGAGTCTGCCTTTCCACCTGGCCATGACGGCAAGCGAAGGTGACCGGGATTTCCAGATGGGGGTGACCAATGGCCGCAAGTTCAACGAGTTCGGCTTCCGTGCCCTGGGCCGGGAACGGATCGAACTGAAGGGGCTGCAACTGGAGACACTGCATCTGCAGGGTGCCAGGGCTGGCGAAGGGACGCTGGATGTCTGGCTGGACTTGGCCCGCTCGGGATTGCCGGCACGCATACGCACCGTCGATCGCAAGGGCAAGGTCATGGAACTGCGCCTGGAAGGGGCGGAAAAAACCGCCGGGGGTTCAGGCGGTTAGACGAAGAAACTGGCTGCGCTGGCGGGCGTCATCCTCGGCTTCGATCAAGGCCAGTTGCCCCTTGGAGGGCACCTGGTAAATGAGGACGCCCTTCTCGTTATTGACCTTCATGACCTGGCGAGTGCCCTCATACTCAAAGGCGAAGCCATGCACCTGAGCAACCTCGGTGCTGGGGGCGTCGGTATCCTTCTTGCGAGAGGCCTCCTGAAGGGCCTTCTGCGCTTCTTCCGTAGCCAGCCTGGTCTGGTCGGTCGTGGCCTGACCCTTGCTGTCCAGAGTGGCAGCCTGATCCTGCGTGGTCGCCCCGCCATTGCCCCGCCCGCCTGCCTGGGCAGGGTAAGCCTGCACTGGCGGGTATGTGGCGGTGGTGGAGGCGACGCTTAGATCCATGGCCAAGTCCGTTCAGTAACCCCTTGTTCAGATATTCGAGGTGCTGCGATATTGGTTGAGCGCCTGGTCGACCGTACTGGCGCCTTGGGAGCGGACCACTTCCGGGGCCGGAGGCGGCTGCTGCGGCTTGGCGGCAGTGCTTTCGCTCGCTGGATTGACTGTGTTCCGGCTGGTGTCCTGGCTGTTTTGCGTGCTCAGGCGCAACGCCTCGCCGCTGAAGCTGACATTGTCGGCCCGCTTCGTTTCGCTGGCTGGCGCCGCATCGACCGACTGGTTGTCGCGGTCGCGCGGACGCGGCGTGCCCTGCTGTTGTTGCGCGGTATAGGCGGCCAGCGCTAGCGACTGGCTGACATTGCTGCTGGTGCTGACTTCCATGGAATTGCTCCTTTCGCCTGGACTCGATTATCGCCGGATAACTGACGCACGGCATCTAAGTCTGCTCGAATGCATTTCATTTTATAGATCAAATGCTTGCGAGCGCAAGCGGGGGCCTTTGGCGGCGCTAGTCCGAAATGCCCAGTTCTCCGCGGGTCGTGTCCGCCAATTCGATGGCGGCCTCGACGGTCGTGGCAAGGCAATTGTAGTGTCCCATCTTGCGGCCGGGCCGGGCCTCGGTCTTGCCATACAGATGCAGTTGCACGCCGGGATGGGCGAGCAACTTGTCCCAAGCCGGTTGCGGACGCCAGATGTCGCCCAGGATGTTGACCATGACCACGGGCGTGAGCAGGCGGCTGTCACCCAGCGGCAGTCCGGCCAGGGCGCGGACCTGCTGCTGGAACTGGTCGGTGGCGCAGGCGTCCAGGGTGTAGTGGCCGCTGTTGTGCGGCCTGGGTGCCATTTCGTTGAACACGATGCGGCCGTCGGCGAGGACGAAGAACTCCACCGCCAGGATGCCGACGTAATCCAGGCCGGCGGCGATGTGTCCGGCCATGTCGCGGGCACGGTCGGCCAGTTCGTCGGGCACCCGGGCGGGCACGATGCTGACATCGAGTATGCCGTTGCGGTGCCGGTTCTCGGCGACCGGAAAAAAGGCGATCTCGCCCTGGGGGTTGCGCGCCAGCACCACCGAGACTTCCTGTTTCAGGTCGAGCCGGCCTTCCAGCAGGCAGGGCACCCGGCCGAGATGGTCGAAGGCGGCGACCAGTTCGTCCAGGTTGTCGACCCGTACCTGGCCTTTGCCGTCATAGCCGAGGCGTCGGGTCTTCAGCAGGGCGGGGCCTTCGATCTGGGTCCAGGCGGCGACCAGATAACCTTCGTCCTCGATGTTGGCGAACGGCGCGGTGTCGCAGCCGAACTCCTGAGCGCGGGTTTTTTCCAGCAGGCGGTCCTGGGCCACTGCGACGGCGGCAGGGGAGGGGGCGACGAAGCAATTCTTCGCCAGCATCTCCAGGCTTTGCGCCGGGACGTTCTCGAATTCGGTGGTGACGGCCTGGCACAGGTTGGCCATGTGCAGCAGGGCGGCGGCGTCGGTATACCCGGCCTTGAGGTGGATGTCGGCGACCTGGCCGGCAGGCGATTGTGGATCGGGGTCGAGCACGACCACCTGGTAGCCCATGACGCGGGCGGCCAGGGTGAACATGCGGCCGAGCTGGCCGCCGCCGAGTACGCCGAAGGTGGAGCCGGGCAGCAGCATCAGGAGTTTTCCTCCGGGAGATTCATGGCCAGCACGCTTTCGGTCTGGCGCTTGCGGAAGGCGATCAGGCGCTCGCGGATGTCCGGGAATTCGTTGGCCAGGAGGGCGGCGGCGAACAGGGCGGTGTTGGCGGCGCCGGCTTCGCCAATGGCGAAGGTGGCGACCGGCACGCCCTTGGGCATCTGGACGATGGAGAGGAGGGAGTCGATGCCCTTGAGGGCGCGCGACTGCACCGGCACGCCGAGGACCGGTAGGTGGGTCTTGGCGGCGACCATGCCGGGCAGATGGGCGGCGCCGCCGGCCCCGGCGATGATGCACTTGAGGCCGCGCTCAGCCGCCGTCTCTGCGTACTGAAACAGTAGGTCGGGGGTGCGGTGGGCGGAGACCACGCGCTTTTCGAACGGGATGCCCAGTTCTTCGAGTAAGGCAGCGGCCTGGCGCATGGTCTCCCAGTCGCTCACGCTGCCCATGATGACGCCTACGAGGGGTGCCATGGTCGGTCCGGTGTCTGAAAAAAGAGAATGATACGTGGCCCGGGGCGCCCCCTCAAATCCAGCCGCGTCGCTTGAGGTGGCGGTAGAGGCCGTAGCAGACCACGCCGGTCACGCTCAGGGCGGCCGGGTAGCCCCAGGGTTGGGCCAGTTCCGGCATGTGGGCGAAGTTCATGCCGTAGAGGCTGAACACCAGGGTGGGCACGGCCAGGATGGCGCCCCAGCCGGCCAACTTCCGCACCGACTCGTTCTGGCGCAGGGCCAGGGTGGCCAGGCTCAGGTGCATGGCGTCGGAGAGCGTCTCGCCCATCTGGTAGAGGTCGCGGTTGAGCCGGGTCAGGTGGTCGTGGACGTCGCGGAAATAGGCCTTGAGGCCCTTCTCGACGATCTCGGGGTGCATGCGGATGAGTTCCTGCACCATGTCGGCCATGGGCTCGACGGCTTGGGCCAGGTTCAGGGTCTGGCGCTTGAGGCCGTAGACGCGGGGCAGGTTGGCCTCGGCGAGATCGGTGTCCAGCAGGGCCGCTTCATAGTTGTCGTAGCGTTCCTCCAGGCTGTCCACCACCGGCCGGTAGGCGTCGACGATCTGGTCGAGCAGGAAATACAGCGCCGCCCCCGGCGAGGGCGGGAAGCGGCCTTGTTTCAATTGCTCCAGGGCGTGGGCATACCCCGGGCCGGGGCCATGGTGGATGGCAATCAAATAGTGCGGGCCGATGAACAGGTGGGTCTCGCCGAATTCGACGTTGTTGTTCCATTCGATGGTCGTGCGCACCGCCAGGAAGACGTTGCCGTTCGGATATTCCTCGAGCTTGGGGCGCTGGCGGGCCGAGATGGCGTCCTCCAGGGCCAGTTCGTGCAGGTCCAGGGCGCGGCCCAGGCGTTCCAGGTGCCGGTGCTCGTCGCTCTGCAATTCCACCCAGGCGAAGCCGCCGGGCCGGGCGAGTTCCTCGGCCAGGTGGCTAGGATCGACTTCGCTCCAGGCGGCGTCGCGGTGCAGCCAGCAGTCCATATCAGAAGGGCAGCCTGGCGTCCGGCGCGGCGGCCAGGATCACGCGGCGGAACTGGTCCTGGATGCGCGCCAGGGCGGCGGCGTCATCGGCCTCGAAGCGCAGGACCACGACCGGGGTGGTGTTGGACGGCCGCATCAGGCCGAAGCCGTCCGGGTATTCCACGCGCAGGCCGTCCAGGGTGATGACCTCGGTCGCACCCTCGCAGGTCACCGTGTCGCG
>Ga0265297_10010044_pt1 | contig 12017 bp, 6 predicted proteins | sample Munlanlwell13791_FD_192502 | JGI IMG/M metagenome (GOLD analysis project Ga0265297, IMG submission 192502) | Leachate microbial communities from a municipal landfill in Southern Ontario, Canada - Leachate well 137-91 | ecosystem: Engineered > Solid waste > Landfill > Unclassified | place...
CGTATCCAGAGGTGCTACCTTCAAGACGCATTGTGCCAAGAGTTGTGCCTGCTGTTCCTATGTCTAAGTAAGCTCCGGGGGATGTATTGGCAATACCAACGTAGCCGGTAGAAGTAATCTTCATTCTTTCCAGTTCTGTTCCAGAGCCGTCTGGGGTTGTAAAAAATGATAAATAACCAGGCGTGTCTCCAACAGCAAATGTGTCTCCTGCATAGGCCCTTATGGCTGCCACAGCATCTGCATAATTTGTCCCGTTATATCCTGAGAATAAGAATGTTCCAATTCTGTCTCCAGATTGTGGCACAGCAGGAGAATCGCTGCTTCCCCTTGCTCTTTGAGCTGAAAAATATGAGTTTTCTGCCGCTGTGTCTGAGTAAGTTCTTGTTGAAAATGTGTTTGAACCACCTGTAAGCCAGGAATTAAAGTTTCCATTTGCAACAGTTAATTTATTATCCGGACTTGTTGTGCCAATGCCTACCTTGCCATTCTGGTCTATTGTCATTCTGGTTTCGGCTGTAATTGAACCGTTTGGAACCGTATCAAAAGTAAGTTTTCCTCCGTGAGCTGAATCAGTAAAGTTTTCAGTAGCCAAAACTTGAATTCTGCCAGACCCCTGAACTGCCCACTCTGTTGTCCCATAACCTCTTGCGCTCCAACCACCAATTGCATCTCCTGATTGAGTTGCTGTTGGGCTTGCCTGTGTTCCTCTGGCAGAACGTAATACACTTCCAGCTCCGTAAGTATTATCTCCAAATTTTGTTGTGGAAATAGCAACTGTTCCAGCAGATTCTTTTTGTATATCAAGAATAAACCCAGGGCTTGTTGTGCCAATGCCAACAGAGCCGGCAAAATAGTTTTTAGCAGAGGCATCATTTGCATAAATATCATAGGCATTTGTTGCAGAAACATTATCTATATAAACTCCATAAGCATTATCTGTCCCTGTAACAGCCTGCAAGTACAATCCATAAGCATTGGTAATTGTTGAACCAGTTGCTTTTGTAACATAAGCATAAATTGCAGAAGCGTTTGTTACAGTTCCAGACGTGCTTGAACCCGAGTTATATGTTCCAGCCTTTGCAACCAATCCACGGTCATGCGTTATAGTCCCATCGCTTCTCCACAAAGCAGACGCCTCCATTGCCTGAAAATATCCTGTGTTGTTTACTGTGGCTCCTGGTGTGCTGTTAAGAGAAAAAGTCAAACCACTAACATATTGAAGAACAGAATCTGCGCTTGGATTCCAATAAGTTTCGCCTTTAAAAGAACCCTTCAAAGCGCTTGCAGTTGTATCTGTAAAAGTTCTGTCTGCGTTTATTATCCATTCATCTCCTGCCGCCCCATAAGTGTAAGGCGTAGCCCCAATTCCCAAGTTACCGGATTCCAAATACTGGTTTCCCACAACGTGCAAAGGATAACCTGGGCTCGCTGTCCCAATACCCACATAATTATTTGTTGCATCAACGTATAAAGTATCTGTATCTATGGTTAATGACCCGCCTGTAAATCCTCCTGTGCCAGAAAAATTATTTGCGCCAAAGGAATACTGAGCTGGAGTTACAACCGTGCAATATTCTGCTCCAGGAGTGCAATCTGGTGTTAAAGTATTTCCAAGGGGATATGGCTCATCGGTTCCATAAGTTGCAAATGCAAAAAGAGTTGCAGAAAATATTCCAGCAAAAATTAAACCAAACAGCAACCCTTTAAACATTGGATAGAGCTGTTTTTTAATTGGCTTTTGCGGAGGAATTAATTTTATTGGAACCTCTAACATTTATATTATAATTTTTTTGTAACACAAAAAATTACCACAAACTTACCATCTTGTTCGCAGACGTAATCATTCATTTATTTTACCATAAAAAAACAGTGTCAACACTGTGAATAACTCTTATAAATAGTTCTATTTTATTTTCTCTATTATTTTTGGAATATCGCTGTTTTTTGGGTCCAATTCCAAGGCCTTGTTATAAGAATTTATTGCCCAATCTTGAGCCGTGTCTATTAAGCCATTTAAATTTTGATACACATATCCCCTGCTCATCCAGTTGGCAACGTTATTTGCGCCAAGGTCTGTTGCCATTTTTGCTGTGTTTATTGAATTAGAAACCAGTGTTTCTATGTCTTTTTTTTCTTGGTCTGTTAGGGATTCTTTGTCGCCAATATTAGACAAATAATTTTGCAATTTTAAAACATCTGCTTCAGCCAACGCGCGAAAATATAAATCTGATCTTGGGCTAAAATTTGCCGCAGTCTGGAAGTTCAAAATAGCCTTGTCAATATTTTTGCTATTTAACGCAACAATTCCCTTGCTATAGTTTATTTCTGCCAGATATCTCTGGCACCCAGAAAATAAAACTCCCAAACCAAAAATAGTTATAAACAAAAACACAAATATAACTCCAGCTTTTCTAAATCCAGAAAAACTAAAATTATATTCCTTGCGTTTTTTAAACATTAACCCACAAAAAACTGCTATTGTAAAAAAATAAATAAAATCTAAAGAAAGGCTTGAGCTGTACAAAAAAAATACCAAGCTTTGTGAAAGGAAAAACAAAAACAAACCAATAAGCAAAGGGTCAAATGTTTTTTTTGAAAAAAGCTTTATTCCAGAAATTATAACCACATCTAACAAAGCCAAAAATGCAACAATTCCCAATATGCCGGTTGTTGCCATATTTGTTAAAAATTTTGAACCTGCCAAAGAAAAAGCAATGTCCTGGGAGGAAAAACTGCCAGACCCAGGATCTCTATATTTGAAGAAGTCATAAGCAAATGTTCCAGGTCCAGAACCTAAAATTGGCCTATTTTTCAAAGACTGCAGAGCAATTTGAAAGCTTTGGGCTTGAGATAATGACAATTCATCATATTTTTGCAAAAACAAATTTACTCTGGGGTTAAAAATTATCATTCCAAAAGACATTAGCAAGAAAAACATTGGCAAAAACAACCATCGCCTGTCACAAAAATCTTTTTTATACAAACAAACTCCCAAAATTAAAAAAGAGCCAAAAACAACCACCCACCATGCAACAAAATAATTCACCAAAAATAAAATAATAGTGGCAAAAAATAATTCAATGCCAAAAAACAGCTTCATTTTTCCCTTGTTCTCAATCAAAAACATAAAGAGTAAGGGAATTAATGAAGCGCAAAAAAATCCCAACCCCCACAGAGAACCAATTGTGTTAAAGCTGAAAATTTTAAAAATCCCAATTATTTCAACAAAAAAAACTGAAACAAAAAAAATGTTAATTGACCTTACAATCTCTTTTTTTGCTAAAATGCTACTAAAAATAAAGTAAAAAACAGCCAAAGCAGTTATTGTAATCATGCTGTCTGCTGAAATACGGGGCCAGCCCCAAAAACTTCCGTATTTATCAACAGAAAACACTGTTGATAATGCGCTCGCTAAAAATAAACCCAAAACAGCAATATTTACACTGTTTAAATTAATGCTTACCTTTCTTGAAAATATAATTTTTAACAGCCAAGAAAACAGGGCAATAAAAACAAACAAGACAAGTAGCGCCTGTTTTGAAAAATCAAAATCACCTGAAATCCTGGGCACATAAAAAATTGGCAGCAAAAAAATCAGTGAGTAAATGCTATATTTAATTATTGAATTCAAAGCGTTTGTTATCTCAGAAGATTTTTTCATACTTTAATTATATCACATTTTGTGGTTAAATTACCTAATAATTCCATGCATAATAATAAGCCGGAAATCAGTATAATTTTACCCTGCCAAAACGAAGAAAAGGCTCTGCCTTTTTGTTTAGAGCAAATTAAGAAAACAATAAAAGAAAATAATTTGTCTGCAGAAATTATTGTTTCTGATTCTTCAACAGATAGCAGTCCAAAAATTGCAAAAAATGAGAATGTTATTCTACTAAAACACGACAAAAATGGTTATGGAACAGCGTATCTGGAGGCGTTTAAAATTGCAAATGGAAAATTTATTTTTATGGCAGACGCCGATGGCACTTATGATTTTAGAGAAATTATAAATTTTTTGAAGTATTTAAGAGATGGATATGATTTTATTATAGGCGATAGATTCTCAGGAAAAATGGAAGACGGAGCCATGCCTTTATTGCATAAACTTGGCAATCCCCTGTTATCTGGAATATTAAGATTATTTTTTGGGACCTCAATAAAAGACAGCCACTGCGGAATGAGGGCAATTTCAAAAAAATCTTTGCAAAAAATGGACTTACAAACAACAGGAATGGAATTTGCATCAGAAATGGTAATTAAGGCAATAAGAAATAATTTAAAAATAAAAGAGCTACCAGTAAATTATTACAAAAGAAAAGGGAAATCAAAGCTTAAACCTCTTTCAGACGCGTATAAACATCTGCGATTTATGCTTCTTTACTCTCCTTTATTTTTATTTTTTATACCCGGGCTTTTAATGATGGCTGTTGGGGCCGTAATGGCGCTAAACTTTAATTTTCTTTCATCTTTGTTAATAATTGCCGGATACCAACTTATAATATTTTCTGTATTTGCAAAAACTTATTCAATAATTCACCTAAAAGAAAAGGCGGGATTTATGGATAAAATTTATAAATATCTAACCATAGAGCGAGCAAGCATTTTAGGAATTATAATTATTTTTTCTGGTATTTTTACTCACTATACCTCAATAATAACTCTAACTCTAATAGTAGTTGGCATACAAACAATTTTCTCATCTTTTATGCTTTCAATATTATCCATTAAAGAAAAATAAAATGAAAATTGCCATATTTCATAATTATATGGACAACATTGGCGGAGCTGAATTGGTAGATTTGATAATGGCAAGAGAATTGAAAGCTGATATTTACACCACAAACATAGATAAAGAAAAAATAGAAAAGATGGGCTTTGGCACAGATAATATCTTTTCAATAGGAAAAATTCCAATAAATGCGCCGTTCAGGCAGGAGGTTGCTTATTGGAAATTTAGAAACCTAAATCTAAAAAATAAATATGATTTTTACATAATTGCCGGAGACTGGGCAATGTCTGCTGCAGTTCACAACAAGCCTAATTTGTGGTATGTCTACTCTCCCATTCGTGAACTATATGACCTTAACAAATATATAAGAAAAAATATTGTTCCCAGTGTTTACTTAGGAAGCTTAAATAAATATATTTTTGACGCTTGGGTTTTTTACAGAAAATTTTGGAACAAACTTGATATAAAACACGTGCAAAAAATTACTTGCATTTCAAAAAATGTTCAAAGCCGAGTAAAAAAATATTTAAACAGGGACTCTGAAATTATTTATCCACCCACAGAAACAAAAAAGTATTTCTATAAAGATTTTTCAACAAGCTCAAGGGGCAATTTCTGGCTTTCTGTAAACAGATTAATTGGCAATAAACGAATTGACATGCAATTAAAAGCTTTTGCAGATATTCCTGAAGAAAAACTAATTATTGTTGGCAGTTATGAAAATTCAGAGCATTTTAAAAAATATGCCGAACTATGCAAAAAAATAAAACCAGAAAACGTTGAGATAAAATCTTGGGTAAAGGAAGAAGAACTTTTAAATCTTTATGCAAATTGTAAGGGCTTTATTACAACCTCAATAGATGAAGATTTTGGTATGACACCGGTTGAGGCTATGGCTTCGGGAAAGCCGATAATTGCCCCAAATGAAGGGGGATATAAGGAGACAATAATAGACAAACAAAACGGAATTTTAATAAACGATATAGATGCAAAAAAATTGGCAAAAGCAATAAAGGATTTAAGTACGAAAATAAGAGAAAATCCGGAAAATTTTAAAACAGCCTGCCAAGAGCAAGCTGCAAAATTTGACACTAAAATTTTTATTGAAAAAATCAAAACGACTCTATCCTCTTTTTAACTTCTAAAAATTTTGCCTGCCAGGAATCTTCTTCTAAAAATCTTGTTGTGTAATTATCCCCATGGACTCTCCATAGGGTATTTTTTTCCGGTATATAAAAATATTTACCTTTTGACGACAACTGCACATGAAACCACCAATCAAACCATATATAAAAGTCATTGGAAAATTTTATATTTTTTAGAGCATCTTTTCTAACAACCGTAGCAGAAAAAGTTCTAACCGCTATTTTTTTCTTTATCAAGTCTCCAAAGAAAAATGGGCTCTGCTTTGGAAGATTAATATCCTTGAAATGAAAGATAACATCTTTTTCTCTTTTTTTTACTGCTCTCTCTTCTCCAAAAATTTTAGCATTTCCAAAAACGCAAATCACTTCGCTATAACTGGAAAAAATTTTCATTCTTTTTTCTAAGTTGTCTTTAAGCCACATATCATCAGCCTCAAGAAAAGCCACGTATTCTCCAGACGAAGCCTTAACGCCCATGTCATAAGAAAAACCTAATCCTTTTTCTTCGGTTTTCTTTACTATAAGTTTTATCTTGTCAGGATAGCGTTTTATATAGTTATTTACTATATTAACAGAATTGTCCGTTGAGCCATCGTCAACAACTATTATTTCCCAATTTCTATATGTTTGAGATATTATTGAATCCAAAGCCTGAGGTAAAAATTCTTCGTAATTAAGACTTGGCACTATAACAGAAACCTTCTTTCCCTTATTAAAATCCTTTTTCACTTTATAGACCTCTTTATCAAAAAAATTAGAAATAATGGAATGCACTTTTTCACATAAAATTTTAGAGTTGTACTTTAAAGATTCTTTTTTAGCTATCTCTGACATTTTTTTTCTCAAATTTAAATTATCAGATAAAAATTCTATTTTTTCTGCCAAGGATTGTGAGCTAAAATTTTCTGCTAAAACTCCGCAGTTTTTTATAGCCTCTGTGGCGCCTCCAGAGTTTCTAAAGGCAACAACGGGTTTAGCCATAGAAATAGCTTCTAAAACAACCAGAGGAAACGGGTCTTCTCTTGAAGGCAAAACAAATATATCGGACTCGTTAATAAATGGGTAAGGATTTTTTTTCTCTCCCAAAAAAAGAAAGTTTTCTTCCTGTTTATCACCAAAAAATATCTTGGGATCTATTGGCGCGCTTCCAAGCCAAAAAAATCTAAATCTGCCAGGATACTTATTTTTTAAAATCATATATGCCTCAAAGAAAAGATCTGGCCCTTTTCTTTTTATCAAGGTGCCAGAAGCAGAAACTAAAATTTGTCCTTCCTTTTTGCCTATTTCAAAAATTGCTTCGTCTTTGTTTTCTATCTTTTTTTTCATAATTTCATCTATATCAATCATTTCATTCAAAATAGTTATCTTATCTGCAAGGCATCCTATGCTGATTAAATAATTCTTTACAGCCAAAGATGGAACAATAAAAATATCTCCAAGGTTTTTTACATTTTCAATTTCCTTTTTATCCAAATAAATTGAAAAAACCTCTTTCAGCTCGTGTATGTGCAATATCACCGGAATGTTAAGTTTTTTAGCCTCTTTGGCATATTCAAGATTAACTATAGTGTTTAAATAAACAACCTTGGGGTTTAAATTTGTAAGAATGTCCCTAGCTATGCTATCTTTATCTGTATTAAAATAAATTTGATTTGGATGTATGACCTTGTGACCAAATTCATTTAAGAAATCTCGGCTCATTGAACCACTTTTATTTGAAACAATAGCAATATCAAAACGACTTGATATAAATTTTGCCACCTCAAATAAAACCTTGGGCGCGCCCGTTAAACTCTCTTCATGATTTATAAAAACAATATCTGGCCTAAAATTATTTGCATAAAACTCTTGCCAAAAGTTTTCAGAAGATATATTTTTTTTGGCCAAAGAATCCCTCTTTTTATTTATTAATTTTTGGTTGTATATAATAAGCTTATTATAAAGTTTTCTTAAAAAAGACCCCTCTGGCAACAAAAAACTAAGTACTTTATCATACCCACAAAGCATCTTCCATGTAAGGCTTCTTTTTATGTTTTCTATATATGTCTCAAGCTCAAGATTTTTTGCTTTTTCTTGAGCAAGTTCAGATAAAATTTGCCTATTTGATTTGTCTTGCATCAAAACCGACTTTGAATCCATTGCCTCCGGCACAAGATCAAAATGTTTTTTTAAAACATATTCTAAAATTTTAATCCTTTTTTCTTTTATTTTAGACTTGGCGTTTACGGAGTCTCCTTTAATTCTGTAATAATACAAAGCTTTGGGTATATGAAAAAATTTCCATTTGTTTTTATGCGCATTTATTGAAAACTCCCAATCTTCCCAAAAATCCATACTTTCGTCAAAACCAAGGCAATTGTCAAACACCTCTCTTCTTATAACAGCGCACGTGTCAACAGAACATTCCAGAAAAAAAACCTTATTTATATCAAAATCTTTTTGTCTAATGATATTATTAGACAATCCAAACTGAATATAATCACTGTAAACAATACCAATTAAAGAATCTCTGTCTAATATATTAATGCCTTTTTCCAATAATTCTTGGGTTATTTTATTGTCTGCATCTAAAAAAAGCAGATATGGATATTTTGAAATTTTTACGCCTTCATTCCTGCCTGCTGATTGCCCCCTGTGAGGTGTTCTACAAATTTTAATCCCCTTTTCTTCCAATTCTTTAATTATTTTTATTGTTTCTTTGTCTGTGCTTCCATCGTCAACAATAATAATTTCATATAAATTTTTATCACACTCTAAAACACTCTCTACGGCTTCCCTTAGATAAACACCGTCATTGTAACACGGTATTATTATTGAAACTTTATTTTTAGAATCTAACATTTTGGACTAATCTATAGAAAATTTATTAAAATGAGACCACTCTCTTTTGTCCTTGCCTATTTTTTTAAAGGCCACAATGTCATCTACAGCTGGAATTTGAAGATAATCCTCTCTGTTACTTTTTATAAAATTAACAGCCAATTTAACTGAATTTAAATGCATATCATGAAAAAAAATAAAGCCTTTATCGTCTAACAACTTATCTATGTAAAAAAAGTCTAAAAAAACTCCGTCAAAAATATGGTTTCCGTCTATAAATGCAAAATCAAAGCTATCACCATTTTCTAACATTTTGGGTAAAGCAGAAAAAGACGGCTCGCGATATAGGCGGAGATGTTCAATAAATCCTAATTTTCTAAGGTTTTCTATGCCAATATTTTTGTACGCGCTCCCCTCAAATGGATCTATTGCAACATGAGTTCGCCCGGTGGCTGCAATAATACAAGCAGAAGAAACTCCGGTTGCAAATCCGGTTTCAATTGTTTTCTTTATATTATTGTCCCTTAAAAAATGGTATATAAATTCAGCGTGTTTTTCTGGTATGGCCGCCCCTCCATGCATTTGAAAACTATTATAAATTAAAGAAAATATCTTTTCTTTTTCTGCTTCATCAACAAAAAAGGAATTACTTGTTTCTTCCTGACGCTTCAAAAAATATTTTTTAACCTCATCTTTAAGCAACTCTTCTTTGGTGTTCCATTCCCAGCATCCCCATTCATTAATTTTTAAATCACTTTCCGGATTAAAATTAAATTTTTTAAAAATATCGTATCTTCTAATATAAAACCTATTTTTTATATTTCCGTGCCAAAGGTGAAAAACTGTATTATCTATATAAAAAGAACTGCCTTTCACAAGCGAAAATATCTTATTTGCCCAAATATCTCTGCTTTTTTTCAGTTCATTATTAAACCCCTGAACGTCGTCGTAAACATTGCTCCCTGCAAAGGCTCCTGCCATAATATCGTCACCAGAGCCTAGCACCCCTTTATCAAAAAAACCGCATTCTTCTATAATGTTTCTTCTTATAGCCCATGCATATCCGGTGCTTCCCTTTCTTTTTAATTTATTATCGCCCCAAAAAGAAAGCCCATAGTTAAACCCTGGCGAAATCTTACCAAACCCGTAACTAAACAAAAATTTTTTAGGAATTTTATTACAAGGACTTTTTTCACCTTCTGGAAGATTAACACTCAAAGAAAACAACTGAATAACAACATATTTTTCCAATAATCCTTTTGCTTTTTTAATCCAGTCATTATCTTCAAAAATAATATCACAGTCCAGCCATGCCACCTTATCGCAATCATTTGGCAAATGCTTTAGACCTATATTCATCAACCGTTCTTTTTGCCATAAAATACTTTTAGATCTCACCTGCACTAAAATATCTGCGTCTTCTTTTGAAAGTTCAAAAGGCTCGTTTCCAAAAACAAGCTCCACGCAAACAAACTTTAACCCTTGTTTTTTTATTGAGTCTCTGAATTTTCGATAATTCTCAATTTTATTGCAATATTTTGCTGGATTAAAAAAAGTTGTTATCCCCCAAAAAGTTCCCGGCAGTTTTTCTAAAAATTGGGGAATATTAGAGCTATCTCCATGGGAAGATTCTTTTCTATCAAAAAAATATTCTTTTATTTCTTTATGAAACTCATCCTTGTCTGAGGTCCATACTAAGGCTTTACTTTTATCAAGCCCTACGTCTTCTTTAGGGTCAAAATTATACTTCTTTATTAATCCTGATATTTGACTATGTGTTCTGTTTTTATGATTACCATGCCACAAATGAAAGAGTGTGCCTTCAACAAAAAATACACTACCCTTTGCCTCTTTTTTAAGCATAAAAAACCATTTCTTTAAGTCTTTTTTAAGCAACTCAGAGCAATCTATCCAATCGCTATCAAGTTCTAAACCACACAGGGCATGGGCTGTTATAACATCTGCAAACCCTAACGCGTTTCTATCGTAAAATTTAACCTTATCAATAACAGATCTTCTTATGGCCCAGCCAAACCCAGGGTGACCATATTTTAGATATTCTATTACTTCATCTTTAATGGGCGGATTGGTGTTAGCATAAGCTGCAGAATAAAATCTTTGCTCTTCCTCGTTGCCAAAAGGAAGAAATTTTACTTCATCTACAACTCCAAACCATGGAAGCCTTACGCAAAAAGAAAACGGCTGAACTACAATATATTTTTCAAGCAAACAAGATGTTTGACTTACCCAATTTTCATTTTCAAAAATAACATCACAGTCCAACCACGCCACCTTATCGCAATCTTCAGGTAGGTTTTCTAATCCTATATTAAAAAGTCTTTCTTTTTGCCAAAGTATATCACCGCCCCTTAGTTGTATTAAAATATCAGCATCTTCTTTTGAAAGCTCAAAAGGCTCGTTGCCAAAGGCAAGCTCAACTGCAAGAAGGTTTAGCCCCTGTCTTTTGCTTGATTCTCTAAATTTTCTGTAATTCTCAATTTTGTTTTTGTATCCTGCTGGATTAAAAAAAACTGTTATACCCCAAAAAGATCCCGGCAGTTTTTCTGGGAATTGGGGGATATCTACCCGAGCAACAACTTGCTTAAAATCGCTCTTAAGACATTCCCTAATCAAATTTAATTTTTGCTTTAACCGTTCCATATTATAACTTAAATTAGGTATTTCTTAATTAAATAATATCTGTCTTTTTCCTTATTTAAAAGACTACTTTTTTCTAAGGCCACCATGTTTCCAACAATATCAATTATGCGATATTTTTTTATAACATCCCAATATCTGGGCCTATTAAAATCATGGATAAAAACAACAGCTGTTTCATTCAAATAGTTAAGCGCTTCTATGGCGCAAAAAAGACGAGCTCTGCCATCTATAAATACAATATCAAACTTTTTTCCTAAAGACGCAAGCGTTTCCGAATATTTTATATAACTCCTAAAAACCGGCTCTTTGGCCGGAACGTAAGGAGCCCATTTAAAATCTGGCGTTTGGGGCGGGACAAAATAAACTTTTGTTTTTTCTTCTGCCAAAGCTGACACTCTTTCATACCAAACAATATCATGCTCTATACTGTAATATTCTTTAACATATTTTGAAAATTCCAGAGTACTCCATCCCGAGCCCCACTCAAGAACAGTTTGACCATTATTGAGAAACGATTTTAAAAAATCTGCCTCCTCTTTTTTTATGTCAGTTGGAAGCATTTTTAATTTTATTAATTTCTTCTTTCAAAAAATCTGTTTGTTCTTTTTCATATTCAATTGCTTGTAGCGCTAAAACAATTGCCTTTTTTTGTAGTTTTGTAA
>Ga0265297_10010045_pt1 | contig 12016 bp, 12 predicted proteins | sample Munlanlwell13791_FD_192502 | JGI IMG/M metagenome (GOLD analysis project Ga0265297, IMG submission 192502) | Leachate microbial communities from a municipal landfill in Southern Ontario, Canada - Leachate well 137-91 | ecosystem: Engineered > Solid waste > Landfill > Unclassified | place...
TCCTCGGGCTCTTCATCCATCAGGAAACAACGACCCCCCATCCCCTGGTCGACCTGTCGCTCTTCTCCATCCGGGCGTTCGGGTACGGCCAGCTCAGCGCGTTCATCAACGCGATTGCACGGGGGGCGGTCATGCTCCTCCTCATCCTCTTCTTCCAGGGGCTCAAGGGGTACGACCCGCTGATGGCAAGCATCCTCATCGCCCCGCTCGCCATCGGCCTCGTCATCACCGGCCCCATCGGGGGCATCCTCTCGGACAAGTACGGGACCCGCCTTGTCAGCACGACCGGGCTTATCATCGCACTGGCCGGGCTTGCCGGGCTCGCCCTGATGCAGTACGATACGCCTTACGCAGTCATCGCCTTCTGGATGTTTGTCAACGGGTTTGGATCCGGGCTCTTCCAGCCACCCAACACGAGCGCGATCATGGCATCGGTCCCGGCCGAACGACGGGGTGCCGCATCGGCCATGCGGGCGTTCTTCAACAACACCGGGATGGTCATCTCCATGACGATTGCCCTCCCGCTGCTGGTCGCCACCATCCCGCTCGACCAGATGATGGCGATGTTTGTCATCGGAGGCATGAACATGCCGCAGGCAACGCAGGTCATCTTCACGCAGGGGATCACCATGGTCTTCTTCATCTCCTGCCTGATGACCATCCCCGCGATCATTGTCTCCGCACTCCGGGGAAAGGACAGCCAGCAGGACCCCCGGCAGGATGCGGCCCGCAAACCATAAGGCCCCCGGGGGATGGTTCGGAACCGTGCAGCCGGTCGGCTGAAGACAGAACGGCACTCCCGGATGAGTGAACGGGGAGACTGACAGGATTACGGCTGTTTCCGGAACAACGCCGGGTTCTGGCGGTGCAGCCACCATTGCCGGGCCAGCAGGGCCCCGGCAGGAAGAGCAACGCAGCCCGCAACGGCAGCCACGGGAAGCCAGGGGAATCCTCCCTCCGGGACAGGTTCCCCGGACGGTGCTGCAACCGCTGCCGCGGGAACGGTTGTCCGGGCCGTGACCATCATGCCGGGCTCCCGGGCTGCAGGCGAAGATGCGGGAACAGTACCGGTGACCGGTAAATCATTGCCTCCCGGTACGGGAGCCGGGGAGGTGCCCGGAACACCGGAGATCGCAAAGAGCGAGAAACCGCTCCCCTGCGCCGTGAAGCCAACCGAACCATCCCTGAGGGAGACCTCGCTTGTCGGAAGCGCTTCCCAGGCCTTACCGGTATAGTGGTAGAGGACAACCGTATCCGGGCGGATATGCTGCTCCTCCAGCCACGAAGCCGGGATCGCAAACGAGATAACGGCGCTGCTGATGGCGGTATAGCGCGCCGGGACAAGGCCGAAATACTGGTACACGGTCCCCGGGGGAGGCTGGATGGCAGACGGGAGGGCCTGCACCGTGCCGGTCAGGATAAGGTCCGACAGCCCCGTCCCGGTCACGGTTGCCCGGGCAACTGCGGAGTTCCCGCCCGCGTTCACGGTTACGGTCAGGGGCGTGCCGGAATGCGCCGGTCCCGGGACAGGATCGCTGCTGTCACCGCCACTGGCCGGTCCCGGGGAAGATCCCGGCGCGGTGACAACAATATTCCGGGATGCGGTGCTCCTGCCGTCGCTGTTCGTTGCGGTCAGGGAAACGGCATACGTGCCGGCTGAGGTGAAGGTGTGGACCGGACTTGATGAGGTTGACGTGCTCCCGTCCCCGAAGTCCCAGGCATAGGACGAGGGATACCCGGTTGACGTGTCGGTGAACGCAACCGCAAGGGGATAACTGCCCGAGGTCACGTTTGCGGAAAAGCCGGCAACGGGAGAGGACTGGAACGACCAGGTGGAATTTCTGTTTGCCGTTCCGTCATACCCTCCGAGGGTCCACATTTTTGATCCGTATGCAAGAGAGGTATGCCCTTCCCGGGCAGGCATCGGGGTTGTGACGGTTGCTCTGGACCAGGCAATCCCATCCGTGGAATACCACGCATCGTCAAGTACAGACCCGGATGAACTCAATCCGCCAATGACCCACATCCGGTTATCGTATACAACGGAGGTGTGATAGTACCGGGCAGGAAATGCCGCCGCACTGCTTACCCTGGTCCAGTTGATACCATCAGGAGAAGACCAGGTATCGTTCAGGTATTGGGGCCCGCTTGAATTATAACCGCCGATCACCCACACCCGGTTATTATAAACAAGGGACGTGTGCCCATAACGGCCGATGAATTCTGCCGAAGATGTTGCCTCTTGCCATACACTGCCATCAGAGGAGTTCCACACATCCCCCATGCCGGAATCTGAATACGTTCCCCCGATTACCCACATCCTGTCATTAAAAACAACAGAGGTATGGGAATTTCTCTTCGAAAAACCTGCGGCTGAAGTTGCCCGGCTCCAGCTGATCCCATCCGGTGAGCTCCAGACATCATTCACCGGTCCGCTGCCGGCTGTTCCGCCAATCACCCACAACTTATTGGTATAGACGAGGGAAGTGTGACTCTGCCGTGCCGGAAATGCGGCCTCATGAATTACTTCTGTCCACGAGATACCATCCGAAGAGGACCAGGTATCGTTCTTTTGTTGCCCGTCACTTCCCCCGATCACCCACATCCTGTCGGTAAAGACCACGGAACTGTGCATATAGCGTGCCGGAAATGCGGCCTCATGGTTCTCCTCCGTCCAGTTCCCGCCCAGTGCAGAAGATACGGGGACCAGGGACAGGACAAGCAGGAATACCAGAACAATCCGGAGGAGACTCTCTTTCATTGTCATTACCTGGACGCATACCCGTGACCATGAACGGGCTGTCGGGGAGCCGGCCACCCTTTCATCCCCAGGGGGACATTCACTCGCATATCCTACCGGCAGGATACTAAACCTTCTCATTTGCTTCTCCTGAACAGATTCCCCGGACCGCTCCGTGCGGCCAGGCATCCAGCTGACCGCTCAATCTACGTACGGGCACTCAGCCAGTTTTAACGATGAGTCCGTATAAACCATCGGGAATTGGAAAAAAAGCAGGCGATATTTTCCTGTGACTGACATGTCGTCATCAGGGTGACCACAACCCGCGACAGCAGGTATGGTGTCTCGGAACGGTTGGAGAGATGGCTCCCGGAGGAGACAGGAATACACCCGTCATGGCTTTTACTCCAGAAATATCCCCAGGATCCCGCGGCCCTGGTTGATCGCGTCAGAAGTATTGACGGATATGCCGGCAACGGAGATCTCCGGCACAAGGCTCGTGAACGCTTCTGCATAAAAGACCCGCTCCTGTTCAAACGGCAGGTCATAGGAGATCACGTTCAGGTCGATTGCCGCGGTCCCGTTCACCTTCACGGTGAGCGATCCGTCCTTCACCAGCGTCCCGACCGCCTGCGCTGCCGGAACGGTCCCGATCTTCACCGGGATGGTCACGGAGGTGTTGCCGCTCTCCCTCACGCGAAAGCCCTTCAGCTCGCCATGGCCGAGGTACCGGGCGGATCCCCCGGCAACATAATAGAGGTCAAACGCGGTTCTTTTGAGATCTGCGCCAACAGGGTTCGGGTTGAAGATATTCACGGTCGTGTTGACCGTCAGGGTCCGGAGCGAGACATCAGACAGCGTGACATCGGTCACCGTCACCACGGGCTGCTTCACCGGAGCCTCCGTGCTGCACCCGGCAAAGAGAAGGCACAGGAAAAAGAGCAGGAGGATACCGGAAAGGAGGTGCGTGCGCATAGTGAGAATTCATCCGGGATACGTAAAGGTATTGGGTTGGAGAGAGGCCGTACTACCAGTTCCCGAAAGGGATGACAGGGATTTATTCTCTGATCTGCAGCGAGAAAAAAGCCGGAAACACCCGGGATGGATGAATGGCCCCCGGCCCCGCAGGGCCGGGCAATTCAGATATTTGTCTGAAAAAATCAGAAGCTGGTCCCGCCGGAGTTTTGCGGGTTGTACCGGGTAACCGGGGTCTGGGAAGGTACTGCCGCGTTCACCGGCAGGGTTGTAGCGGGGATAACGGTTGTTACAACGGGGGTAGCTGGAGATGACATACGGGCATCCATACCGGCCGGACAGGATCCCCCGATCTCCGTACAATAGGCTTTCGCCATGGTGAGGTATGTCTCAACCAGGTTGTGGGGATGGTCGTTTGTCTTCTGTCCCATATTGTTTGTGTAGGTAAGAGCATCGGCGTAGCTCAGGCCGAGATCCTTCATCAGGTATCCCATGGTCACAATACCGGTGCGATCTGCCCCGTGGGTACAGTGGACATAGATAAGGCGTTTCTTTCCGGACGGGTCCTTCTGCGCCATCAGGGTGTTGATCTCATCCATGAGGTTGTTGTAACTGCAGAGAACATCCGAATCCGATTCCAGGACGTTCTTACAGGATGCATCATCGCTGCAGGCTCCTACGCTCGACCAGATGAGGTTTGCTGACTGGCCGCGGAGCGTTCCTTCGACAACAGGTGCCGAGCACCGGCTGAATTTTTGCCCGAATGCTGCTTTTTCGATATCAACGTAATTGGCATTGTCGGCAGTGTTCAGGAGGCTGACAACAATCACATGATAATCAGCAAGATCGAACTCCTTCATCTGGGCCCTGAGCGCTGCTGTCTTCCCGGGACTGAAATAGACCGGGCTAACGTCTTTGACATTTATCAGCATGACATTGAGATTGTCATAAGCGAACTGCCAGTCTGCCTTGTTTTTACAGCCACCCGAGTTACCAACACCGTCCCGGACGATCAGGGGCAGGGGTCCCCGGACAAGCAGGTTGCCGTTTGCTTCATTGAGATCGATAACGGTCGGTGCTGCGAGATTATCGCGGTTCTCTTCCTGGAGATTGTACACATTGTGGCAGCTCGTCCCATCGGGTGAGACATCGTTGTGTCCCGAAGGCGCCAGGAGGTCATCATTCAGGGGTGCCTGCCCGGGACCTGATGACGGGAGAAGTATGACAAAATACCAGAATCCGACAACCGCTGCCAGGAGCACCAGGACTATGACCGGCGCCCATTTCCGAACAGGACTCCCTGCACGTTTCTCTTCATTCATCGATGATTTCAGCCTTCCTGAAGTTGGTGAACACGTGTTTGGACAGTACCCTGATAAATGCAGCGAGCCGGGAAAATTCCGTACACTTTTTTTCCACCGGGGATTTGTCGCTGTATCAGATCCCCTGCGATCCTCAAGCCGGTTCCGTTCTTTCCGTATGCAGACGACGACTGGTTCACCCGAGTCTTCCGCATCCTGCGCCCGGGAAACGAAACGGTTAATGCGTTACCGGGTGAACACCGGCTATGCCGGATGATCCCGAACGATCCGGGGAAGAAACGGATGCGACTTCCCCGGCCGATACGCCAAAAGGGTATATGATCTCCTTAGCCGTGGTCCTCATCGCCATCCTTGTCGTCCTTGTCGTCTTCATGAACCTCTGGGGCCAGGGTGCCACGGCATCGACCGCAATCACCCAGAACCCCTGGTCGCTCCAGTCGTTCTCCGACCCGGACGGCACCACGACACCGGTGCTGAACGGGACGACCGTCAACGTTACCTTTACGGTCAACGGGAAAGTGACGGGGTATGGCGGCTGCAATTGGTACTCGGGCCGGTACCTGATCCAGGAAACCCGGATCGTTACCTCAAGTCTGACCACGACATCCCTGCTCTGTTGGGACAACGCCACCATGTTCCAGGAAGATCGTTATTACTCCATGTTCCAGGACGCGGATGCACTGCGGATCCGCAACAATGTCATGACGTTCTACGGGGTTGACGGCAAACCCCTGCTCACATTCGTCCCGGCCCGGCCGGGAAGCTGACGGGGGTATACGGCACATCCCACGGTCCGATACTTTTTTTGTGTCTGATCAGCTAACGAATACCTGCATGAAACCCTGCCCAATTATCGCTGCTCTTCTCATCCTTTCTCTGCTGCTTGTTGCAGCCGGCTGCTCCCAGCCGTCGGCACCCGTTCCCGCCAGCGGGACTCCGGTCCCGGCCACAACCACTGCCGGTTCAACAAAAGAGCAGATGGTCGCGTTCGTGAAGGAAGCGGTTGCCTATGCCCATTCGCATGAGAAGAACGCCACGCTCGCCGAGTTCTCCAACAGGAACGGCTCCTTTGTCCGCGGCGATCTCTACCTCTATGCCTATGACTTCAACGGCACGACCATTGCCCATCCCGTCAACCCGGAGAAGATCGGCGTCAACCGGCTGTACGAGCCCGATGCACTGGGCAACTTCTTCATCTATGACCTGCGGGCCGAAGCCATCAACGGATCAGGGTTCGTGGAGTACTACTACATCAACCCGGTGCACAACAATGCGGTGGAGAAGAAACTGGGCTATGTCGAGAAGGTCGACGACACCTGGTGGCTGGGGTCCGGGATCTATTATGGAACTGCCACTGCCGGAACTTCTCCGGCGGCAAAAACCTCCTGAACAATACATTATTACTTCTCCGGCACGGGCAGCGGCACCGGATTTTCAGATGAGCGGAGGAGGATCCTGATCGGCCAATCAACTATTTCTTCCTGATACCGGTACGAGACGGTTCCCTGCGGGAACCATCAGGGCAGGCAAGGAACATCCGTATTCAGGATTTTTCAAAAAGAGAACCGGGGAAAATATCCCGGCATTTCACATATCGCAGCAGTAGCACGTGGTATTGTGGAGAAGTTTGGAATTCTTGATCCAGCTGCAGGTACCGTATTTGTCCCAGGTATGGATCACCGTATTCTTGTCGATCAGGCTCAGTTTATTGAGCAATTTCAGGTCGGCGACAATCTTCCAGACATAATTGATGGGCCCATAACTCTTCGTGCCATTGCCGATTGGGTAGATCCCCGGGTCCGAAGCGCTCACGAACGCATCCGGCACGCTGCCGATAAACCGCTGGACCCCGGCATCGACAAAGACATAATCCTTCTTCCCGTTGGTGAAGATCTTGAGGGAGGCATCGGGCACCTCTTCGTGGACACGGATCCCCGTTGCTTCGTATCCCAGGTCTTCGTAGACAAGGAGCGAGACATCGTACCCCTCCCGTGCCAGCAGGTTTGCGAGGAGCAGGCTCTTCTCATCGGAGTCGCCGGACTTATCATAGATCACCTCGACCGGGTATTTCCGGTCCGATGACGGGTTCTCGACATAGGGGATCTGCTGGACAAAGGCAACGATCATCTCAAGGTACTGGTCATCGGACAGGTACTCGCCGTTCTGGTACCGGACATTTCGCAGCTGCTCAAGGACCGACGAGTACAGTTCTTCCATGGACGGGTCGGACTCGAACGAGCTGATGTAAGCACGGATGGCTGCGGGGTCCTGGCCATTCGCCGGCAGGGAGATCTTTGTCTGGCGTGCCCCGTAATACACCGACATATTGATCGGAATGCGGACGGTGTATTCACGGGCAACACCATCGGGTGCATAATTGAAGGTGAATGATCGGTGCCCGACCCGGGACGTATCGCCGACAGGGACGATGAATTCCGGCGATGCGGAGCCTGCCGGCTCTTTGGTGATAGTTATCGTAGCCGTCGGGGATTCGCGCTGGTCGGCAGGCGGGAGGGTGGGTTCTGCGGTTGTCGCGGGAGTCGCGCCCGGCACCGGAGGAACGTTGATGGTGATCTGGACACAGCCTGAAAAGAGGACTATGATACCGAGGATGAGCAGGACAGACAGCCCGGTGACTTTCATAGTGAGTAGTTCTCTTATCGTTCGGTAATATATCATTGGTTTTTTGAGTTGTTGCGAGATAAAAAGAAATACTCAAAAACTTGTGCAGCATTTTTTCATTCAGGGTTTTATCGTGAAGATACGTTTCATACTCTGTACCTTGTGCCTTGCAGCCCTGCTGATCATCCCTGCAACGGCCGTTGACCACACGGTCCAGTTCCAGAACCACTGCCCGTACGAGGTCTCGGTCGTAATCGTTGGCGGCCAGCAGTATGTTAATCCCGGTGACAACAAGGTCTACGGCGCATGCCAGTGCCTTCCTGATGGCACCTGTAATCCAAACACCAGCTGTTCCGCCGTTGCGTGTGGTGACGGAAACAAGAACACCTGCAGCAAGGGAACAGAGCTTGTTGACAACGGGGGATTTTTGCTTACTGCAAAGACCGGCACGCATACCAGTACCATGGAGCAGTTCTGGCAGGGAACCTTCTGGCCCCGGTCCGGCACCGGCTGCACGCTCGACGATAAAGGGAACTACAAATGCGACCAGGAACTCCAGAACTGCCGGGCCTACTATGACGGGCAGCCAAAACTCGAGTGCGGCGGCCACGGCATTGCCCTTGCCACGAAGGGGGAGATCAATTTTGATCAGGGAGAGCACGATACCTACGATGTCAGCGCCGTGGATGGTTTCAACATCCCGACGACAATAGAACTTGTTCCCGGCACCTATGACGCATCAGGCATCCAGCCTCCGCAGTATGCCTGCACAAAAGCCGGTAACGATCACGATCTCATCGGGGAGTGGTGGCCCGGCCTGAGCAAAGACAAACTTGAGATGAAGAGTGCAGCCGGTACCCCGATCGCTATACGGAGTGCCTGTGCTTATGCCTCTGCTCTCAACCTCCAGAAAAACAATGGCATGGATCCCCTTGATGCCCTCACCAATATGACCTGCTGTCTCCCCCCATGGGGACCGGCCCAGGATTACCAGAAAAACGGGAATACGAAGTGCGATCCAAACAACTGGCCCCAGGATATCAACACTGCGGCATTCTTCAAGCACTATTTCCCCCTGGGTTACAGTTATGCCTACGATGACAGCACCTCCACGTATGTCTGCAAGAACAAGGATGCGGATACCCTGACGAAGTACATCGTCACGTTCTGCCCGGCTGATGAGGGGGAACGGACAACCCTTCCGGGCCAGGACGAACACATCCATGTATCGGAAGTCGGGGATCCAAAACCGGTGACACCTGAACCAACCGCAACGCCCGTTCCGGCCCAGACACCCGTAACCCGGTACAATCCATCTTCAGAGGGTGCGTCAACTTTCTGATCTTCTTTTATCCGGTTGAATTTCCCCTTCGCAACGAGGGGGGCTGATGTCGTTATACTCCAAGGGAGAGAAACGAAAAAAGTGATTAGTTGAAGATCGAGAAGTCGTTCTTGATCGCGATTGCCTCGATGATGGGCTTGAGGGTTGCCTCGGAGACCTTGAACTTCTCCATGTACATCTCGAGGATCTTCTTCTCTTCGCCGGCAAGGATGCCGTCTGCCATCGCGATATCGCAGAGAACTGCGAGGGTTGCGATCTTCTGCTTCTCGTCAAGGACGCCGGCGATCATGTCCATGACCGCGGGGAACCCGTTGGCTTTTAAGACCTGCATCGCGGTGTCGATGGACTTCTTGTCCCCGCGGACGATCTTTGCAAGGTCGTTGATCTCGGCCTCGTCGATGACGCCGTCTGCGGCAATGACGGTGATTGCCGAGAGCACGAGGGCTGACTTGGGCGTGAGCGTTGCAGACTTTCCGGTTAACTTGTCAAAAATTCCCATGGTAATTCACCAATCCAATGGATTGCTCTAGTACTTGCCCGGCCGACCTATTGACCGTTTCGGTGAGAATGGCAGCGAAGGAATACCGCACGGGAACAACGGGAAGGATAATGCCGAAGATCAGGAAGCCGCCGGAAGTTGTCCCGACGTACGGGCCCGCCATACCATGACCAGCAGTGCTGCAAGAACGAGCGGGTAAAGGATGTCCATGTACATGACCGTCCCGGCATTATTCGGTGCGGTATTACCGTTCGCAACCAGTTCATAGATGTGCCCGATCCCGGCACTGACCGAGAAGAGCCCCGCCCCGGTGAGGAAGGCGATCCAGAACTCCTCCCGGAACTTCAGGCAGAGAAGGCCGATGATGCCCATCGCGGCATCCCACATCCCCACCTCGCGCTGGAACGGGCTGCCGGGAGCCCACCCGATCGATGCGGCAACAGCATCGGGAACCAGGAGATGGCCGATCCCGGCGTACAGGTACGAGAGCCCGAGTCCCAGTGCCAGCTGCCACATCAGGACAGTCTCTAAGACCTGTGGGCCCTTGTACCGGCGGACCCGGATATGGACGATCGAGACCGCGGCACCAAGGGCTGGAAAGAAGAGCGGCCAGATTACCTCTGCAATTCCCATACAACTCTGTTCTGTCGTATTACCAGATAAACAAAAGGAAATGCACGCGGGACGGCGAATACCCGGGGGGTGCCGGGCATGTACGAGAGCTCCCGCTCACAGGAAAAACACTAAAGGACCGTAAAAGAACAGAATGAAAAAATTTAGAACCGGGGTTTCCGGTGCTTGGGGAGGCAGTCGCGGCAGTAAACCGGCCTGCCCTCAGTCGGCTTGAACGGAACTTCGCATTCCTTTCCACAGTCCGAACAGGTTGTCTTTGTCATTTCGCGGGGACCGAAGTCGCGGGGGCCCCTGTTTCCACCAAAATTATTTGATCCGTACATAATTCTTTCTCTAACAGTCTTGTGAAAACTGCTGATTAGTATTGAGCGGCACAGTATAATAAATGCAGGTATCGTGCAGGCCCGGCCGGACGAAAAAACGGGGAGGTGATATCAGAGATAGTTGTTCTTCCTCAGCCAGTCGGCCTGCGGGGGCAGGTACCGGTACAGGATATCGCACTTCTCGTCCTGGAAACTCCAGGGGACCACGATCAGGATATCGCCCTCGCGGATCCAGGCGCGCTTCTTGATCTTGCCCTTGATCCTTCCCATCCGCTCGACACCATCGATGCAGCGGACGCGGATATGGTTTGCCCCCATCATCAGTTCGGCAATGGCAAACTGTTCGTTTAAGCGCTTCTTGGGCAGCCGCACGCGGACAACGGGTGTTCCGTCAGGGTTGAATTCTCCCGTTCCGGCCGCACCATCAGGTTTTTTTCCATGATTATTAATCAGAACAACTCCGGTGGTATAAAATAAGGGCGTGAGGCATGATGAAGGTATGGATACCGGATTCACTCCGGGCGATCCGCCATCTCTTCTGCAAGCCGGTCCAGGAACTGCACAAGGAACGCATGCCGGTCTTCCGCGATCTGCCGGCCGGTCTCCGTGTACATCAGGCCGGGGAGCCTGAGCAGTTTCTCGTGAAAGTGGTCGATGCCATCAGCAATCGTTGTGCCATGTTCGCCGGCCCGCATGAAGGTCCGGGCAATGCCCACGGCACCAAGCGCGTCCAGCTTGTCCGCGTCCGAAAGGACCCGGGCCTCGAGGGATACGGGCTTCTCCGCTGACCGGAACCGGTGTGTCCGGACCGCCGCGGCAATGGCGGGTATGGCCGTTGCATCGTACCCGATCGATTCCAGGTACTCCTCTGCCATCCGGGCCCCTTCCTGCTCGTGGGGGATGCCCTGCTCCTTCTCCAGCGGGCGGGCGATATCGTGGAGGAGCGCCGCGGGAACGAGGACTGCCATCTCCGCACCCTCCGCGGCACCGATCCGCTCGCAGAGGGCGGTCACGCGCTCAACATGGTCGAGGCCATGGGAGCCCGGCCGGGTGAGGGCCGTGCGGACATACCCCCGGATCTGCTCATGCACCGGGTCCATTTCCTGCCTCCCCGCCATCCGCTGTCGCGATCAGCCGGGCAATGTAATACCGCGCCCAGACAAACGAGACCGTGCCCCCGATGATATCGCCGGCAACGATGCCCACCAGACACCATGCTCCCCGAACCCGAGCACGATGCCGAAGAGGTACGCAAAGACCGCGATGAACAGGAGGTTCCGCATCAGCGTGATCGCAAGCGACGTGAGCCCCTTGCCCGTTGCCTGGAAGATCGAACCCGACATGATGCCCGGGGGGACGAACGGGTAGAAAAAACACATGGTTGCAAGGAACAGCGCGATCTCCGGCATCAGGTGGGCGCTGTCGGCAGAGTAGCTGAAGATCATGGCGATCTGGTGTGCGAAGAGGAACGTGACGACACTCGTGACCAGCGCGATCCCGATCCCGAACAGGACGGAGAACGTATGGGCCGTCCGGATCTTCCCGTACGCCCGGGCCCCG
>Ga0265297_10010046_pt1 | contig 12015 bp, 13 predicted proteins | sample Munlanlwell13791_FD_192502 | JGI IMG/M metagenome (GOLD analysis project Ga0265297, IMG submission 192502) | Leachate microbial communities from a municipal landfill in Southern Ontario, Canada - Leachate well 137-91 | ecosystem: Engineered > Solid waste > Landfill > Unclassified | place...
ATCCTTTTCCTTCTACAATAGTGGTATTCTCTTTGTCTACTTTGACCTGTCTTGCCATGCCGAGCATATCAAGAGTGACATTTTCTAATTTTACACCAATTTCCTCACTTATTACTTTTCCATTTGTCACTATGGCAATATCTTCCAGCATAGACTTCCTTCTGTCACCAAATCCGGGAGCTTTTACTGCAACAACAGTAAGAGTTCCTCTCAGTTTATTGACCACAATAGTTGCCAGTGCCTCTCCTTCAACATCCTCAGCAATTATAAGAAGCGGTCTTCCTGACTTCTGAATTGTTTCGAGAACCGGAATCAGATCCCCGACTGCTGCAATTTTTTGATTTGAAATAAGAATATAGGGTTCGTTTAAAACTGCCTCCATTCTTTCTGCATCGGTTACCATATATGGAGAAAGATACCCTTTGTCAAACTGCAGTCCTTCAACAAGTTCTATTTCGATACCAAACTTATTCGACTCTTCGACAGTAATAACTCCGTCCTTGCCTACCTTATCCATTGCATCAGCAATGGTGTTTCCGATTACTTCATCGGCAGCCGATATTGCTGCAACTTCGGCGATTTTCTTTTTATCGGTTGCAATATCCTTGCTCATCTTTCCAATTTGATCCACAACTATTTTTACTGCTTCCTCTATACCTTTTTTCAGCATTAAAGGATTGGCTCCTGCTGCCACATTTCGCAGTCCCTCTTTTACCATTGCCTGAGCCAGAAGTGTCGCGGTTGTGGTACCATCTCCTGCAACATCATTAGTCTTGGTAGCAACCTCTTTTAAGAGTTGAACACCTGCATTTTCAAAAACATCCTCGACTTCGATTTCCCTTGCGATGGTCACGCCATCATTAGTAATCGTAGGGGCACCGTATTTTTTATCCAGTACCACATTCCTACCTTTTGGTCCAAGCGTTATTTTTATTGCATCTGCTATTATATTTACACCCTTTTCGAGGGCTCTTCTTGCACTCTCATCATACTTAAGTTCTTTAGCCATTGTTTCTTTGCCTCCTTTTTAAAATAAAATTTACTCTACGATTGCCAGAACATCGCTTTCTTTGATAATCAGATGTTCCTGGCCGTCAATTTTAACTTCCGTTCCCGAATACTTGGAATAAAGCACTACATCTCCGACTTTTACTTCCATGGGAATTATATTGCCTTTTTCATCCTTTGCGCCTTTTCCGACTGCTAGTACTTTACCTTCCTGTGGTTTTTCCTTTGCAGAATCCGGAAGGACGATCCCGCTTTTGGTTTTTTCTTCACTGGGATTAGGTTTCACCAGCAATCTGTCACCAAGTGGTCTGTATTTCATTGTTTTTCCTCCTTAAGAAATATATTATAGATTTGTGCTAATACACAAAATAATGTCAGCACTCTTGTATATAGACTGCTAACATTAAAAAATAATATTATAACGCAATTAAAAAATCAAGAATAAAACGTAAAGAATTTTAATTTTAAGGCATCAGACAGAAAATCTTCGGCTGTTTTTAATTGACTGCTTATAAAAAAATAAAAAATAATGTTTATCCTAATGTTTAAATGTCACTCCTCGAATAAACATCTACCTTAAGGTCATTGAATCTTCCATCTATATATCTATGATAACCAAGACATCCAACCATTGCGGCATTATCCATACACAGATAAAGGGGAGGAATATATATCTTAATATTTCTTTCCCCGCCCTTTCTTAAAAATTCTTTTCTTAGTTCACTATTAGCTGCAACGCCGCCGCTAACCAGTATTTTTTTTACACCAAATCTTCTTGCTGCCTTTAAGGTTTTTTCTGTTAAAACTTCGACTATCGACCTCTGGAAACTTGCAGCAAGACCGGGAATATTTTTTTCGGACATAAGTGCCTTATCTTTTTTTGTTCTGTAGATAAGAGCTGTTTTGAGCCCGCTGAAACTGAAATTAAAATCTCCGCTGTCTATCATAGGCTTCGGAAAGTCTATATAAGAAGGATCTCCCTTCCGGGACAGCGCATCAATAAGAGGACCCCCAGGGTATCCAAGCCCCAGATACCTGGCAATCTTATCATATGCCTCTCCCGCAGCATCATCTACGGTATGACCTATCTCTTTTATATTCCACCCATTGTCCACAAGATAAAGGCTCGTGTGTCCGCCTGAGACGATGAGTCCAATAAATCCTCCCCCAATATCGGGATTCTCCAGAATATTGGAATATAGATGAGCCTCAAGATGATTTACTGCTATAAGTGGTATCTCTGCGGAGAAACTCACAGCCTTGGCCGCTCCGACCCCTACCAAAAGGGAACCTATGAGACCGGGCCTGTTCGTAACGCTGACCGCATTTATCCTACCGAAATCGATACCCGATTTTTGTATTGCTTCGTTTATTACCATGTCTATTACTTCTATATGTTTCCTCGACGCGATCTCGGGCACCACGCCTCCGTATTTCCCGTGTATCTCATCCTGAGAAGAAACTATACTGGAAAGCACCGCCGAACCGTTCCTGACAACTGCAGCACAGGTATCATCACATGACGTCTCGATGCCCAGTATATATATGTCTTTTTTATCCCGGTTTTTTATAATATTCATAAAATTTATATTTTGTATATTTTTCCCTTATCTATCTTCCCTTTATTTATTACTCCTTTATCTATATCCATTTATCTATCCTTATTTTTTCATCCCGCCGAAGGGCATGAATTCCCTGACATAGACTGGTATAAGATTTCCGCTTTCTACTTTCCTCACAGCATTGAAATAGGCGCAAATATTAAGATATCTTGCCCGCGGATATGTTGTTTTTTTATCCAGTTTAAAAATATTATTTTGGCTGACTGCATCCGATATTGTTTTTCCATAACTTGAGAAGCAGTTCCCCCCGATCAATACTTTTGAATTTCTATATCCATCTATACTGCCAGGTATATTTAAAATCCCACTTGCTGTCATTCTACTTAAAAAACCTTTAAGTTCGGTATTGTTTACCAAAAAATTTTCCCCAACCTTATTTATAATGTAACGCCTGCCCCTGATTTCAATCCCGGCAATGTAGCTTTTTCTCTCCGCCCTTTCTTTTTCTCTTATCCCATTGTCGGTTTCGGCAGTGATTTCATAGAAAGAAAAATAGACTTCTGCCTTTCTGACATCAAGACAGGGCATAACCAGGACAGGGATATTCCTGCTAAGACACCGGGAAATAAATTTTTTGTTTTCCAGGCTGATTCCAACGGCAAAGACATCCAGCGAATTTATGCCAAATGAAGGTTTTCTTTCCAGCCAGGCTAAAGTCTTTATAACGCTTATCCCTATCCTGGTGCCCGTAAAATCCCCCGGACCGAGATTTACTCCGAAAACATCAATATCTCCAATGGTAACTTTTGCTTTTCGCAGAGTTTTGTCAAGTAAGCCCACAATATTTACCATATGCTTCATGCTATCGCAGTCAGTCATCTCCGATAAGAGCTTCTCATTCCGGCTCACAGCAACACTCAACCTTCCTGTGCTGCTATCGATACCTAAAATATTTTTGATATCATCCGCCATCTTTACCTGCCATTCTCTATAAACATCTTTTTACAACCGGATAGTTTAATGTCCCAGTATTGGTTTGAACTTGTAAAAACAATCTTTCTTTTTGTACCGGTACTGCTCTCATCTATCAAATAACTAAAATTTATTTCAAGATAATCTTTTTCAATATTATCTTTTATCCTGTCCCCCCATTCTATGCATATGATCGAAATCCCATCGTAAAAATAGTCTTCGAGACCGGTTCCGTCTATTTCTTTCGTGTTTTCCAGCCGGTAAAGATCAGCATGTATAAATTTTCTTGTATTACCGATATGGTATTCATTCAGTATAGTAAAGCTTGGGCTGGAAAGATTTCCCCTCAAGCCAAATCCCCCGGCTAATCCGGAAATAAAAGTTGTTTTCCCTCCACCCAGTTCTCCGGTAAAAAGAACAATATCTCCATTCGAAAGAACTGTTGAAAATTTTTTTCCGAGGTTCTGGGTAAAAACCGGAGAATTTGAAACAATCTCGATTTGCATATCAGAACAGCCCTAACTGTTCATCTTTATCCTGATTATCTTCCGGTTCCAGGCTTGAAATACCCTGCTGGGAATCGGAAACTTCGCTGCCGGAATCTAAAAGCTTCTTTATTTTTTGAAAATCCTGTTTTAAAATTTCCATTTTTGACGGCATGTAAAGAGCGGCTGCAGGATGGTTTATGGGCATGATAATGTGATTATCTATTCTAAATACTTTACCTCTCAGGCCCGTGATGCCTTTATCTGTATTCAGGAGAAGCTGGGTAGAAAATTTACCGAGCGTGCATATTATTTTAGGATCGATTACCTTTATCTGTTCCATCAGGTGATCCTTGCAAACATTTATTTCTTCTATTTGGGGGTCCCTGTTTCCGGGGGGTCTGCATTTTAAGACATTTGCTATAAAAACTTCGCTTCTGTCAAACCCGATCGAACCAAGCAGTTCATCAAGCAGCTTTCCTGCCTGGCCTACGAAAGGCAGCCCCTGCAGGTCTTCGTTCTTCCCCGGAGCTTCTCCCACAAACATGACCTCAGCATAGGCACTTCCGCTGCCAAAAACAAATTTGGTCCTGCTTTTACATAATCCGCACATCTGGCAGTCCCTGATATCAAGGTAAAGTTCTTTTAACTTTTCTCTTTTGTCCTGCTCATCCATTATTGATCGGCCACTTTTAACTTCTTTTAACTATTTTTAATATCTATTTATAACCCATAACAATATATACTTCAATATCTATGTGTCTTCATTTACAAAAATGTAAAATTCTACTATCATAAGCCCGAAAGTAATAAAAAATATACAAAAAGGATCATAGCATGAAAAACAAAACATTGATTTTCAGTCTGATTGCAGTATTTGTTTTGGTGTTACTTGCAGGGTGCTCGCCGGCTAATGTGTCCGAAAAAATTACATCTTTTATAGAGGGAATATCCGGACCTGTTGAAATAGAAGAAATTACCGTCTGCAAAAACGTTGACGCTAACTATAGCCCTGTAGATCCTACAGATAACTTTCCTTCCGGAACAGAAATCATCTACATATCGGTTAAAATCAAGAATATGGCAAGAGAAGATAAACTAACCGTCAAATGGAACTACCTGGAAGCAGGAGAGGAAATCAATACCAGCGATTTTCAAACCGATACACCAGGTTCAGGATATGTAGGATTTAGCCTGGCAATTGAAGGAGCCTTTCCTGCCGGAAGATACAATGCAACAGTTTATTTGGATAACGAGGCACAGGAAACTGTTGAATTCTCCGTAGAGTAATTATTATAGCGATTTTAAAAAACTTTAATCAGCATATCCAGGTTTTAGCTTTTCTTTACAGGTGTTTTCTCCATCACTGGAGTCACTCCCGAGGCATCGGTCACAATAGTCTGGACCTTGCTTGTATCTACCAAAAACTTCGCATTACGCTTCAGTGATTCTTCCGTGGCTTCAAGTTTCCTTAAAATTTGAGCGTTTCCTATAAAATATTTATTGGCAGACTCGTTTACCACCTTGATCCTATCCGCATCAGCATTTGCAACCTGTCTTATGGCTTCGGCTTTACCTTCCGCTGATAATATAAGCCCTATCTTTACACCTTCGGCTTTTTTAATCTCCGCTCTTCTTTCGCCATCCGCTCTTGTCTCCGTAGCCGTCGCCATATCTCTGGCTGCGATTTTTTCCTGTTCGGCCTTGACCACTTTGTTCATCGATTCCTGGACGTCTTCGGGGGGCTCTATTTTCTGTATCTCGACTCTTAGAACTTCTACTCCATAGCTATTTGTTTCCTTATCCAGAACCGTTTCCACTTTATCATTTATGTCGCCTCTTTTTTCATTTGCGTCAGTCAGTGACATATTACCTATAACCGCTCTAAGCGTGGTTCGTGCAAGACTTGTAAGCTGCTTTCTATGGTCGTCGACATTATAGATACTGGCTTTGACATCCTTTATCTGATAATAGACCACGGCATCTACCTGAGCGTTTAATTTATCTTTGGTTATTACCATCTGCGGAGGTACATCCACCATCTGCTCGGTAATATTTACCTTATACATCTTTTCAAATGAAGGAATGATCCATGTGAGCCCGGCTTCTTTTGTCCTTGTGTATTTACCGAACCTCTCTATGACTCCCCTCTCGATCGGCCTTACGGTCCTGAACCCGGAAAATAATATTATAGCCACTCCTATTAATACTAAAACAATCCCAAGCCAGAGAGGACCTATGATTAAAAAAACTATTCCGGCAATTACCGGCAGTAATCCAACAATTAGCATTTTTCCTCCTTATTAATCTTCCTTATTTTCTATTTATAAAATGTTATAAAAAATAAAATTTAAGTGCTCAATATTTATATTTCAGGATAGCACTTTCTTCCTTATAATTAAAACTATGCTGCCAATTATTCCAACGAGCAGCACCAGAGGACATATAATTGTTGCCAGAATGAAAAACACCGGTTCATCTCCGATACCTATTCTTTCCCAGTAACCTTCTCCAAATAGCACTATAAATAATCCGAAAAGAAGATTGTGCAAAACTATGCTGATCCCTGTCCCGGCTGCCCCTGACCCTGTTAGCATAATGAGCACCTTTGAAATCTTTGTAAGTTTTACTTTAGCAGCCAGGACAATAAGCGTTATGCCCAACAGAGATAATAGCGCATAAGAAGGAAGACCTATAAATGACTGGAAAGGTAAATACCTGCCAAGAAATATACTGGCTAACAATAAAATAAAGGCGGCAACTATTATCCAGAAAATGACAAGCGTAGAGATATAAAGTTTATTCTTCTCTTTCATTATTAATTACCCCCGACTCATATTATAACAAATATTCCGATAAGGTCACTTTTACAGACGTTTTAGGTAAGAAAGAGTTTAAGGGCATAAACAATAATAATCAACGAGTCTTAGAAACAAATCTAATTTCCAGTTTTCTATCGGAACTTTTTACTTTATTCTTCTTAATCTTCCGTTGGCCTTTGTATGAATAGCTATGTTATCGATGGAAATCATTTTTAAAAAGAAGCATTCTACATTTGCTTCGCAATATACTTCTATATATTTTGGATTATCTATATTATCCAAAACATTATAGCTTAGATAATTAATATTACAGCCTGAGTCATTATCATAATTCCTATAAAAATACATGTTTATTATATCCGAATAGTCTTCTGCCAGCCTGTTGACTCCAAATTCCTGCGCAGCGTTAATATCAATACTCTTTGAAGCCTCTTCTGCTGCAATCATACAGGCTTTGTTTATTTCTTCTTTATACATGAAGGCTCTGCCTATATCTACGACAAATCCAATCAACACAATAAACAATGGCATTAATAATGCAATAATAATTAGGATGGAGCCTTTATTGGAATTTAGATTAAAATTCGATTTTGCCATAACTGTTACCGCCCAACCATGTATTGGCATTCGAACTGCTGCCTTCCGGCATTAAATTGATCGATCTGAATCCATTTATAGGATTATTAAAATAAACATGAGCACTTTCCCCACTCCGGGTATAGAGGTAAATATGGAGAATACTTTCCTCACTACCGCTGTAATTGAATTTTGTGATTGTATTTATACTTCCTTCAGTCGAAGAAGGGACATTTCCATTGAATACAGCTATTTTTTCAATACTTTTGTTGTTAAATCTATTGATATTCTGATAAATATCGATTCGAACAATCTCCTTTTCTTCTTCAAATAAGACTTTTCTTTGTTGGAAGTAAAAATATATTGTGTAGAAAAACCAGGCTGTTTTTTGCGTAATGCCTATACTTACTTAACTGTAGAAAAATGTAACCTTCTTATAAGATGTATAAGATAAATAACAATAAAACTTTTTTCTAAGTGGAATTAGCTACCTTTAAATATTTATAATAACTATTATGTTTTTTAATTTCTCAGTAGTTTTTCAGGTGAAAAATTATTATAATCTCCTCTGAGTATGTTGAAAATCTGAAATGAATCACCATCCCTCCAAATCACCGCTACATTCTCTGCTGTACAAAATTCAATCAACCTAGTATCAGGTTTTCTTGAAAATACCAATATTTCCTTTATATTAGAAATTCTCATTTGTTTTTTAACAATTGAAAACTTGTAATATTTCAACTGACCAACACCTTTGACTATTTGTTTCTCCTGGTCAATTGCGGTTTCTAAGATCGTCTTAACTTCGTAGAGAAGTGCTACATCACCTTTAATTCCAAGACAATCAAATTTTCCTTCATACAATTTAAAGCCACATTTTTCATTTAGAATGGCTAATAACCTAATTATTTCTTGATGTTTTATAAGGCGATTTTGGCGCGTTTTAATTGCATTTGAAAGATCAATGCTTACAGACGAAACGACATTTATTGCTGGGTCTTTTGCTATATCTTCTGAAGTAACCTGCCTAAATATAGCTCGTTCTTTTCGAGGAACATCAGATTCTTCTTCTGTAGTAATCTCATCCTCTGTAACAATAATATGTCCAATTGGGTAAACCTTATTCGAGATTCTCTCAATGTCTTTAAGTTGCTCTGCGATACCCGGAATAATTTTTACGGCATTTAATGCCATGGAAACAGAAGTTCCTGTTTTTTGAATTATTTTATCAAAGCTCAATTGAGCGAGAGCAATGATTCTTTCAAATTCTTCTTCGGAATCGTTTTTTGCTTCCAAAGCTAGCATCAATTTTGGTGTTTCGATTCCTGGAAATGTATTAATAATTCTTAGTAGTATTCGGTAAGGATGACTGACCTCACCATCGGTACTTTCTAGACTCAACTGCAACATTGCATTTTTCCAAAGTTCTCTTTGGAATTCTTCTGATTTAGCATTAAGAAGTTGTTTTGCAGCAGGATTTAACTTAGCCTTTTTATCAGGAAAAACAGTAATGAAGCCAAGCAATTCAAAGAATCTCCGGATATCTCTTGCAACCGTTAGATGACCTCTAGCTGCTACTGGTTTTTTTTGTTCTATTGCTAAATACTCGTCTATAGCCAGATTTTTATCGCGATAGGTGTAAATTCCTTCCACTGTTAATTGCTTTCCAAAATTCTCATCTGTAAGTCTGGTATCATTACTAATTAGTTGACCTGCTAATGCTAAAGCCTTGAACAATTTTTTAACATCATTGAATTGATGTGGGAAATTTTTCATACTAAATCCTACATTCTTTTAATTTTATTTGTTGCCTCATTTCTACTAATCTTTCATTAGCAATTTCAATGTATTTGGGATTTATTTCCGTAGCCAAGAAGTTTCGCTTGTTTTCCAAACAACTTAAACATTCAGATCCACTGCCAGCAAATGGAACAAATATTAAATCGCCTTCATTGCTGAAGTGCTTAACCAACCGGTTACATAATGCAAGCGGCTTTTGTGTTGGATGGTTTGTTTTTTCAGTAGCAAATCTTTTCCCTGCAAGAGTTGGGAATCTCCAAACATCTCCCATCAAACGTCCCTTAGGATTTGGATTCCATACCTTACCATTTTTCGTAATCTTGTTTTTAAGACGGTCTTGACTTTTATATGGTTCTCTTATTTCATGATAAGTAAAATCATTTGTTTTAGTGAACCAGAGAATCGGCTCATAGAAGGCGTTTAGTGTTTTATAGCATGAAAAACCATTCTCGTAATACCAAATAATTTGTCGTCTGTATTTCAAATTTTTTTCATACAAGTGACATTGAATGAAACAGAGATAGCGATGAATACCATAAACGAAAATCGAGCCTGTTGGCTTTAAAATATAGATACATTTATCAATCCATTCCTTACTCCATTCAAACCAGCTTTTTACATCTTTCCAATGATCACTATTGTTTCCAAAATTCTTATTAAGATTGTAAGGTGGATCTGCAATAATCAGATCGATTGATTCTGCGTCTATTTGCTTCATAAAGCTGATGCAGTCCTCTAGGTATATTTTATTAAATTCTCTCATTTGCTTTTTTCTAGTATTAAAATGTACTGGTGATGAATATTTTCCACATAGCAAAATGGATAACCATATGGATATAGTTTCTTTGCGTTCTGGATAAGTATTTTTATACCTTTTAATTCAAAATTCTTTTCAATCTTCTTATTTGTCAATTTGTAAATTAGGTCGGCATGAAAAGGTACAAACTCTGATTTGTGGCGGAAATCACTCACAATGATATTTAAGTATTTCCTTGGTTTTAGAATATCATAGCAATTGAGGAAGATAAATGATAATTCCTCAAGGAATTGATTATAATCAGCAATATTACCCAAATCAAAATTATTTTCGCTATATTTTGTATCGTATCCATTCAAGGCTCTCTCATTCGCCTTATGATCCTTTTTTTCCAATATATTCCAGTAAGGTGGAGAAGTAATTATGAAATCAAAAAAATTATCCTCAAAATACTCTTTAAGATTTCTACTATCTCCGCAAATCAAATGTTTATCATCAACTTTATAGTTAGATTCCTCCGATAATCTTTGTCTTGTAATCTCACACCATTTTGGAGACAACTCAATTCCAAATCCTTCTCGATTCATTTCAACGCATGCTTTCATTGTAGAGCCAATACCTAAGAACGGGTCGAGAACTTTTCCATTTTCTTTCGTAAAGAACCGAATGAGTTTAGATATATCAGTAAACGAAAATGGGGCAGGGTGAATTTTCTCATATTTCGTCTCTGGGTTGTTGGCTCCAAGCCCTTTTTGAAAAAAGAAACTCTTTGTTTCTTGAATCCACTCGTGTGCTGTTAAATCATTTAGATTGTTTCTTTTGTCAATTTTTGGTTTTTCTATTGCTTGTATTTCAGTCATTATTTACATATTATTTCTACGTTACATTTATTGTGTTAATTATTTCCTGTAGTCATATTTAACTCAGATAACGATAAGATTTTTTCTATTACCACTGACTTTCTTATATAAAACTTTTGTTCTCTTTATCTATTTTTTTAAAATTAATTCAATTTGATATATCTAAGAACTTAACACCCTTGTTTTAAAAAAAGCACAAATAAGTCTTCTTCTATTTTTCTTTGTAGGCGCTTTATCTATTATTCATTAAAAGAATCTTTAATATTGAATCTGAATTCACCATTTATACTCTAGTTAAACTCTTGAGTTTGTTCAACTATGATAAAATTAAAAACTTTTCGTATAACCTCTTGGTGGTTAAATATTTTCCTAAATTCTCAGCTATACTTTTTTGTAAATATTCTTTTATCTGATATCATCTTTGATTCCATCAGACTTTGAACCAGCTTTTTCTATTCAGTACCAAGGTTTATTTTTAAGTGCCTTAAAATAGTTGCTTGATCTATATTATTTAAATCTACCCTTTGAATATTTAATAAAATTTTAACACTAAAAAATAATTTATAAAACTCTTTAAAAGATTTAATTCTATTTTTTGTTTTAATATTTGATGGAAGGTTTCTAGCATTTTAGTGAATAAAATAAAGATCTGCTGAACTAAATATAAAAAATTATATATGTAAAATCTATTAAAAAATTGCAGCTTCAATTTAAGAAATGACTTGTACGAAAGGATATGATTCAGAAAAATTATCTGAAGAGAAAATCAGCGAGATAATCAAAATTTGTAGTTATATAACAATTTTTAAATTCAAATTGAAATAAGTTTTAATAAATAATTAAAGGAGCTGTGGCGGAATTAGCATACGCAAAAAGGTTATCACGCTTTTGGTGCTTTGACACATTGAAGGTCGGATCCCGCCAGCTCCTCCTACAAAAAAAGATAATCTAAAAAGATTGTCTTTTTTCGGTCTGTATTCACACTATAATTATAATCTAACAATTATTAGATAGTTAGTCAAGATAGTTAATAAATAATATCTCTATGGAGTGAACCCACTCCCTTGGACACATTGTATACTAAAAAATAAATAGATAAAATAACTGATGAGACTATAACTTAAGAGAAAGAGAGGTCTCATCACAATGAGGGTAAGAAGAACATTTAATGAT
>Ga0265297_10010047_pt1 | contig 12015 bp, 13 predicted proteins | sample Munlanlwell13791_FD_192502 | JGI IMG/M metagenome (GOLD analysis project Ga0265297, IMG submission 192502) | Leachate microbial communities from a municipal landfill in Southern Ontario, Canada - Leachate well 137-91 | ecosystem: Engineered > Solid waste > Landfill > Unclassified | place...
TCAAAATCGCCACCACATTGACGCCACTTTCACTTCGTACCCCCCTTTTGCGAAAAAGCTTTTCTAGTTGAGGATTCTTGTTTTTGGTATGTTTATAGCCGGCTACCAATTCGTCATTGCGCAAAATGGAAATTTTTTCGCGTGAGCAAAAATCGCGCAAAAGTCGTTCGAGTTGTTTGCGATTTTCGGGAACTTCTTGGATTTCCAAAATAAATTGACGCGCCAGTTTAATACGCGGATTTTTAACGGTTATATATGGATTTTTGTGTGGCATTATGCTAAAATATTAGCATGAAAAAGGAAACAGTGAAACAACTTCGTGAAAAAGTTGTGCTGGGCTATGACGAGTTCGCAAAAGACTGGGATACGACGCGCCGATACGCTTGGCCGGAGTTTGAAATGATAAAATCCAAACTGAAAAAAAATCTAAAAGTTCTGGATTTGGGCTGTGGCAATGGCAGGTTTTTTGAGATTTGTGAAAAAATGGGTGTGGAGTATGTCGGCTTGGATAATTCAAAAAAACTAATTGAGTTGGCCAAGAAAAATTATCCGAAGGGAAAGTTTTTGGTAGGTGATGCCCTAAGTCTGCCTTTTGAAAATGAAAATTTTGATTTGGTGGTGAGTTTTGCGGTTGTGCACCATGTCCCCGCTTTTGATAATCAGATCAAATTCATGGACGAAGTGGCGAGGGTTTTGAGGAAAAACGGCGAATTTTTCGTGACAACTTGGAATATTTTTCAACCGAAATATAAGCGCTATATTTGGTTGAATCGCTTACGAAAACTGAGTTTGCGAAGTGATTTGGGTTGGAACGATGCGTTGATTCCTTTTGGTGAACAAAAAATCGAACGCTATGTACATGCTTTCACTCCCGATGAAATGCGAAAGCTGCTACGCAAGAAATTCGCGATTGAAGAAGAATATTTTACACAAAAAGAAGCTCGCACCGGAAGTTGGCGCAAAGCTTACAATCTCTGCTGGCTCGCTAAAAAAATCTAGAAAATACCCAAGAAGACATTGTTTGAACTTGGGAAAGTGATTGACTGCACTATCCCCGCAGATTGAAAATAAAGCGCGTTGTTTTCAAGATAAAATTCCGTTCCCGTATCGTAATCGGCGATGTAATAACAATTTATTTGGTCCAAATCACAAATCTTAACTTGATTTGCGGTAGCGTAGATAAGCTGGGTGTCGCTATACCAATCCGCCCAATCAACCACTGAAGAAAAACGAGAGAAAAGCGTGTTTTTTTCGGTTTTCAAATTGGTGTACCAAATCTCATTTTTCACAACCTCCAATTTATTTACAAAATCCGGAGAAACGGTATCTTGCTTGAGAATCAGATCGACCAAAGAGCTGGATTGCCAGACAAAATCGGAACGAATTTCCCAAATATGTCCATTGGTTTGACGCACATAAAGCTTTTCGTTACGCCAAAAAATATCCTCCAAGTCGTTGCGCGGAGCCTGAGTCAAAGCGATTTGTTTGCCGTTGGGATTATAGATGGAAATTTGCGCGTTGAATTTGTCATAAATCGCCACGCGCCCATCATGCGCCACCGCAAACAAATCCGCTCGCGCATAAAGTTTGTTCAAATCTTCGGTTATTTTCGGTATCAAACGCACTTCTCCGATATCTGTAACTAAATCTCGCGCCACACGAATATTTTTGCGCCATGTTTGATAATCTTTGTGTTCCAAAACGAGCAAGTGCGGAGCAATGGATAAATTATTGATAGTACAAGGGGTTTTCTGTCTATCTGCAGAATTGTCGATACGCACACTAACCCCCTGAGTAACATTCTGAAGATTCAAGAGCCCTGATTTAACAACCTGACGGTTCACGGGGTCGATACGATAACCATAAGCGGTAATCAGTGACCAAAAAAGCGCCAGTGCAAAAAGCACTACAAAAAATAAATTGAAAAAAATAATCTTAGCTAATGATTTTGCGCGTTGGGGCATTTTAGCTTACTTTGATAATTTGGTACTCAAATTTTCCGCCAGGGGTTTCAAAGTTAACCACAGCGCCTTTCTTTTGACCGATAAGTGCTGATCCGAGTGGTGATTCATTGCTAATCTTGTCGTGGGCAATATCAACCTCAGTCGTACCAACAATCGTATATTTTTTCTTGTCTTCTTTTATGGTGAGATTCTCAACCTCGACAACAGAACCCAAGCTGATCATATCTGTGCTGGACTTACTCTGACCGATAACCTGAGCGTTTTTGACTTTTTGTTCTAGTTCAATAATCTGACCCTCCACGAAAGCTTGTTCGTTTTTGGCTTCTTCATATTCGGAATTTTCGGAAAGATCACCGTAACCGATGGCTTCACGCAAGCGTTCAGCCACTTCACGACGGCGCGTGGTCCTGAGATCTTCAAGCTCATCTTGAAGTTTTTTGAGACCCTCTTTGGTAAGTTGAAGTTTTTCTGACATTTTCTGAAATTAAGTTATTTGTAAAAAATTATTCGCGAATCTTAACGGAAGTCGGATGATCTTTGAGCTTCTGGAGAACCTTAGCCTCAATCTGACGGATGCGTTCGCGTGTAACGCCAAATTCTTGACCTACCTCTTCCAAAGTATGAGTAATACCATCTTGGAGTCCAAAACGCATGACAATAATCTTGCGTTCGCGACTGGAAAGATACTGGAGCATTTCGTAAATATTTTCTTTGAGAACTTGTTTGTGGGTTGCCTCAGCCGGAGAAGTAGCGTCCTCATCTTCAATCAAATCGCCCAGCTTGCTGTCCTCTTCACTGCCCACCGGAGCTTCCAGAGAAATAATATCCTGAGAAATCTTGAGAATATGCTTAACTTTGCGTGGCTCCATATCGGTTTCAGCGGAGAGTTCTTCGATAGTAGGTTCGCGTCCAAGTTCTTGTACGAGTCTGCGTTGAGTATGCGTAAGTTTATTGATAGTCTCAACCATGTGCACCGGAATACGAATTGTGCGAGCCTGATCGGCAATCGCGCGTGTAATCGCTTGGCGAATCCACCAGGTTGCGTAAGTCGAAAATTTGAATCCGCGTTCCGGATCAAACTTTTCGACGGCACGGAAAAGACCAATATTGCCTTCTTGAATCAAATCCAAAAGTGAAAGTCCACGACCGATGTATTTTTTGGCAATGGAAACCACGAGACGCAAATTTGCTTCAGCTAACTGTTGTTTGGCGGTCGGATCATTGCGACGAATACGGCGTGCGAGACGACGTTCTTCCTCGGCGGTCAATAATTTAACTTTACCAATTTCTGCCAAATACATACGAACGGAATCATTGGAAAGCTCATGTAGATTGGAAACTTCTGGCTTTTCCTCCTCGGGCTCAGCCTCATCCTCATCTTCGTCGCTATCCTCGCTTTCATCATCCGGCAGTTCGATATCTTCAGCGGTTCCTTTGACCCCCTTGGCTCCTTCTTTTTTACTTGATTTCTTGGTGGGTTTTTCTTTCTCTTGTTCTTTTTTCGCTTCCTTTTCCCAAATCAAACTCTCCTTGATGTCTATAACATCTATACCCATCTGGAAAAAGACACTATAAATCTCATCAAGTTTGATGAGATCATTTTCAATCCCGGGCATAGCTTTCATAAGCTCCTCCTGAGTAATGAATTTCTGCTCACGACCTTTTTTGATGAGTTGCTGAACTTCTGGTGTGAAGTTATCAAGCTCGTCTTGTGTGGGTTGAGCGATAAATTTGCGTGCTTTGGCCATTTGTTTTGTTGCTACTATTTCTGATAAAACCGAAATGTAGTTTGAATTTGATTCAGCTCTTGGAGGAGTTTGGCTTCTGTGTCGGCATCGTGTGCCTGACCGGCTTTTTGAATTTTTTGTTGTATCTCCTCTCTTTTGAGTGAAACGAACTCACTATATAGTTGGTTGAGTATTTTTTTGAAATAGGATTTCTGCTCCACGAGGGGAAAATTTGCGTATTTTTCGTAAATTATCAGTCCGGCCAACTCAATTTGTTCCTTCTCCTCGGTGGAAAATCCATCGTCTAAAAAGACTTTTTCTTGTTCTTGTTCCTCCGAATCATAGTGTTTCTGCAGGAAATTGCAAGTCTTTTTTAGAAGCTCGTCATTCAAAAGATCCGTTTCAACTTTTTTTGACCAAGCCGGATGATTGAATAAAAATCCGATTAAATATTGTTCTTGGGTGTGTTTTGGTTTGGTGATCTTGGGAGACTCTGTTTTTTTATACGCTTTGGATTTGGGTTTCAATTCAATTTTAATGGTTTGCGCATCGCTACCGATGGCTTGCGCTAAGTCGTCGATATAGGCTTCTTTTTCAACCGCGCTGGGAGTGGCATTGATAAACTCTGCGAGTGCTTGGACTATCTTGCGCTTGTCGGTCGCGCTACGCTTATAAAAATCCAAAGCTTTCTTTTTCAAAAAATCCCATGCCGAAACCGGATTTGCAAGAAGATCTTCCCATTTTTTGGGATTTTCGCGAATAAACTCATCGGGATCTTTGCCGGAAGGCACTTGCGCGACATAGAGCTCAACCTCAAGCGGTTGCGCTAAAATAATCGCACGAACAGTAGCTTTTTGTCCGGCGTCATCGGTATCGAAAGCGAAAACTATTTTTTTGGTAAATCTTTTTATTTCACGAACTTGATCTTCGGTAAGAGCCGTACCGCAAGGTGCCACGGTGTTTTTAAAACCGGCCTGATGTGAAGTCGTGACATCAAAATACCCCTCCACCACAACGGCATAATCTTTTTCACGAAGAGCATTGCGCGCTTGTGAAAGTCCAAACAAAATCGAGGATTTTTTGTAAAGCGGAGATTCGGAAGAATTGAGATATTTTGGTTCGCCTTTGTCTAAAATTCTTCCTCCAAAAGCCACTACTTCGCCCTGTGCAGAAGTTATCGGAAAGATCACCCTGCCTCGAAAGCGATCGAAAATTTCTCCACCGATTTCTTTTTGGGTGGCAACACCCGCCTGTATAATTTCTTTTTGCGTGTAACCTTTTTCTTCCAAATAAGTGTGCAGTGCGTGAAATTCGTCTGGAATATAACCAAGCCGAAATTCAGCGATAGTCTCCGGTTTCATTAAGCGCTTGGCGAAATAAGCCTGAGCGATATCGCTTTTTTTTAAATTTTCTTCAAAAAATTTGCAACTCTCGCTAGTGATTTCATGTAATTTATCTTTGAGCTCTTTTTTGACACCGGACTGGTGTTGCTCAAGCGTCACGCCCGCCTTATCCGCCAAAATACGCAGAGCTTCCTGAAAATCCACGCGCTCCTGCATCTCAACAAACTTGAACATATCGCCCCCCACTCCGCAACCAAAACAATAAAACAACTGCTTTTCTTCGCTAACGGTGAAACTGGGAGTTTTTTCTTTGTGAAATGGACAACAGGCTTTATGGGTTCGTCCCGCTTTCTTTAGGGTTACATATTCACCGACTATGTCGATGATATTAAGTCGATTTTTGATTTCTTGCACATTATCCATGCCTATTTTTTCTACTAAAAAAAGCCATTCGTCAAGGGCAAGTGCTGAAAAGTTGCTTAAAATTTCACCCCAAAATCAGACAATCCTTTGCGAAAAGCGCTGAGCACGGAACGGATTTGCCGAGCGTCGATTTGGAAACCGGCTTCATGCGCAATACGGTTACGAAGCTTGTGCGCATTCCAGATAGGCTGAGAATCCCTTACGAGACTTTGCGCCTTTTGAAATTTTTCGACAAAGGTTCCTGCGTATCCCAAATCACGCATAGCGTGATCGAAAAGCTTATCTGCTTCGAGTAAGGCTTGCGCGGGAGATGACTGGGAAATGTTATCAAGATTTTGCCACTGGGTTTGATAAAAAGAATGATCGAAGCGAGCCTTGCGATTTCTTTTGCGCCAAAAAATATAAAAAACAATAATCGCGTCCAAAAGCACAAATCCCACAACCAACAAAACGATAAGATCCGTGGCATTTGGCATTATTTTTTATTTTTTATATGCGTCTTGATAACCTCAGCCAACAGAGATTTGATGGCTTCCGAATCGGTGCTATTTTTGCCTTCCAGAAATTTTTCTTGCAATTCGACAATCTGAGCTTCGGCTTCACGCGGTTTGCTGGCGTTCCGCAGTTCAACAGTTTGGGAGGAAGTCTTCTCTATGCGCATATCGCCAAACCCAAGCAGAAATCCCCAGAAACCCTTAAGCTCGTAGGCCACACCGTTGATTGCGGGATATTCCACCCGCCAAGCGGTACGCTCAAAGAGACCATTCCACTTGATGTCTATAACACACTGGTCTGTGAGAAGCCAAGCATCATAATACCAATCCACGCAAGTATAAAAAAAACTGATTAAACCCAAAATCAACCAAGCCCCCGCGAACCAAAAAAGCGGATTGCTCGTAGTGATGCCAACTAAAAAAACCACCAAAAGAATCGGTGGGACAATCCCGAATAAAGTAGTTGCCAACGCTGGTTTGAAAATCTCAAACCAATGCTTGTGAACCACATATTGCAAACTCTCATCCTCCTCCAAGTGGTTCGCGAATAGTATTTTGTCATAGAAATTCATCGCTTTCATTTTAACAAAAAATTGAGGATTGTAAACTTCGGGAATTTTTGGTAGAATTTGGGCTGTAAAAATTATTTGAAAAAAAATGCAAAAAATCAAAGACAACACGAAACAAAAGACAGAAATTGAGAAGAAAGTGGAAAAAGAAGCACTGAAAAAGATTAAGCCGAAACACGGCCTCTGGTATAATATTTTGGATACAGGAGTTACTTTGGTGGTTTTTTTGATAATTGTTGCCTTGGTGAGATTTTTCTTGGTTACACCATTTATCGTACGCGGTTCTTCTATGGTCGACAGCTTCCAAGATGGAGAATATATTATGGTCGATAAGCTAAGTTATCGTCTGGGTGAAATCCAAAGAGGCGACGTGGTTGTTTTCACTCCACCAATTCCAAATACGACCGACTATTACATTAAGCGCGTTATCGGGCTTCCCGGTGAAACCGTAAAAATCAAAAATAAGCAGGTTTGGGTTTGTAATGAAAAAAATCCGGATTGTTTTATGTTGGATGAAAGTCTCTACCTGAATGAAGAAAATCTGGGTCATACTTGCGTCTACGGCAACAATTGTGCCGATGTTGAATACACGGTTCCCACAAACAGCTTGTTTGTCTTGGGGGACAATCGTGTCGGCTCACAAGATTCCCGCCACTTTGAACTGCACGGTGGAACATTTTATGTACCGATCGAAAATATCGAAGGTAGGGGTTGGATAGGCGTTTGGCCACTCAATAAACTAGGTATTGTTCCTCAGATCGGTTATTCAAACTAAACCATGAAACTTATCGTGGGCTTGGGCAATCCCGGAGAAAAATACTCCAACACTCGACACAATGCCGGGTTTTGGGTGGTGAACAATTTGCGAGAATTTTTGAAGTTCGAAGAATTTCGAGCAAATCTGTCCGTCTCTCTGGCCCTTTTTTCCATGGGAGAATATAATGGAGAAAAAATTATTCTAATGAAGCCATATGATTTCATGAACATGAGTGGGCAGTCCACAGGTGCTGTAATGCGCTACTATAAAATCAAGCCGGAGGATGTCTGGGTGGCAGTAGATGATCTCTACCACGAAGTGGGGACTCTGCGTGTGCGAAAGGGCGGAAGCGCGGGTGGGCATAACGGTCTCAAGTCGGTAATTGCGCATATTGGCGAGAATTTTTGGCGATATCGTATCGGAGTCGGACCACAACCAGAAAATGTACCGGCTGAGAATTTTGTGCTAGCGAATCTCGACAAAAAAACCAAAACTGAGCTGGAAATCGCCAGCGTGCAAACCGCCGAGAAAATTATCACAAATCTAAAAAAAGAAGTTCAGGAAGAAACTCTCAGATTCTAATTTATTTGGTTTCTTTTTCCAAAAGACGCTCGGCGTTGGCTTCGGTGATTGCCTCGGTAATCGGCTCAAAATTACCTTCCATGATGCCGTCTATATTCGACCAGCTTTGTTTGATGCGATGATCTGTCACGCGTGATTGCGGAAAATTGTAGGTACGAATTTTCTCACTGCGATCACCGGTACCAATCTGGTTCAGGCGAGCTTCGCGATTTTCTCTTTGGCGTTTCTCATCTTCGATTTGCCAAAGTCTGGAACGCAAAACCGAAAGTGCGGCTTTTTTATTTTTGAGCTGAGATTTTTCGTCCTGACAAGTCACGATAATACCCGTCGGTAAATGTGTGATACGCACGGCCGAATCGGTAGTGTTGACGCTTTGTCCGCCATTTCCACTGGAACGAAAAACATCGATGCGCAACTCGCCATCTTTAATGTCGATCTCGACCTCTTCCATCTCAGGTAAAACCGCCACAGAACAAGTCGAGGTGTGTACGCGCCCCTGACTCTCGGTAACCGGAATACGCTGAACACGGTGTACGCCGGATTCGTATTTGAATTTGGAATAAGCCCCCGCTCCGATCACGCGAAAAACCCACTCTTTCGCTCCGCCGTTCTCGGTATCGGTCTTTGTAATAAATTCGGTTTTGAAACCGTTGTTTTCAGCATAACGCAGATAGGCGCGCCCCAATTCTCCCGCGAAAAGTGAGGCTTCGTCACCCCCCGCCCCTCCACGAATTTCGATAATCACATCTTTCTGATCGTTGGGATCGGCCGGCAAAAGCGCCTTGCGAAGCTCTTGTTCCAGACGAATTTGCGTGTTTTTGGACTGTTCAATTTCGGTTTGAGCCAACTCGCGCATTTCGGGATCTTGCTCGTTAGCCAGAACTTCGTTGGCTTCTTTTTCGGCACCAACCGCTCGCAAAAAATCTCGCGCCAGTTGAACTTTTGGTTCAAGTTCTGCGCGTTTACGGGAAAGTTGAATCATTTTCGGCATATTACCGGCAATATTCGGATCGGAAAGTTGATTTTCGATTTCCGTAAATTCGGCAATGATTTTTTGGAGTCTTTCTTCTTGCATGAGATAAATTAGACAGAAGCATTAAACACGATAATCGCCGTACGGTCAAATCCGGCATGATCGGTTCGAATGGTAAGTTTCGCTTCCGGAAAAAATTTCTGTACGATTTCACGAAAGATTTTTCCCTGATTGTAAGCAATCTCGCAAATCATCACATGCGGTTTGAATTTGGCTTGCGAAAGCCGTGCGAATAAATTGCGATAGTGATCTAGTCCATCTTCCCCACCAAAGAGCGCCAGGTGCGGTTCAAAGTCCAACACAGACTTCTGAATCTGCGGTTCGGCCGTAGGAATATAGGGCAGATTCGCCAAAATTATTTCAAATTGTTCTAAATCCTGATCAAAAAAATCGGCAGACTGCATGAATCGAACCGATGCTTTCAGGTTCTCGGCATTGGCTCGAGCGACTACCAAGGCCTCGGAACTAATCTCAAGCAAAGTAACTTTGGTCTGCGGTTTTTCAAGTGCAATCGTAATTCCGATCGCACCACTTCCCGTCCCCACATCGATTATTTTTTCCTTGCCATGAATGAACTTCAGGGCTTCTTCAATGATAATTTCGGTCTCCGGACGCGGAATCAAAACGCTGGGATTTACGCTGAATTTACGCCCGAAAAACTCCTGATATCCCAAAATATAAGCCAACGGTTCGCCACCGATTCTACGCTCCACCAAGCCAAAAAACTCCTCGCAATCCCCCACTTCGTCTTCATCGTGAGCCGTCAGCCATTCACGCGATTTGCACAAAAAATATCCCAACAAAATTTCCGCCTCAAAATTGGAATTTTCGACGCAATTTTTCAGTTTCTCGGTTGAAATTTTTAAAATTTGCTTAATCTGCATGATTTCACTTTAGCAAAAATGTATTGAGTTGGGAAAAGAAAGTGCGTAAATTGAAGTTATGGAAATCGCAATTGCAATCATTATCGCGGGAATAATCATAAGTACGGTGATTTATTTCACGACACGTAAACCCGAAACAAATGTAAATGCCGAACTTATTTCACACATGATTGAGGAAAATAATAAGTCCCTCAATGAAATGCGAAAAAGCATGCACGAGGAATTGAGTGAGGCGCGTAAAATGCAATTTGCCAGTAGCCAAGACCTAAATAAGAGATTGGATAAGAGTGCCGAGGTCATAGGTAGTGTGCAAAAACAACTCGGACAAGTCGGTGAAGCGACCAAACAGATGCAAGAAATCGGCAAGAATATTTCTTCCTTGCAGGATATTCTCCGCAATCCGAAAGCACGCGGGAATTTCGGGGAACTTTTGCTCGAAAATCTCCTGAGCCAAATGTTCCCGCACGAACATTATGAGATGCAATACAAATTCAAGAATGACAAACTTGCCGATGCCGTACTTAAGCTCAAAGACAAAAAGATTGTAGCGATCGATTCCAAATTTCCGTTGGAAGATTTTCAGAGGCTTCTGGCGTGCAAATCGGAAGAAGAACGCGTAAAAATGAAAAAGGCTTTGATTGTCCAAACCAAAAAACATGTGGACGAAATAGCCAAGAAATATATTTTGCCGGACGAAGGAACACTGGATTTCGCTTTTATGTATGTACCTGCGGAAAATGTGTATTATGAACTAACCACAAGCGAGGAAAATATTTTGGATTACGCTTGGAAAAATAAAGTTTTCATTGTCTCACCAAATAGTTTTTACGCTTACTTGGTTACGGTTCTGCGTGGATTACAGGCTTTGGAAATCGAAAAAAACATCGTGAAAATTCAGAACGATATGAAACGCGTCGGTGTGGAATTTGAAAAGTTCGGCGAGGATTATCGCAAGGTGGGCGTGCATCTCCAACGCGCAAACAGTAGCTACAATGAGTCGGACAGTCGTCTCGGGCATCTCAAGGATCGCATGCAAAAAGCCCTTACAGGGCAGACTGAAGAGAATCTACTGGATTAAATTTGCGAGAGAATGGAATTCAGAACTTGCTCGGTTTTGTTTTTGAGGTATGCGAATTTTTCAGCATCGTATTTGGCTTTGGCAATAAGTTCTGTGAGAAGTTTCGGCGTGATTTCGGCAATATTCGCGTGCACAATACCAGCTTCGGCACAGAAATTTTTGACCTTGTCGGAATAAGATAAACCCACACAAGGAATTCCTTGCACGCTGGAAAGAATGAGTGAATGCAGGCGCATACCGATTGCAAGTGAGCAATTATTGAGTTGGCGAATCAGTTCAGCAGGGGTGCCTGGACGAATAATCTCCGCGGGAATTTTGAGCTTGTGTTTGAGTTCCAGAAGCAAATCCAAATCTCTGTCGCCCATGGGTAAAAGCATCACTTTGTGCGTGAATTGTGGCAAGACTTCCGCCAAGGTGTGCAAAATGGTTTTTTCTTTCTTGAACCAATGACGCAAACTAATGATAATTTTTTTGTGACAATCGTAGACTGACTGATGCGACGGAAGCAGGAGCGCCAGATCGCTGGCAATCTGAATTTTATTTTCCGGAATACCGATTTCGCGCAAGAGTTTAGCGGATTTAGCATCGCGCACGCAAATAGCTTTCGCATGAGAAAAAACATGGTAAGCAATCTTACGCGAATGTTTGGAGCGCAAGGGCCCGACAGACTGCCCGAGGCAATAGAGCGGTTTTTTGGAGAGCTTGGAACCCAAGGCATGAATTCCCCAAATAAAAGGCGCCTGCCAGCGTTCATCGGTAAAAAGCCCACCACCCCCGAGAACCACCGCATCGCACTCTATATAGGCGCGCTTGGTGGCAGAAAGAGTCCCGCGTAAAAAAGAACGAATTCCGCATGGAATCGGTGGTACGGCCGGCACATTGTGCAGACGCGTGGTTTCTGCGGGATTGGCGGAAATAACCTTCGGCTGGAGATTATTTTTTGTGCAAAGAGTAACCAAGCCAGAAAGAATCGCTTCGTCCCCGAGATTGCCCGCACCATAATTGCCGATAATGAGAACCTTTTTCATATTTCTATTTTCGCACAAAAAAAACCTCCCGACAATATGCCGGAAGGTTTTACAAAGTTTTAATCTTTATTCGGCTTTCTTTTCCTCAACCGGAGCTTCTGCTTTCTCCACCACTCCATCCGAAGAAAACACA
>Ga0265297_10010049_pt1 | contig 12009 bp, 11 predicted proteins | sample Munlanlwell13791_FD_192502 | JGI IMG/M metagenome (GOLD analysis project Ga0265297, IMG submission 192502) | Leachate microbial communities from a municipal landfill in Southern Ontario, Canada - Leachate well 137-91 | ecosystem: Engineered > Solid waste > Landfill > Unclassified | place...
CTTATATCCCACAAGATAAAAAATTATCCGCTAACTACAAACATTTCAAAGAACAATTTTGATCAAAATATCAATAAAATCAATACCTTTAGAAGGTTTTCTTAACTAAACGACATTGCAATGTAATTATTTGTTATATGCTTTGGGCACAAATCGATAGTGTGATCCAAACCTTTCAAAAGCCGCTTTGTCCAGCATTTCCCTGTGTTTGGGGTGAGCTATGGAAATAAGCAGTTTGGCCCGTTCCTGCATTGTTTTACCGTAGAGGTTTACTACGCCGTGCTCAGTCGCAACCCAATGGATATTAGCCCTTGTTGAGACAACCCCGGAACCTTCAATCAAGGTAGGCGATATTTTGGACATCCCCTTTTCCGTAACTGAAGGCATTGCGATGATCGGACGGCCATTTTTCGAATAACCTGCCCCTCGAATAAAGTCAATCTGTCCTCCCACACCGGAATAGTGTTTGGTACCTATTGAATCGGCACAAACCTGTCCGGTCAGATCGATGGCCAGTGCAGCATTGATGGCAGTAACATGGTCAAGTTTACGAATTACTGCAACACTATTGGTATGGGCAACGTCCATCATGGCAACCATGGGATTATCATCCACAAAATCATAAAGGGCTTTGGACCCCATCAGGAATGAGGCAACCATTTTACCTTTGTCAAAGTTTTTCAATCTTCCGGTTACGACCCCTTTCTCGACCAAAGGTAGTATTCCGTCCGAAAACATCTCGGTATGGACCCCTAAATCTTTGTGGTTGCCCAATTGGGCCAAAACAGCGTTGGGTATTCCTCCGATCCCCATTTGAAGGCATGCGCCATCCTCCACCAAAGTGGCCACATTTTTGCCAATGGCAATCTCAATTGGGGAAAGCGGGGCTGGATCATGGGCATACAATGGGGAATTATCTTCAACAAAATAATCGATCATATTGATGCTGATCTGGGCATCCCCCCAGGTCCTGGGTACATTGGGATTGATTAAGGCAATAACCGTATCGGCACATTCAACTGCTGCAAGGGTTGCATCTACCGATGTTCCCAGGGATACAAATCCATGCTTGTCAGGAAGAGAAACCATAATCATGGCAACATTCACCTTAAGGTATCCATCCCGTATCAATTTTTGTGTTTCACTCAGAAATACAGGAACATAATCTGCATATCCTGCCTGGGTCTGTTTGCGAAGGTTGCCGCCGACAAAGAACTGTTGTGAATCGAAGATACCTTCGAATTCGGGATTGGCATATTCAACAGCCCCTTCGATGTGAATGTGCTGGATCTTGACATCATAGATTTCACCAGCTCTTCCACGTTCCACCATGGCCCTGATTAGCTTGTGCGGTGTGACGGCTACACTGCTTAAATGAACGCGATCGCCACTTTTGATCATTTTAACTGCTTCTTCGGCAGTCACATACCTGATTTGACTCATTTTTAATACTTTACATTTTTTTCAAACGATGGCAAAAGTAGTATTATTCATTTCCTGAGACATATTTAGATCTGCATTGAGACGAATATTTAATATAAAATTGACCTTTAGCATGAATATCACTCAGTCGTTTCATGAAAACTTTGAAATTTAGAAGAGAACCTTTTATTCACTCCAACATCATTATTGCAGGTAATCCGGCACACCCTCTGAAAGTGATTAACGGGCTGCTGGCGCTAACGGGAAGGGAATGAAGAAGGACGGAGACGACTAGGATGACTGGGATGACTGGGACGAGGGGAAGATGATAAGATGTGAAATAAGTCCGGCGGAGTGTCGTATTTACGGAAAATCAAAATAGTTGCTATATTCCCAAAATGATGGAGGGTTCAATATTGAGTATTTTACTGATATTTCGCGCTATTTTTAGTGTTGGTTCACTTTTCCCTGTAAGATACTCACTCACACGAGAGGGTGATACGCCTAATTTTTTTTGCAATTAAGTTCAATCTTTTCCAAAGGATACCAATAGGTCTTCCTTATGATCGCATGTTGTGTACTTTCGTCGTTATCAAGATTCATAAAATCAATAATCCGGTCATCTTTTGGAAACAGACTATGGCAGTAACGGGGAACTAACGTATCAGGGACTATTCCAATTAAATCAGTACCTGAAATCATGTTAACGATTTCTTCGGCATCGCTCAATTCAAAAGGAATATCGTTTTCATACAGGGCAACCGCCATCCGTACGGTTTCTTCCACCCTGCTGATACTAGGGCCGGCCAAACGGATGCTCCATTTACCATCTTTAGGTGAAGCAAACAGAGAGATATGGGTTGAATTGCCTCCCCTGCAAATCTCCCATGGGTGAGCACCTTGCACACAATCGCTGTGGAACCATTCAGAAAAAGCCATTGGCGAATCTGCGGCAATATCCCTCAACCCGGCATCACGGCCATCAGCCATGCTCAAATATTTTTCGCGGGAAGAGAGGGTCTTGTTTTGGTCTTTAAAATAGCCATTTGCATCGTAGCAAATTTCGCAAATCCTGTAAAACTCGTTGGCCGTCATTTCATGCAAAAGAGTCGATTCCTTATCTTTTATCCAAATCAATGCTTGTTTCAGCTTTTCTATTAAATCTTGACCCAGAGCAATATCCGGACGAAAAGATTCCTCTCCAAGTATATCCCAAAAGTCTTGTCGCCTGATGCGGCCAAGCCTTTTCGTGAAAGGAAGGTTTTGCAGAATATAAAGATTATAGGAAAATATATCATTCTTGAGCTTTTCGGTTTCATCATTTATTCTTTCCAATAACCATTCAAGGAAACGTTGAATATACTCCAGGTTCAAACCTGGTTTACTGTCCGGAATCTCAGAATTTATATCAATTGAATAGATCAGCTTTCCATCAAAATAAAAATACAGATCATCCTTGTATCTTGCGGTTTGGAATTGATACCATTTTGCCTTCGCAGGATAATAGGCTTTCCAAAGTTGTTCAAAATCATCCGGACTTTCGACCTCACCGCACTCTTTGTATTCTTCATAATCGCCGAAAGCTTCCAGCGGTCCTCTCTCCACTTCAATCCAAATATGCCTGACATCGTCGTCACCAATAGGTTTTACATAGCTAAACAGTTCGTATATTTCCTTTAACTTAAGGTAAATACTACTCGATGTCAAATCCATCTCCGGACTTAAATTACTGATAACCGAATCAATTTGAGGTGCAAATAGTTCATTTTCCCTTTTCATCTGTTTATAATTTTGTTTTTCAGTTGCCAGATGGAATACCCACATAATCATTTTCGGTTGGTCCCGACATGTCGGGATGGGTATTTCATTTGTTTGTGATTTTGTTTTTTAATCCCGCACGTGCGGGATGGAACACCCGATCCGCCAGCTGGCGGATTAGCCTGCGTGTGGAAGATTTTTTTATAGTCGTTTCATTTGTAAATAATTTGTTTTTTAATTGCCAAATGGAATAGCCCTGAGATTATTTTCATCACGATTGATGATTGTCAAATCATGGCCATTTCATCGTATAAGTTTATAATGAATAACAAGTTACAAATATTCAAATGACTATTTGGAAAACTGCAATACTATGGGTTTAAATATATTCTCCGGAAAAATTCCTGATCAAACGGGTTCAACCAAAAAAATTGCAACGAAATTTCAGGATATGCTTCTGCAAATAACTTGTATTTATTCAATTTCACCTGGTTGTTATCATATTTCACCTCAATGGCCTTAATTCTGTCAATATCTGAAAGTACAAAATCAACTTCATTCCCTCCACTGGTGCGCCAATATTGAATCGAATCTATACCTATTTTATCCGCAAATATTCTAAAAACGGTGTTTTCCCATAATTCACCTTTGTCTGTTCTTACCGCCATTGGTTGAAAATTATTCAACAGGCAGTTTCTTAATCCGGTGTCAAGCAAAAATACTTTGGGCATCTTAATCAGTTCTTTCCTTAAATTCCGGAAAAATGGCTTTATAAGTGCGATGTGAAAGCACTTCTGCATGATGGTAAGAAAGTTATCCACCGTTTCATTTTTTATGCGTAAGGTAGATGAAAGTTCATTGACATTGACTATACTGCCTGTTTGACCCGCTAAAATCCTGAAAAGGTTGTAAAATGCTGTTTCGTTAATGACACCAGACTCCAAAATATCCCGTTTAACGAAGGAGTCCCTGATCTCTCTCAAACGATTCATCTTCTCCTGCTTATCGGGTTCTGTGACAATCGCCGGATAACCTCCATATAGCATATACGATTCCCATTCAACACGAAGGTAATCTATTAGCGTACTTTTGAAATCCCTGTTTTTAAGCAAATGATCCTTTTCTTCCCTGAGTTCTGATTTGCCGCTTAATGCAAGGTACTCATCAAATGAGCAGGTATACAACTGAAATATTTTTTTCCTTCCTGCAAGCGAATCCCTGAACTGATTGTCAATGTAAAAGGCACTGCTTCCAGTTGCCACCACTTTAATTTGTGCTGAATGTTCATCATATAGAAGTTTCAGAAAATTGGAAGGATCATCAAGGTATTGTATCTCATCCATCAGGGCCACTGTTTTTCTATTCGGTTCCGGTATGAATTTCAATAAGTTCAGAGGATTTTCGTTCAATTCCGCAAGTATTGTTTTATTTTCAAGATTCAGAAATACGACAGGGATTTCCATTTTCTTGCAATAAACCTCCAACTGTTTCAACAGGGTTGATTTTCCGGTTTGCCGTGCCCCGGTGATGATGGAATATTCTTTTTTCAAAAGATGGCCCTGTAAATCTTCGAATAGCTTCCTGCGTATCATTACTTTTAAATTTGCAGCAAAAATAAGAAGATTTGATTACAAATACAAGTGATGGGGTATAATATCGGATATTTTTCCCTGCGCAGGGTATAATTTATCGGATATTTCACACCCTACATGGAGCAAAATATTTAAAATACAGATAATATATTAGCTGTATTTAATATTTATAGCTATATTTGGATAATATTTTAACCAAAAAAATGTATTCATTAGAACCAACGCCACTGAAGGTAAGTAAAGCGCTGGCCGAAAGACACCGCTCCTTGCGAAAGCAACTAAAAATGTCGCAGGAAGAGATAGCCGAACGTTCGGGCGTATCCCTGGGCAGTTTAAAGCGTTTTGAAAACACCGGAAAAATATCGCTGGATTCGCTGCTGAAACTGATGCACCTTTTAGGACGGTTGAATGAATTTGACAACCTCCTGCTTGTAAAGGAAAACCCTGATGATATTAAAAAATTATTTAAAGATTAAGCAATAACCAATGGCCGGTATCAATAAATTGTTCGTATCGCTGCTTCTCGGAGGAAACAGCCTTGAAGTTGGGGTGATGGCTGCATACGCACACCGCTTCTGGTATCATGCATGACAACTTCAGGATGAGTACAATGGACTACGGGCATTTGATGGATTGCGCTTTCCGTCTGGAAAAGCACGTGAAAGCCTATGAAAAGTGTTTCAAGCTGGCTGCATTTAACGTGTATTCGCATAACCGAGATGACCACAGCAAGAATTTTTCTTTCCTAATGAACGCCAAAGGAGAATGGCAGTTTGCCCCGGCCTACGATCTTACCTTCTCGTATTCCGGATATGGGTTTCACAGTACCATGATAGCCGGGGAAAGTAAAAATCCGGGACGAAAGGAGCTTATGAAACTGGCCACACATTTCGGGTTGAAAAATGCAGGCTCCATAATCGAAGAGGTTCAGGAGGCCATAAGCCAATGGGGCGCAATTGCCTATGAATATGGCATTACCAAAGAAACAAAGAATAATATTCAAACAGCGATGGATAAGATCAGGGATTAAGGAAATTACGCTTATTGACATGATTATAGGGGCTGATTATCAGGGCATCAAGCAAATGAATTTGATTGATTTTCTTTTGGTTGAACTGTAATTTTATCATTCTTTATGTATAAGAAAAATATTGAATACATTGAACCGGCCAGTATGAGGCAGAGTCTTCCGTATGATTATTTACCATTTTATTCCCTATGTTCCTGTGATCATTTCAAGTTATCCGGACTTCGATTTGTTTGCCTGAAAAGTATTTGTTTTCGATACCCTGAACTCTTGCAAACTTTGGCATCCATTAAATGATAAACCGCCGAGAGGAGAATATCCGTTCCTTTGACCTGAAAACCAAAATCAAAAGTTTTTACAACTTCAGCATCTAGCGGGATATCAATATCAGAACCCCCTTCATGTCCAAGCAGCAAGGGGCCATAGAACAACCTGACATATCCGGGTTTGGTATGCGATACATTTGCCACCTGTTCTATTCCCAAATTCATAACAAAAGAGTATTCGATCGTATCGCCAGCCTGAATCTGCAATGAAGCTGCTGCGAACCCGTTTATAATTTGAAATTCAACGGGATTATGGTTTTTTGAAACTACCGGACTGTGGACCCAGGATGGGACGAAGAACTTCAGGTTTATCTGAACCGGCTTTTTCAAACTTTCGATGCTTAAAAGAACCTTGTTCCCAAACGGATATTTGGTTTGTTGACTGATCGCAACAGGAGTGCCATCTAAGATAAAACTGATCGAACCGGAGTTGAAAGACGGGATAATAAGGCTATTCCCTTGTGTAAAGTAGCTGTATTGAACGGCCCTGGCCAATCCTTCGCCACCACGCATGGTGCAACACCAGAAAGCTTCATCGGCTTTGACGGACAGAAAATTATCGACCGGTCCGGGACAGTTGTCGCAACCAAAGCCGCCATTTGACCGCTGCGCATGTCCGATCGCATTGTAATAAATCAACTGGGCATCTTCGAGATAAGCCGGCGACCGGGTATGTTGCCACAACTGAACGGAGAGCAGGTAAGAATCAACGATAGCGCAGGGTTCGGTCCACTCCGGGCGTTCAAACCAATTGTAATTCTCATAATTTTCGGTTATGGCTTGTTCCCTGTAGAGCTGGTAACGTTTCTCCACCTCGGGCAACAATTCTTTTTGCCCGGTAATCTCATAATACCTCAGGGCAGCGCGCAAGCCGGTAAGGGTGGCATGTGTCTGGGCCTTTATCCCAACCAGGTCCATTTCAAAAAACCGGTTCATCATCTCGTCAATCAGCGCTTTCAACTGTGCAAAAGGAAACAGACCGTATGCCTGTACAACCCCGTCCATAAAAATAAAATCGCAACCTACATCAGAAGACAACTTCCAGTTGTGGACCACACTGGTTGAAGAACCTGACATCCCGCCTGTGCCAGCAAGACGTTCTTCAGGGCTGATCGGGTAATTCTTATGATGGCCTTTGGTAGGCAAAGCAAGGTTTTTAATGATGCCTTTGATATAATTTTCCACTTTAGGATCTTTTTCCCACTGGTAGTATTCGCACAGGCCTCGCAACAACCAGCCATGACCGGAAAGCTGCTGCTCATCAAGCGTATCGCGCTGAACAGGTCCCAGATAACCTTTCTTATTGAGCTTTTCGGGCAAAATGCGGATCATTTCCTCCAAATACAGCGGTGTCCGGTGAGTTGCCTGGGCTTCGAGCACTAGTCCCAGGATGGTGCGGCCTTCCTTATCACCGGGCCATCCTGCTGAAGTAGCATGGTGTTGCTTTGGAAAAACATTCTCCGGATAGTAAATATCTGTTTCCAACCTGTCAAAGTTCTTCATGGCACGCCGGAGCAGTTCCCCTTGCAAATAAACCTGATCAAAACCAACCGGGCGGAGGGTTGAATCAGGTGGACGATCCGCCTGGGTACATGATGAAATCACCAACTGCAAAAAGAAAATGTGGGCCAGTGTACAAAGCAGGCCTCCTGTAAGGCGTTGTATACAATTCAGATTTTTCATCAAATAGATATGGGTTTATTTTGTTATCACTTATATACCTGATTTATATTCAATGCATTGTAATACTCTTTAAATTCAGTAATCAGCTTTTTATCTTTTACCGGGTCGAACCCGCAAACTTCCTGAAGTGCAAATTTCATCCCTCTTGACCGGTAATTGTCAAACAAAATATCCGGGGAAGATCGGTGGCCGTTTTCATCGGATGCTTTAAAACAAAAGGCGTAAGCCATTGCTTTAAGAATCATATTGTATTTTATTCCCAGGCTTATTGCCAACCGGATAATACCGACAAAACGGTCATCCGGTCCCAGCTTTCGCGGACGGTCCTGCCCAACCCGAAAGATGGTGTCCTTCAGTGCCTTGTTGCGGAACCTGAACAACAAATCATCGATATGGATTTTCAAATCCTCCATTGAAAAATCGTTGGGATAAAGTGTTAGTAAAATGGTTGCAGCCTGATTCATTACCTCTTTCGCAAACCGATAAACCGTAGGATCATCCAACACTTCATAAACATACCTGGCCTTTGGATATTTATAAGCCCCGTAGTAGGCCGCTGTGGCATGCCCCAGGTTATGGATAAATGCCTTCCGGTCGACCCATGCCTTGATGTTTTCCTTGGGTGCCAGTCCTTTCACATCGGGGATAGCGCCTTTAAATCCTTTTTTGTCCAAGATCAGGTTATTGTACGGTTCAGCATAGACCATCAGCGGGTCACGCTCAAGATCAACCTGCGACATGATGGGAACCATTTTGCCGATGCTGGTCTCAACCAAACCGACCAACCTGTCAAGCGGATAATCTGCGGGCAGGTAGGAGGAAAGTTTTTCATGTATAAATTCACCAGCCGAGCGCATGTTTTCTGCGATAATGATATCCAACGGACGGTCTGGCGTTGACTGATAACGCAGTTTCAGCCCTTCTCCAATCAGTGGGATTACTTTCTCCAACGCATTTTTACCAACAGAAATAGCCAATATGGATGCCCGGGAGACTTCCCTGGCTACATTTGCCTGGTCCAATCCTGAAACAGCTCTTACATTGGGAATAAGAAGGGTTTCCTCTTTTTCGCCTTTGATCACTACAGGATAACTTTTTCGATGGTTTAATGTGTGAACTATATCAAGGTCAACATCAGAGAAAACCACTTCATAACCTGAAAGGCCAAACAGTTGCCCGATAAACGACCGGCCAATCTTTCCGGCGCCAAAGATCAGGATTGATTTATTCTCCATGGCTGATCTGCTTTTTGTATTGTTCGTAATAAGGAACAATTGATTTTCTTTTGCTCGAACTGTAATTTTAACATTTAATTTATATGAAAAATATTTTATCTATCTGCACAATGTTAAATTTATTCGAAAAGTTATGCAAGAAAGGAGTATCAATAGTTAGTTAATTTAAAGTGACAATTTTGCCATAATCCAATAGTAATTAAACACTTATGATTTAACTTGATGTCCTTTAAGTGAATAATAAAGTATGAAAAGGAATAATGGGATTGGGGCAAAAAAACCAACCGACATTGTATAATGATCAGATATCCATCCCATTAACGGAGGAAATAAGGCTCCACCTACTACTGCCATAACGATAAAGGAGGCTGCTTTTTTAGTTTTCGGTCCCAAGTCCTTTATTCCTAGGGCAAAAATAGTCGGGTACATGATTGACATGAAGAAAAATACAGCATAAAGTGCGATGAGCGAAAACCATCCCATATTCAGGCTAACAACAGGTAACAACAAGATACACAATCCTGAGTAGATTGCCAATATTCGGGCAGGTTTAATAAATCCCATAATATAACTTCCAGACATACGTCCGATCATAAATAGTGCAAATCCAATGGACAAGAAATAGGGGCCATTTTTAACATCGAAATGAGGATTCTGATTTTCGTCGGTAACAAAGTTAATCAGATAGCTGAAAACGCCGGTTTGAGCTGCCACATAACAGAATTGGGCCATGACGCCCATCACAAAATGGGATTGCCTGTTTAATGGTTTATGAAAAGAAGGCTTGTCTTCAACTCCTGATACATCGATTCCATGTCCTAGCCCAACTTCTTCTTCAGTTATTTCAGGGAGAGGAAGACGCGTAAAAATCAAAGCAACAGTTAATACAACTAATCCGATAATACTTAACGGCAAAATCATGGAAGTGAGTTTCTCCCCCGCAATAGTACTTTGAGTTCCATAAATGTATAAACCAATGAGTGGGCCTATGACCCACGCCAGCCCATTAAATGATTGAGAAAAATTAATTCGCTGAGCCGCTGATTCCTTGGGGCCAAGTTTTGTAGTATAAGGGTTTGCAGCCGTTTCGAGTGTTGCCAAACCGCATCCAAGGATAAACAAACAGGTAAGAAAGATCCAAAAAGACTCAAATGAAGTTGTCCCTGCAATTAGAAATGCCCCCACTGCGAAAAGTGACAATCCTAAAATTATACCTTTTTTATATCCGAACCTTCGCATGAAATATCCGGCTGGCAAGGCCATACAAAAATAAGCTCCGTAAAGAGAAAACTGGATAAAACTTGATTGCCATTTCTTCAAATGCAGGATCTGCTGAAAATGTTTATCCAAAGTATCAATCATTCCATGTGCTATTCCCCAAAGGAAAAACAGGGATGTTATCAATATAAAAGGTAACAGGAACTCTTTCGTAGTAAGTTTGTGCTTGTTGGTCATTGTTAGAATTTTATTTGGTTAAAGATTTTTAAAAAATTTAACGTGCAAAAATAAATGAAAACCCAAATCAGCAGCATTTGCAAAACCAGTTTCATAAGCTCTTTGACCGCGAAGGTTGCTATGAAGTTGTTTTTTGTCCACGAGTTAAATTTGCAGAAACAAACAGCACGAGAACCAGTACTATAATTCGTTCCTGATTTTGTCACCTCAATTAAGGTAATGATTAAACTGGAATCCTCTTCTTTGAAATCCGGTAATCCGTTGCCCGTAAAAACAAAATCAACAATAGGCTGCGGATTTTGAAGGCTATGCGGGTGGAGTCCAACTCCCGGCTTGTGTATTACCTGCTCTTTTCTTATTTTTTGTTCAAACAGTGGCGTATTTTCAGAAAAAGGTACAACATCGTCTACATCACCTACCACATGGAGCATCGGGAATCCCGCTTTTCGACGTTTCATCAAATTTTTATAATTTAAACCTAATTTATATCCTTAATTTATTTAATGACCATTCTGGATCAGCTGTTCTCCGATGTAGCTTCCATAACTGGTAATACAAAAAGAGGCAATAAGAGTTAATAAGCCAATAATCAGAACAATATTTGTTTTGGGTTTAACACTTTTCCATTCTTTCATCAATACACCAACAATGTAACTAAAGAAAATCAGCATCGACATGTGGAGCACCCAACTGGCAAACTGAAAGTTGCCCATCTTAACGTGGCCCAATCCATAAAAGAAGAATTGAGAACACCAGAGTGTCCCTGCCAGAGCTGACCAAATCCAGTTCCGGAATATCACTTTGCCTGGCATATCTTTTTGGGGAAGGAACTCCTTCAAAGTACCTTTCCGGATACCAGCCACGATAAACCAAATGAAGTTTACCACAAAGCATCCAGATGTTGAGATGATCATTTTGGCATTGCCTTGAAAATTGCCAGCCCCGTTTTGTGCCGCCATATCGGCGATGGGCTGACCATATTCGAGCGAAAGGTTAAAAACTCCGGAAAGTACCCCGGCAACTATGGTAAGGAGGAGCCCAATGGTCATGTTAAATCCGGCCTTATCCATATTTATAGCATTCAGATCCTTCTCCTTTTTAAACCCGGCCCATCCGCAAAAAACCACTCCAAGAACGGAAAGGATCATCCCTGTCAGGACAATTTCACCGCCCGGTTTTGTAAAGAATGTACCTAATCCGCCGAAAACTATCAAGGGGAAAATAGTGCCCAATACTGCTGAAATACCAATCGCCAGTGTATAGGTCAATGAGTACCCGATATGATTAATGGCTTTACCAAACGACATTCCCCCAAACCCATAGGCGCCACCTAAAAGGAAAGCAACCCAAAATGGTTTCGACGGCGCATTGTACAAAATAGTAAAAAAGCCGGGCACTGTTAACCAACCTACCATTAGAGGCATAATTACCCAGGCAAACAATGCCTGTGCAAGCCAGAAAGTACCCCACGACCACTTTCTGATTTGTGTGCCGGGTAAATAACAGCTAGC
>Ga0265297_10010050_pt1 | contig 12009 bp, 22 predicted proteins | sample Munlanlwell13791_FD_192502 | JGI IMG/M metagenome (GOLD analysis project Ga0265297, IMG submission 192502) | Leachate microbial communities from a municipal landfill in Southern Ontario, Canada - Leachate well 137-91 | ecosystem: Engineered > Solid waste > Landfill > Unclassified | place...
ATAAATTAAATTTATGCAAAGAACAAACTTGCATTGTATTGCCATATTGTAACAAAATCCAGAATATTGGTTGTTTAGCTTTAAATGTTAATTTACCATTACTATTATCAAGATTACCTTTAATACCTTCAACACTAGAGTCATTAGTTACGTCCATTTTAACTTTAAGTGTATTTGTACTTTTGTCTATGTCTCCAACCAATTCTAATATTTGACTACCTTTATTTTTTAATTCATCATAAAGTGGTGAGTCATTTGATATTTTATAATTTATAACTGGTACTCTGTCATCATTTAACAAATCTTGTTCCAATATTGCTCTTGCTCTTAAAGCATTAGCCCAAGTACCAGATGGTACAAAACACATATTACCAATAATTTGATAACCTGGCATTTCAACTTTAGGATTTCCTCCCCTACCTGGTCTAACAAATTTTTCTTTAAATTTTTCTAAAGAATCAATATAATCTTTAATGCCTGCTGACGGTGAATTTAATCCTCTTGTTCTCGAATTCATTTGTCCTAGTCTCCAATAAGCATCATCTAAAAAATCTTTTTCAAATTCTCGCATTTGTTTAGGATTATTCTTTTTAATATGTTCGATTAAAGCGTTTAAATCTGGTTTTCCATTGTCGTCAACGAAACCATAATCTTTTGCTAATTTTTTAAGTTGAATATTATTTAAATTATTTGCTGGATATAATATTTTAAATAATGAAAAAATATTATAAATTGAAGGTGACATATCTTTTGTATTAGCAACAACTTCAATAAATGTTTTATGATCAGATCTTTTTAATAATTGATTAAATGCTGCTGCAAATTCTAATTTATTTTTAAATTTCTTTGGATCAAAATCTAAAATATTTTTTATATCTACATCATAATCATCATATTTTGCAGAGTCAACCATATCAATAATATTTAATATATTACCATCAACTGGCAAACCTAATTGATCCATTATACCTTCATATGCAGAACCTGTATCAGTTTTTACTGCTGCCATTTCAACATTTTCTCCTTCTTTGAAATGTCCATGATGATCCATATAAACATCAATTCCTTCAACATTTTCTGCATAATCTAATGCGATATTTATATATTTATCATTCAAAACTGTTGTAGACCAACCTTCCTGATAATTTACTATTCCATAACCTTCTATTTTGAAACCTTTCTTTTCAAGATAATTCTTCATTGCAACTGCGGAATAGATACCGTCTAAATCATCATGAAAATACAACATTACATTCTTTCCGATTTTACCTTTATTTTTCCAATGTTCTTCACTATTTGGTATTTTTGGTGCAGACTCGTTCAACATTAGATCTTTACTAAAAATTTTATAATTTTTTAACATATTTCATTTATTTATTTTTATAATAGTATATATAAAATTAATTTTATATATTCTTGATATATTCTTGATATTCCAAATCATTTTTAATTCTTTTTGAACTGTTATGTTTTCTTTTTGTTATACAAAGGTTTTCTATCAATTCTAGTATTTTTTGATTTTTCTAATACTATATCTGATTGTGATGCATATTCAGTACCATATTTTTCTATGCAAGTTATTTTTGATTTTTCTTTAATTTCTTCTGCTTGAAAAACATTAATAACGCCATATTTTTCTAATGATTTTTCAATTTTTTTATCTTTAGTTTCCTGTAGTTGTGATACGTTTTCTACGCCATAATTTTCTTTATAGAATTTCTTTTGTTTGCCTTTACATTTATTGCAGCTATAATATTTATAATTGATAATTGAATTATAATAATCTTGATATGTGACCTTTTTTATGTTTTTACATTCTTCACACATAACGTCAATTTTGATATGAGAACCTTTACTTAAATGTGCAGTGGGTATTTCTATAATATCACCATGTTTAACAACATAACCAAGATTTTTATAATGATTAATATTATGGTTAATAATTTTTACATTTACATATTCTGTGATTATCATATTTCATTTATTTTTATTGTATTATATATAAAATTTAATTTATCAAATAAATCATCTTTATAATTTATTCGAAATAAAATTATATTATTTTTCATACAATAATCATTTTTAATATTATCATGTTTTTGTGTATTTTTTACGGTCTTTTCTCCGCCCCAGAAATTATTTTCTAATTTAAAATGTTGTTTACCATCAAATTCGATACAAGCATTATGTTCTGGTAGATAAAAATCGAAAGGTAATTTACGTTTATCTTTACAATTATCAAATCTATATTGATTAATAAATTGAATATTTTTTTCTAATAAATATTTTTCTATTTGTTCTTCGCCTTTGCTTCGATTGCATTTTGGACAACCAACATTTTGAAGATGTGAGTTTGGTGACTGTTCAAATATTCCATGATTTGGACAAATAATTTTTACCTTTGTATGTGCATTTATATACTCAACTAAAGAGTAGTCATATTTATAATTATGAATTATTTCAGATCGTTGAACAAACTCAATTTTATTCAATTTTTTATTACCAGAACATTTAGGACAACCATATTTTTTTGTAATATGACCATTTGGTGATTGATAAAAATATTCTTGACATTTTTTACAAAATATTTTTATTTTAGTTAAATTATTAATATAAATTATATCTGAATAATCATATTTATCACCATGTATTTCAATAGCTTTTTGTATAAAAAGTTCTTTTGTTAATTTTTCTGAACCGCCACATTTTTGACAACCTCTTCCCATTAGGTGCTTTGCAGGAGTTTGTTCAAAAACACCGTGAATTGGACAAATAATTTTTATTTTAGATTTTGAATTTATATATTCAACTAAAGAATAATCATATTTATTATTGTGTATTTTATTAGCTTTTTCAACAAAATTTATCATTAAAATATGAACATCATTTTTAATAAATTGAAATTACTATTACTAATAATGCTGTTGATGCTACAGTTGTAAATATTAAACCTGTGGGATTAAGATTTTTAATTGGTTGGTTAGTTGGTTGTTTGTCTTTAAAGGAATCATTCATAATAAAATAGGTTGTTGCAGCAATACTATTTAAAAGTATATATCCTGTGACTGCGCCGATTTTAGTAGAATTATCTTCTTTACCATGAATATGAATATTAGTAGTTGTGTAAGGTAATTCAAAATTATAATTATTTATAATCAGGCTTTTTTCTGTTCTCTGACAATTTATCTGATATTCTTGTTGTTTAAATGCAAAAGTTTGTGAATAACTCAATGTAGTTATTAATAAAAATGCTAATAGTAATATTTTTTTCATAATTATTTTATTTCTTTTAAATATTCAAAATGTATTTCTGTATCTGCGATCATTTCAGACCATTTTTTGTTTTTGATTTCATCTTTAATTCTTTTTATGACATCTTCTCTTGTTTCACAATTTGATTGATGAAAAAATGTATCTTTGGTATTAAGGTAACCATAATTACCATGAACTCTGGTCCAGCCAAACCATAATTTCTTTTCTGCTACATATTCTGTACGAATTTCGTTTTTAATTGTTTTAATTCTATATTTCATATCTATTTTATAATAAAAAATAAGATATGTTTAATAAAAAAATAGGATTTTAATAAAAATAAAAATAAAACTTATAATAGCGGTGGTAAAAAATATTGCAATTAAATTTATTATTAACATAGTTATGATTTTAAAATGATATTTTTTAATATATTTAAATGATATAAAAAAACAAATTATAATACTTAAAATAAGTGAAACTAAATCTATCATATTAATCTTAATTTTATTAGTTCTATATTATTTTCATCTTTTTCAATTAATATAAATTTTCTATTTAAATCTTTACAGACAACGCCTACTGTACCACTACCTGCAAAAGGATCTAATACTATATCATTTTCATTTGAAAAAGATTTAACAAAAAATTCTACCAATTTTTCAGGAAAAACTGCTGAATGTTTCATTTTAATTGTGTGTTGATTGGTAACGTTATTAACATTAATAACATTTGATGGTCTTGCTATTTCAATATTTTTTAAATTGTCTCTATTGACATTCATTTCGCTACCGTTTGTTGATACACAATTTTTTCTGAAAGATCTTAATTTAGATTCTGTAGTCATTGGTGTTCCACAAGCTAAAGGATTAAATGTAATTTGATTAACTTTACCTTTTGTAAAATGGTAAACTGGTTCGAATCCATTCTTAAATCTACCATGAGCACCAGTTGGAAAAGCATTTTTTGTCCAACAATATTCTTCGACAAAAAGAAATCCTAAATCTCTTTTCAACATGAAAATTAATTCAAAAACATATAAACTTCTTTCACCTCTTGTTGTGTGAGGTTTTATATTTAAAAAGAAACTACCAGTTGGTTTTAGTATGCGTTTAATTTCGATTGCAATAGGTTTAAACCATTCAACATATTTATCTTCTGCAATACCACCATATGTATTTTTTCGTCTGTCTGCATAAGGTGGTGATGTAATTATTAAATCGACACTATTATCTGATAATTTTTTTAATTCTAATTCTGAATAGCCATGAATAATCATAATTTATATTTTATTTTATAATTTATATATTATATTTTCTTTTTTTATTAAAAAATTTAATATATAAAAGAAAATTTAATATTATGAAATTTAGATTAACAAAAGAAGACTGGAAAAAACCAACACCAGCAAAAATGAAAAGATTAGGAGAAACAATACTAGTAATATCAGGTATAATTGCTGGTAGTACTTATGCAACTATTCCATGGGTATCCATAACGGCATTTGTCATCGGTTTAATTGGTAGAGGAATGGTTGAATTTTTCGTAGATTAAAAAATTCTTAATTTTTTTGTTCAGACAAATTAATATATTCTTTTTCTAATTCAAACACGATATAATTTCTTCTATATTAAAATTCAAAATATAAAGCAAAACATAACCATTCAAATTCAAGTGATTGTGAATGTAAATTAATGTTGATTGTTGGCAATAATGCGATAAATTTTTTATCAATTTCAAAATGAATCTTCATACTTTTTATTATTTTTTAAGATTCTGAATAAATATGGAATGGCATATTATCAACTTTAATGTCAACATTTTTTAATATTTTCATCCATTTATCTAATCTTTTGTGCGTAAGACCTTCGACTTTAATTTCCCAACGGTCAAAAAACATTTTTTCTGCGTCTGGGTTACCGACTAAATTTGGATATTTTTTCCTTGATTCATAAAGTTCCATCCAAAGTTTAACACCATTAATATTTAGATTATTATTGATATAATCAAGAAAGACTTCTAAATATTCTTTACGTTTTTCTTGTGGTATGTCTGTATCTTCAACATAGATATATGTTTCTAATTTTTCACCTTCTGGTACATAACCATCATCATAAAAATCATCCCAAATGTTTATTGGTATACGTTCTAATTTTTTCATTTAATTGTTTTTTAATTATTTATATTGTTATTTTCACTATCATCATTATTATCTATTCTATTTAATTTTTGTGTTCTATTAAACTTTTGATACATTACTTGGTACCACTTATATAAATTCGAATTTTTTTCGATATCAATCACATTACTTAATGGTATATTTTCATTATTTGAAATTAAATAATAATTACCTAGTTCAGATTTAAAGACATCATCCAGTACATTTATTCGAATTGATTGTTTTTCATATTCATCATAATATGTTACTGTTATCATTTTTTGATGAATGTTATTTTTTGTTATATCTGCTAATTGATTTATACAACTATGAGACCAAGTTGGATTATTACTGTACCATAAATTTGGATCTAATTTAACATTAGTTAAAATGGTTGACCAATTAAATTGATCTATATAATATGATTCTTGTTCTCTTTTTCTTAACTCGCTTTTAATTATATCTCTATAACTTTTGTGAGAACTAATTTTATCTAATAATTGTTGAGTTTTTTTATCATCTTTAAAAGGTACCTTTAAATAATTTTTAAATAATTCTTCTGTACTTTCTATATTTTTTTCCTCAATACTTTGAAAGATTTTTAAATCTTCTTCAGTATAATCTTTAATCTTATTTATATCAAAAATTTCCATGTTTGTTTTTATTTTTTGTGTATTAAAAAATCTTTAATTCTTTGTTCAGACAAATCAATATATTCTTTTTCTAATTCAAACCCAATATAATTACGATTTTGTTTTATGCAACTAATTGCAGTAGGTACCTAACCCCATAAATGGATCTAATATTAGATCAAATTCTTTTGTGAATTTATCAATAAACCAATCAGATACTTCTTGTTTCATTACAGCTTTGTGTGATTTAGGCATTTTGGAATTTACTGATGTAGAAATAATATTTTTTGTATATGTTGTATTACTTTTTAATGATTTATCACCATAATAATCATCTATATCATCGTTATGAAACATATATTTATCATTTCTTTTACGATTATATGGCGGACTAGTAAATACATGACTTACACTATTATCTTTTAATTCTTTAAACCCATCAAAACAATCAATGTGATATATTTTATTATTTTGGATTTTTAAATCTTTATTTTCCATGTATTTTTTGTTTTTATGAAAATATATGAAAAAATTATGAAAATGTTTTAAATTTTTTATTTTCGATGATATGTATTATCTTTGTAATTGAATTTAAAACTTAAAACTTATGTATTTAGAACTTAAAGCGGAATATGATTTGATGTTGTTAGTGGAAACTGAATTAGTTAATATAATATTAAATGAATTGTAATATGAAATTAGTATATTTAAATAAAGAATTAGATAGTTCATTAGAACATGAACTTTTTTCTGAAAATGAATTTGGATTCAAGGTAACTGTGACTTATAAGGATAGTCAAATTGATGTTATGAATAACTGTACCGAAGTTCATAATAAATATGAATCCTATCGTGGTGATTGTATAGCTTTTGAAAGTGATATTCATGGTACTGGTTGCACTAGAACAAACTGTGATATTGAATCTGTTATTATAGAAAATGCAAATAGAATGGGGAAAAATTTTTATTATGAAAACAATGTCAATATTAAATATAGATGATAATGATGATTCATTTTCAGTAGATGATTTTATTGGTGGATTTGAACATGGATTAGATTCTATGAAAGAACCATCGCAATCTAAATATCATAATTTTTAAAATCTTATAAATATGGAACTGAATATGTTGCGGAGTATTATATCTAATACTGAAAAGAAAGAAAATCTTATTATTACTATTTTGAAATTTAACGAAGAAAGAATCTTATCTACATTAACATCTTTGTTGGAAGAAATGGAATGGGATGTTATTAATTTAAAACACGGCGGCAACGTAAAACATCGGCAGTAAAAAAATGGAAACAAAACAAATTTTTGAAAACGGACAAATCCTCACTCTTGCAATCGCTAAAACTTTAGTAGGTAAAACGATTCAAGTTACAAATCCAGAGTATCACGCTAACACGCCATCTGTGCGTATTGGTAAAGTACTGGGAATTGAAAGCGAATGGGATTTAGCTGCAAAAGAAGTTTTTAGCGATATTGATCCGCAGTATAAAACTCGTCAGGAATATTGGCTTAGCTTCATGACTCCTGAACAAATAAGTAAACAAAAAAACAGACTTCGATTATTAGCTGATAATAATTTACAATGTGGCTGCATTTTGAACTCTTCTTTTTATGATGAACCTACTTTCTCTGGTTCTGACGAAGACCGTCCAATATTTTTCATTGTGACAGATGAAAACTAAATGCCATTCTGTCCGTCTTGCGAGCCTTGTCAGTATTTCTGATAAGGCTTACAAGGCTGTAGCTTTCGATGGTTCGGAAGCTATTATGTTGATGTTAGATAAATCTTATGAATGTGATAAAACTGAAATATCAATAATCGAAAATATAAAATATGAATTTATCAAAAAACAAGATTTAATTGATTCAATTTATATTGGTTATAATGAAAAATTATTGAATATGAAAAATGATGAAGAAGGAATAGATGAAGAACCAGAAAATACTAATCTTCCGATAAATTGTAATGAATCACAATATGCTTATGAATTTGGATTTATGGATGAATATTTGCAAGGAATCTTAATAGATAGTAATTCTGAATTTACAATTGATAATTTAAAATAAAAAAACAAACAAATATGATAAAATACTTTTGTAATAAAAATGAAATAGAACAGAATGCGATAGATTCGATAAAACATATAGAAAATGATGTTGAATCTATTTGCGTTTTTCCAGATATAAAAGAAGTAACTAGAACAAAACCTATCGTAACAATAAAATTTACAGAAATATAATGAGAGAAAAAATAATATATGGTAATTGGCGAGTGTATCATCCTGATGGTACTCTTATGTTTTTATGTGAAGATAAAAAAGCAAATTGGTATTTAAAAAAAGATTTAGCTACTAAAATATCTGATAATGAAATTTTATTGACATTTGAACCAAGTGGTAAAGGAAGACAAAGTTTATATGATTTAAGTGAAAAGAAAAATATTTGTGTAATTTGTGGTTCAGATGATTTAGAATTATTGACAAAACATCATGTGATTCCATCCGAATATCGTAAATTTTTTCCGATACATAAAAAATCTAGATTATCTCACGATATATTAATAATGTGTCAAAAACATCATTGGGAATATGAAAATAAATTTGCACAAAAATTGAAATTGAAATTAGAATCTGAAAATAATATTCAACGAAATAATATTAATAAAAATAGAAAGATATCTTATCAAGTTCAAAGATATGCTGATTTATTATTAGATTATGATGTATGTCAAAAATTACCAAAAGATAGAATTAATTTTTTCTTATCTGAAATGAAATTGGTTTTTGGTACTGATGATCCATTTGAAGTCCAAAAAATTGAAATAATGAAAGAAATTGATAAAGACAATGATATAATTGGAAAAATTATTGTCGATAATTTAACTGATATTGATGAATTTGAAAGAATGTGGAGAAATCATTTTGTCAAATCTATGAATCCTAAATTTCTACCAACTGGTTGGTCAACTGAAGGTTTAAAATAATTATTGTTTATTTGACCAAATGTGAAAATCGTTGAAAGCGCCTTCATATTTCCAATTTAATATAGATGATATTATTTTAGTTATTTCTTCTAATATAAAAACTTCTTCAAAAACAACTTTCAAATCTTCTTTATTTATGAAACTTGCTGGTTTTAGATCAATACCAAATATATTTAATGTATTTGGTAATGTTGCATAAAATTCACCAATAGAATAGTCAACCAAATTCGTTTTAATTCTATTTATGTCTTGTGTGTCAAATATACAAGCATCAAAAGTAACTCTATTATTATTCATAATGTCACCAGACATATCATGAATTTTGAAAAAATGTTTTTTCTTATCTGACAAATCAATATATTCTGCATATGTTTTATAAAAAGTTGTCAATACACTTTTTAATGTATCATCATTTACGTTTGTAACGTCATCTAAAATTTCTTCAATTTTCATGACTGGTAAATTTATTTCATATATTTTTTTATCAAAGTTTGTAAATTTTAAAATTTCCATATTATATTAAATTTTCTTTTTATTATATATTAATTTTTTAATTCACTTTTATTTTTTTCGATATAGTCTTTCATTGTGAAACACATTAAAGTTCTTTAAATATTTCATTTTTATTTATTATTTTTATTGTCATTAACTCTATATGATGATAAAAAATCTCGAATATTAATATTTACGTTTCTATCAATATAATTATTATTATTTTCATGTTCATCAAAAATTGCACTATAACGGTTGTTATATCCATATGGTGCAAGTTTCATAAAATCGAATAGATTATAAAATTCTACCGTTTTATCATAACGATTAAATACTTCAATTTCCCATTTATCATCAATTATAAAATCATAATCTTTTTTAATAATAGCTTTATTTAATTCTTTAATAACTATTTCCAATGTCGTTTGTTGATCTAAATTCCAAAAAGAAATAATGTTATTTTCTGACCACAATCTACCAGCATTAGTCAAATCATCTCTACTTTTTGGTCTAGCCAAATCATAATGAGTCTCTTTTTCTTCGCCCACCATAGTTTTTCCATTAAGAGTTCCGAATGGATGAGCACCAACAGTCATATAACATAATTCATCATCAAAATAATAACAAATATCTGGTGATTCTTTTATAAATTCTATAAATTTACTAATCATTTTTCTTTTTTTCTTTTTCAACATTTTTTAAATCTTTCTTAAATTGCATTTTTTTATCTCTCAATTTAATAATTTCTAATTCTTTTTCAGCCATTTCAATTTCAACTTTTTTAATTCTTACTCTAACAGTTTTAATTTCAGTGACATCATCACCATGTTCTATATCTTGAAGTTCTTTTTTCTTATCTGATATCTTTTCAGTAAAACCTTTATATTTATCATCAATTGATTCCTTCTCAGATTTTCTCTTTTCAAAACTTTTTAAATATTTCATAAAACTATATATTAATTTTTTTCAATAAACAAATTGAACTTGTCCATAATTCAACACCTTGCGTTTCTATTATTTCATTGTAAGTGCCACTTATTATGTTATCATTAGGTTTTAATATTTTTAATATAGCTTTATCCAAAGTTAAATTATCTTTTATCATAAGATTTTTTATAATACTTAAAGAATTTACATCTATAACTTCTGAATCAAAATTATAATTTAAAAATTTATCCGACATATTATTTAATTGCTGCATCAAAATATCATAATTATCATCATCAAAACTTATTTTTATTACATTGGAAAAATAGTCCAATTCATTATTAAAATTCATTAAATTAAATAATTTATTAAATTCTTTTATCCAAACTTTCGATGCACCCCAAATAGAATTATTGAATGGAATTACTCTAAATACATTATCATTGCCATAAGCATTAGCAATTTTTTTATCAAATGAACAAATTATAGATTTATTACGTGGTGGAATATCTTTCCAATCATCAGAATTAGACATAATTAATGTATAATAATTTTGTGTGCTCCTAGATTTTCTTGTTCGTTTTGAAGGATTAACTAAATAATATTCACCAGGCAAATCTATTCCTCTATATATTGCTTTATCATCAAAATTAAAACCTTGACAATTATCATTAAACAAAGATGAAAATTTATCTTCTGTCAATTTTTCAATACCTATAAACTTATTCACATATGATTCGTAAGTTTTCATAAATATCTTTTTAATTTTTTTATGGTATCTTTTGTATTCTTATGTAAAATTCCTATACCACCAGCTTTAAACCATTCTTTTATATTTTTTTCTAAGTCATCTATCAAAATACAATTAGAATCAGCAAATTCTTTTTTATCATAAGATAAATTAATTTTAACATCTTCACCCAATTCTCTCTTACACCAAATTTTCTTTCCTTCTCGACTCAATTTATCTTTTGATGGTTTACTTAATATTTCAACATTTGGATATTTTTTGATAAAATTCCATAAACTTCGACCATCAGATGTCCAAGGCATATTCGACCAAAATTCTAATCCTAATTTCTTTACTTCTTTCCAAAATTCTTCAGAACCATATCTTTCTTCATATTCCCAACCACTATTTATGTTAGTATCATTTTCTTTATTGTGTTTATTCAAAAACCCATTTTTTACACCCTGATTAAAATTCGTAAGAACACCATCTAAATCCACATATATTTTAATCTTTGATATATCTTTCTTTTCAAACATCTTATCATTGTAAATTTTATCATAAAATCTAGTAATTGTATCAATTAATCTACCAAAATCTTTACCATTTCTTAATTTCTTAAATACTAAATTTTCAACTGAAAATTCACCATCTTTTTGCAATCCAATTTTTCTTGAAGCTGATATTTTCTTTTTGTATGACCTAGCATATTCGTAATAATCTCTAGCTTCTTTTGAATTTAATTCACTATTCGATATTTCTTCCAATCTATTAATACCACTCTTATATGTCAAATACTTAAAATTAACATTTTCTTTATCAAT
>Ga0265297_10010052_pt1 | contig 12006 bp, 11 predicted proteins | sample Munlanlwell13791_FD_192502 | JGI IMG/M metagenome (GOLD analysis project Ga0265297, IMG submission 192502) | Leachate microbial communities from a municipal landfill in Southern Ontario, Canada - Leachate well 137-91 | ecosystem: Engineered > Solid waste > Landfill > Unclassified | place...
TTCATATTAAATATTTTGATACATTAAATTATGATATATTTAATGTTTATTTTCCTCAACAATATGATGAGTGTGAGTTTAATGAATATAAAGAATATATACTGATAAGACGTGTTTTGGATATGGGATAGATGCGGCGGCTAATTAAATTTATTGAGCACCAAACTACTGAAATTTGCTTAGATGCTGTGAAGCAAGATTATCACACTCTTCAGTATGTGAAAAATCAGACGCCAAAAATTTGCATGAAAGCCATTAAACGAAGCGGACGAACATTTGAATTATAAAATTTTACATTTTTTTTGTTTAAATTTATAAAATAAAATAAGAATAATTATATAAATTAGATAATATGAAATTAAATATATTAATAGGATTAATAATAGTATTATTGATTGTAGTGTTATTGCTTATATTTATCAAATCATCAAAATCAAAAAATGAGAATTTTAAGGAAACTCCATTTCAAATACAACAACTACCAATAATAGATACTATTGAAATAAGAAATAAAAAAAATTCAGTACAATTGCTTGAAGTAGAGGTTCTTAATAAAGAAGGTAATAACATAGCATCATTAGGTATTCCAACTCAATCATCAACTATGGAGGGCGGAATTGATTTATATAAACCAGAATTTGCTATTGATAAACTATTTAATGTTGAACGAACAAAAAATGGACATTTAGTTGGTGTTTCATCAACAGCAGAAAAAGACGTTAATATATGGTCTTTAAATTTTCAAGAACCAATTGAAATCAAACAAATTAAAATATCATATTTTAATAACCCAGATAATATGGATGTAATTAAAAAAATGAATGATGTAAGATTAGCATTGTATAAAGATAATATACTTATTGATGAACGCAAATTAATAACAGATTATAAGGTATTTCGTAATAAAAAAGAGGGATATTGGATGGTTGATTATTCTATACCAGAAAAGGAGAAAAAAGTTGTTAGTAATATTATACCAATAGTATCATCGTACGAACTCGAAAAACAATTCAAAAGCGATATTTACTTACCAAAATTAGTAGAGGCAAATGTAGGAGCAGCCACACGGGGTGGGTATTATACTTCACCATCGCCAGAAACGGGTTCGTTTTCAACATTACCAATACCAGAAAATATTATATATATTCAGTATGTTCGTATCGAACGACTCAATTTAGATCCAAATAATGAAAATTCCATTATACATTTAGGAGAAGTTCAAGTTTTCGATAATTCCGATCCTCCCAAAATTATTTCTAATGGTAAAAACGCAACGCAATCATCCAATTTAAATGCGGATACACCAGCAGATTTAGCTGTAAATGGAATAACATACAGCACTTTAATAGCAAGAGATTTAGCACATACTAATAAAGAAGCAAATCCATGGTGGGAAGTGGATCTAGGACAACATTATCAAGTAACAAAAATTATTGTTTGGAATCGACAAGATTGTTGCCCTGAACGAATGATTGGAGCATATATTAAGTTATTGGATAGAAATAGAGTATTAAAAAGAACAATCGGTCCGATACAAAATGCTAGTTCTAAATATGAATTTATTGTGTAATTTTTTTGTTAGTCACATACTTCATCTATTCTTTTCTGTGCAATATCTAAATATTCTTCATTTATTTCGAATCCAATAAAATGCCTATCTGTTAATATTGTTGCTACAGCTGTCGTTCCTGAACCCATGAATGGATCAAGAACAATAGAATTTTTTGAACTGAATAATTTTATTAGATGTGCTATTAATTCAACTGGTTTAATAGACGGATGAGTATTATTCTTTTTTTCTTCTTTTGATGGTTTTGGAACTAGAAAAATTGGATTTATTAAAAATGATGTATCCAATACTTTATTCATTTTTTCTGTTGTAATTATATTTGCCGGAAAATGGTCATCTTCAATACCCACGTTTTCAATATGTATTAATCCAGTTCCATAATTATCAAAATTATCTATAATTCTTCCATCATATGGTTTTATTGCTAAACAAATTGGTTCAATTGCTGGTTTTAATTGAATTGTTCTTAAATCTTTACATTTTTTCATTAATTTCTTTTTTTCGCTTTCATTTCTTTGCTTATCGTTTGATATAATATAATCTTGTGTAAATGCTTTAACTTGCGATGTTGTATATATCCAACCAAGCATGTCTCTGATTTCAAATCCAGCATCTTCTACTGCCATTGCCATAGAATGATATAATCTTGGAGAACTAAACGATAAAAATGCACCACCAGGTTTCAGAATTTTGAAAATTCTTTCTGAAACTTTTTTGTAAAATTCGTAAAATTTTTTTGATTGATTTTTGCTAAATTTCATTCCTTTTGGTAAATTTCCAACAACTTTTGATGAACCACGTTCTGTTAATTTCTTTTCATTCCAAGTATTATCTAATCCATCTAAGAAATATGGTGGGTCTGTAACTACAAGATCTATTGAATTTGATTTAATTTTTTTCATTCCATTAATACAATCTTCTAAAAATATTGAATCGATAAAATAAGAAGTTGGTTTTTTGTGAATTTTTCTTGATTTCTTGTTTTTGTCCATTATTATTATATTTTAATCTTTAAAATATGTTTTAATCTTTAAAATATGTTTTAATATTTAAAATATGTTTTAATCTTTAAAATATATAACTTATAAAAATAAATCCTATGTATTTTTGAATTTCTATTTAAAGATATAAATGACTCCTCTTGAAACTGGATTTACGTTTAAAGATATAGCCAATACCTAATATACAAAATGAATACTTATAATTCATTGATTGATCTGAAAATAACTAGCAAACAAGATTACATTAAGTCCTTCGATATTAACGGAAGTTCCAACTAATTTATTTGATAAGATAGGAAATTTCATTTCCAGATATTGAGTTAATACAGACTTGATAGTAGCATGTGATAAATTAACGAGTGATCAAATAGAAGAATTTGAGAATAATATTGTAGAAAATCAAGTTGAAGATTGGGTCTTGAAAGACTATACATTCATTCGCCGATGGTTATAATTTAATTACAAATTAAAAAAACTATTATTTGTTTAAAATTTTAATATCCAACAAGTGTTGTATAACGTTGTTTTGTGTAACTAATATATCTGTTACAATCCATATTTTCTGATATATCAATGATCGCATCATCAATTATTATTTTCTTATTCTTTTTTGCTTCATTTAGAAATTCTTCATTAGTAAAATATAAATGAAGTTCTGGATCATATAATTTAATTCCATTAGATGTTATATAAAATTCATGAGTTTTATATTTAGTTGGGATGTAATTTGAAATTTCTTTTGTTTCAGTTGTTATGGACAAATAATATCCATCTTCAAGTTCACGATATAAACAATGATTATTTCTGTTTTTTTCGGTTATTTTTATTTTTTTTCCATTAATTTCAATTTCTTTTTCCATGTTTTCATTTAACCATTTTTCGTCTGTAACATATAAATACAGATAATTATCAGCACATTTTTTATTTCCAAAAATAGCAATATAATTTTTTCTATCACTAAAATCATTAATTGGATAAATTTTATCTTCTGAAAATTCTCCACCCCAAGTCGAAATACACCAATAGTATTTCGTTTTAGTTGGTAATAAATCCACTGGTTTGATAATATTAAAAATTTTCAAATATTTTTCAAGATCGAGTCTGTATACCGAACTTGGACTCTGACAAAATCCCCACATACCAACTTGTGCAGGTAGAAGATCAGGAATCCACAATCCTTCATGTTTATCAATATTATAAACAAACCAATCTCTGTCGCCTCTTGAATATCCATGATAATTTGAATTAAAATGTTTTTCTATCGGACATTCTTCAGCTCCACCCCAAATAATACGCCAAGCCATTATTTGTTGATTATTAATATTTATCATTCGTATCTTGCGATCCCAACAACACCATGCTCCGATAAAATTTTTTGCCATATTTTTAATTAACTCATCATGACGTTCCATATTTTGTGTTTTTTCTAACACCTCATTTATTTTGTTATTATCCATATTTTCTTCACATGCATTAAAAATCATATACATATTTCTGTGGTTTTTGTAAATATCTTCTTTTGATAAACCGGCATTTTTCAAAATTTCCATATCTTTGGAAATTCGTTCAAGTAGTCCTTCATCTCCAAGATGTCCTGCTTTTCTTAATTTTTCTTCAATGGTTGGTATTTGTTCTTTAATTGTATCACTGAAAAGATCAGGATATGTGGGTAAGTTTTCGACAGACATTATTTATTATTTTTTTTCAATTTTTGACAGACATTATTTATTATTTTTTTTTCAATTTTTGTTAAAGATATATCTATTTAATTTAATTATGAGTTAAAAATTAAATTTTATGTTGAAAAAATAAATATATCATTCATAAATTAATTGCAATATACATCCAAAGATGTGTGATTTACATAATATACAAAATGACGTATGTGAAACTTTTATTGATTCACTAATATCGTTTGCTAATCAAAATTTCAGGTTTAGCACTTTCATTTTCCACAATAATATTAGACACAATCATATTCATGCCAACATCTCTTAATCCAATACCTAATTATAATTTTGAATAAAGATATTCAATTACTTTTTTTGGTTCGTTTATATGTATAATTATATATAAAATTTCTTCTTTTGGAATAATATATAATGGTGAAATAAAAATATCTTTTCCAGTTTTTATTCTTTGGTCTTTTTCTGGATACAATGTACTAAATAATAGTTCTATATGAATTGGATCGCTAGTCATTAATTTAATGACATCAAATTCTGGTTCGTGCTTTATTTGTTTAATATAATCCCTAAATGAAATAAGTTTAATCTTATTTTGTTTAATATAATTCCAAAATTTCCAATCTATAACCATCATTTCTTTTATCAGTGTAACAACTTCTGATGTATTTTGAAAATAATTTAAATCTATATGTTCTGGTTGTGTTAGTTCAAATCTATCGGATATTATTAATCCATAATCAATAATAGAATAAATATAACCAAACGTTGGTATTTTCCAATCCAAAATTTCTATATACTCTTTATTTGTTTTTGTATAACAAACATTATTCATATGTAAATCTCTGTGTATAAAATGGTGACGTCTCATTTCATATATTGCATAAATTAATTGAATCAGCATTGCATACATTTGTTTTATGTCTAATTTCCAAAATACTTTATTTAAAGTTCCATCTTTTAAATCAAATATTTTTTCCACACAATATGAACTTTCAGTGATTGATTGTACTAATTCTTTTACTTCTTCATTTTGTATTTCTTCTATTGATGTTGGTGGTTTATGCTTAAACCTACAATCTTTGATAAATCTGTATGCATATAGATGCATGAAATGATTTGATATATTTTCCATTTTCTTACAAAATATAATTTCTCTCCATACTCTGGACTTTGTATTTTTATGGAAATCTTCTTCTAAAATGTGTTCTTTTTTCAATGCATATCGTTTGCCATTAATTTCGATAAGATAAGTAGTTCCGAACATTCCTGCTCCAATTTTTCTAATCTTTTTAACTTTATCAAACATTATTTCATTCATTTTTACTTGATTAATAATTTAAAACTATATTAATTAATTAATAAAATAAATACTTTATTAAATTAAAATATTTAAAGATTTGAAGTTATAATAAATCTTATATATTATAATTAAAAAAAATGAGTAAATTTACATTGGATGAAATTTGTAATTTGATAAAAGATACTATAACTTATAATGATCAACAGGTGCGATTTATAGTATCGGTCGGACTCGGAATCGGAAAATATGAGCGAGTTATTCAAAAAATAATTAACTATGAAATTATATGTGTCGATCTATCACCATTTTCATATAGAAATGTCTGTCCTGCAATTGATAATACAAATATAATGAACGAATTATGTTTATCATATTCCACTTATGGAAATATACATGATTTTATACAATATAATCCTGATGCAGTTAATAATTCGGCATTATTAATAATTTGGCCTAGAGAAAATTCGGAACACGATCCTCAAAAACCATATGATACTGAAGCGATTAAACTATTAAATCCAAAATCAATATTTTGTTTATACGAACAACCAAAAGACTGGGTTTCTGGTGTATCTGGTAGTCAAAAATTAATTGAATTCTTTGATGATACAAAAAATAACAAAACTGAATATTATATTCATCAATATGAAACTAGGATATTTACTCATGAAAATACACAAATGGCAAAAAATCAAAAATATGAATTTCATGCTATTATTTTAAAAAAGAAAATACAATTAAAACAAAATGTTATAGTTAAAGATACACCAATGTATTATAATATGGATTTTTGTTAATTCTACTTAAAAAATATATTTTTTTAATTATATAAAGATTTAATATTATAAATAATATTATACAATGTTTTTATGCGATTGTGGTAAAGAATTTCATAGTAACAATAAATTTAATAAACATAAAAATAAATGTAAATATTCATTAAAATTTATTGAATTATGCTCAGGATGCGGTGGATTATCAAATGGTTTAATAAATGCTGGATTTACTCCATTATTACTAAATGATATTGATAAAAATTGTTGCGACACATTAAGAAAAAATCATTCAGATGTTAATATTGTATGTTGTCCCATGGAAGAATTGAATTTAGATGAATATAAAGGAGTTGATTTGCTTGTTGCTGGAATACCATGTCAACCATTTTCTTTAGCGGGGACTAGGAAAGGGTTTGCCGATAAAAGAAATTTAGTAATTCAGTTTATTAACATTGTTAAAAAAATTAAACCAAAAATGTTTTTAATTGAAAACGTTAAAGGACTCGTATTGCATAATAGCGGTAAAACTATGGAAACAATTATAAATTTATTAACAGAAAGTGGAGAGTATGAAGTTAAATATAGAGTTTTAAATGCTGTAAATTTTGATGTTCCACAGAAAAGAGAACGAGTATTTATTATTGGTGCTTTAAAAGAGTTAAATATAAGTATCAGGTTTCCAAAAGCAAATAATAATGAAATAGTACTTAAAGATGTTTTAAAAAATGTTCCAAAATCATTGGGTGCAAAATATTCAAAACAAAAGAAAGATTTATTTAAAATGATTCCGCAGGGCGGATGTTGGGTTAATTTACCCAAACAATTACAAAAAGAATATTTAGGTAAATCATATAATTCTGGTGGTGGAAAGCGTGGTATTCTGCGGAGATTATCAATGAATGAACCATCTTTAACGCTTTTATGTAGTCCAGCACAGAAAATGACGGAGCGATGTCATCCATTATATAATAGACCATTAACAATTCGTGAATACGCAAGAATACAAACATTTTCAGACGAATATGAATTTACAGGCAGTGTGAGTTCTCAATATAAACAAATTGGAAATGCTGTTCCTGTTCTTTTAGCAGAACGAATTGGAAAATGCATAAAAAAATATATAATCAAATCGTATAAAAATAATAATATTACAATATAAATAATAATGATATATAATTCTGTACTTCTTCTATAATTTTTTTCTTATGTTTTCCAAATATAAATTTAAGAAATTTATTACCAGAATAATACTCTATATCTATATTGTTATGATTAATAATAAAATGTTTTCCGTTTTTGCTATTTTCATTTATTATTCCATATATACACCTAAAATCTGGATGTTTTAATTTGTATTTGGAAAGTTTGTCATAATTTGCTTTACGTGCCGATGCATTGTCGGTATTATATCTATTTTTTAATTCAATAATTACCTTTCTTTTATGAGAAATAATATCTAATCCAGTTTTATGACCAGTATGAAGAGTTTTAAACTCAGAAAATGTTCCAATAACTTCTTGCCAAATATCACCCACTTTCATTTGGAGTTGTTTAATTCTTTTAGATATTTCGAATTCATCACTATGATCGTTAATAATTGTATTAAGAAGTATATCATCCAACGTTGTTGCTTTATTAGTTCTATTATACACATATTTAATATATGTTTTAATATTGTTTAAATAAACATCTAAGTCAAAATCATCGTCTGCAACACTCTCAATTGCAGATTTTAATTCTTTAAAAGAGGCCATCTTTTTTGTATATGTTTTTAATAAATTCAATTTTTTCCAAAGAAAAAACGTATTAAATTGTATGTTTATAATATTAAAATAAACTAATAAGCAATGCAGTTTTTATATGTACAAATTATTTTATAAATATAATTAATTTAAAAATATAATGTAATAATTTATATTATACAAGTATGGAAGAATTCGAATCAGAAAAACTTAAGCATTATTTAAGAGAAAATTTATTTTATAATAAATTTATTACACAACATTATTTTCGTTACTTTAAAACAGAACATAATTATTGTTTTCCTAATAATACTAGTTTATCATTTAGAATAAATGATAAAATATTACAAACCCAAAATTATAGAAATACGTCATTATATAAACTTTTATATGAATACTATTCAATATATCATACTTTGGATTTCAATTTACATCTTTCTAATGTGGATGAAATTATATCCAATATTCCTAGAAGTTATAAATATAAATTTATAAATAATTGTAGGATAAATAATACTAAGAAATTACGAATTGAAGCATTAAATATTGAAATAAGTAAAATAGATAAAATTAAAAATGTGATATTAAATGATGTAGTATTTAATTTAAATTTTTGTAAAAAACGAAAAGATAGTCATTATCAAAATCCGGATTTAAAACTTAAGGGATATAATGTAGCAAACTATCCAATATTTTTATTTGAAATTCATAATCTAACAGAAACTATGATATATGAATTGCATTCATTTATTGAAGAAATTCTAAATATTAATATTATTGAAATTGTTGGAAATGTAATAAATCTTGAAGTTGAAAGATATAGGGAAATCTTATTGCAATATTTTACAATTTGTAAAATTATACGAAATTTAGAAATATATAAAAATTATTTAATAAATTCTATAAAATTTATTAATAATAATGATTTAATTTATCTTAGTAGATACTATTTTTCTTGTAATGATATACAAAAAGAAGAAATTCAAGATAAAGACAATTTAATAGATACTGATCAGAAACAAACATCAAAAAAATATATAAAATATTATATATTTAGAACACTTGATTTTGATGCTATTGATAATAAAACCAAATGTTTATGTACTGGATATATATTAGCATTTGATGAATGTTGGAATATCTTTCCCCAAAATGGTGATCCTAATTTTCAGATATCACAGGAAGCAATCAATAAGTATATAGATATAATCGGATATAATGAAGAAAATGGAAACTATTGGAATTTTAAACGAAATTTTTAATTTAATATTATAAATAAAATATATATGTAATCTATTAAATAAATTTATTGAAATTAGATAAAAAATATTTAAGATTTTTTTATTAAAAAATAAATTTTATTCAAAAATTTGAAAACTATTAAGTTTTATAAATTTTCCATTCTTAAAATTACAATTAATTTTTAATGCTTTATTTTGACTTATTAAACATTTTTCGTAGATAAAATCTCTTGTTACTATTTTATCTTGATTATCCGTAAATATTTGTATATATTCTGAAGTAGTCATATGTATAGTTCCAGTTCCATTCATTAGTCCATTATTAAATCCACTTAATACTGATATTCGATCAGTAACAACTTTTCCTCGCTTCTGAATTAATGACGTGTCTGGTAACTTATGTAAAATTGGTCCACTATATATTTCATTATGATCAATGTCATGAATCATTTTTTGTTTAATTTGATCCACAATGGCGGTAGTTCCTGAAACAAAAGAAATGGCAGATGTACCACCGGTTAAACCAATGACCGTCATTCCTCCTAGCATTGTTGGTGCTCCAATACAATAACCAAGACTTGCTAATCCAGAAGTTATTGTAGATGCAGAGATTCCAGACAATCCAACACCAATTACACATCCTCCAATTACTAATGGTATTATAGTAAGTATTCCGGCAGTAATTGATATTGCCATTAATATTATATCTGTTTTGTTTTTTGTAAATGTAGATATTATTTTATTGCTATCCTCTTCATTAAATTGATATTCTTTAAATATTGCATTTTGCAACTTATCAGTAATACTTGATAAAACTAACGTTGACATTTAGTTTAGATACTACTGATAAAAATTCAATTTTTGCAAAAATTGAATTTTAATATTAAAATTAATATATAAATGATTATTATATATACAAATTATTTCATAGATATAATTAGTTAAAAATCTATTTAAAGATATAGTATTATTAATTTTATACACTACAAAATGGAAGAATTTTGTTTTACAAGAGTTCGCCCAGACAATCTAAGTGAAGTTCAATCTTTACCACATATGAATCCTGATTCTTTATTAAAAGGTATAGCAAAAACGGATGCAACTATTGAAACATGTATTCTTAAATACTTAATATATTTAAAGCAAAATCTAAATGATTCTATTGAAAAAAATAGAAAATTAGAAGAAAGAGTTGATATTTTAACAAACAAAATTGAAAAAATTTACAAATTTATTGATAATATCAAAGAACCTACAGCTGAAATCATTGTTGATTTACAGCATTCAGTATCTAATGTAGATACTATTTTTACACTTATTAAAAATATTTAAAATATTTCAGTTTATACAATTAACTATTAAAAATTTATTTTTTATGTTTATTTGGAAAAATAAACCATCTATAATTGCAAACCCCTCCGATTTTTTTTTCACAAAATTTATTTGTTTTTTTGCTACTTTAAAATATTTATATACGTCATCATCAGTAAAATTCTCATATAATTTAATGTATGGTAATTTTTGTAAAACGGATTGGTGATGAAATCCACTCCATTTATGTATTTCAATATAGAACTTATATAGTTTTGAATTTAACAATTTGATTATATAATTTGTGATCTGATTTTTTTTTAAATTATTAAAAAGATTATATGGAAATGAAGTTGAAATAAAATATTTTATAATTCTATCACCACGCTCAAATATTAATAATTCTGGATTAATATGTTTACATTCTGTATTTTCAATAGAATTATCCAATATTTCATTTTTGATTAATTTAAATCCACATTTTGTAAATAATATAAAATCAAATTATATTAATAATATATTAGTTTTGAAAAAGAAATTATATTCTATTTGTTTATTAATACTTAATTATTTGATTAAATGTTATGCAAACATAAAAAATGTAAAATTCGTGCATGTTTCGGTTTCAAGGGAGAAAAACCAAAATATTGTAAAAAACATGCAAAAGAAGGAATGACTGATATTCAACATAAAAAATGTATTAAATGTCATAAAACAAGACCAAATTTCAATTATGAGGGAGAAAAGGAAGCATTATATTGCTCAAGTTGTAAAGAACCGAATATGATTGACGTTAAAAGTAAAAAATGTATTAAATGTAATAAAACATTACCAACTTTCAATTATGAAGGAGAAAAAGAAGCATTATATTGCTCAAGTTGCAAAGAACCAAATATGATTAACGTTAAAAGTAAAAGATGTATTAAATGTCATAAAACAAGACCAACTTTCAATTATGAAGGAGAAAAAGAAGCATTATATTGCTCAAATTGTAAAGAACCGAATATGATTAACGTTAAAGATAAAATGTGTATTAAATGTCATAAAACAAGACCATCGTTTAATTATGAAGGTGAAAAAGAAGCATTATATTGCTCAAGTTGTAAAGAACCGAATATGATTGATGTTATAAGTAAAAAATGTATTAAATGTAATAAAACATTACCAACTTTCAATTATGAAGGTGAAAAAGAGGCATTATATTGCTCAAATTGTAAAGAACCAAATATGATTGACGTTAAAAGTAAAAAATGTATTAAATGCCATAAAATACAACCAACTTTTAATTATGAAGGAGAAAAAGAGGCATTATATTGCTCAAATTGTAAAGAACCGAATATGATTAACGTTAAAGATAAAAGATATATTAAATGTCAT
>Ga0265297_10010053_pt1 | contig 12003 bp, 15 predicted proteins | sample Munlanlwell13791_FD_192502 | JGI IMG/M metagenome (GOLD analysis project Ga0265297, IMG submission 192502) | Leachate microbial communities from a municipal landfill in Southern Ontario, Canada - Leachate well 137-91 | ecosystem: Engineered > Solid waste > Landfill > Unclassified | place...
GGATTTTATGCCTTATGAAGCGCGAATCCGGCAGTATCCGGCAGAAGCCGGCATCATATGACAGCATAATAACCGATGGCTTCCAATACTGCCCATGCGCGCATCCCTGGTTGTCCCGGCGTTATTCCTCGCGATTCTCCTTGTTTCCGGGTGCTCGCAGAAGCCGCCCCTGAACCCGCCCCAGACCCCGGCCGGGCAGGCGTATTCCAATTATTCGGACGGTTACCTGGCCTTCCAGTACCCGGATTGGCCTGATGCCGAGGCGAAGGACCAGAACTTCCTCGTCAAGAACAACGGGACATGCGTCTTCGCCGCCGCGCGCTACCCCTCGGTCCCTTCCCGGGCGCTCAAGGGCCGGCTTGAGCTGGAATTCAGCAGCGCATTCGGCGGGAATGGCGGCGAATACCTGGATTTCACGATGAGCCCGGGCGGGCAGCATTTCGATGCCAGGACGCGAATCATTTACTGCAACTACGACACGTATTCGCTCACGATTGCATGCCTCAACGGGGCCCCGGATGCGTCGTTCCTCTCGTCAGCCTCGTGCAGGAAGCGCAGCCTGGCATTCGTGCCGAAGACCGGCCTGATACCCACCCCCACGGGCGACAACCCGTCCGGGATACTCCAGTCAATCCGGGAAGCGCGCGAAAACGGCGTCGATGTCCTGGACTGGTATTTCGGCTGGAAAGGCCTCGACGGCAACTGGTCCGCCTCGGACTATGTCATGGAGCCGCTTTCATACGAAGGGCGGAGCGCCGCGATGGTGGAAGCAATCCACACGAGCGTCCTTCCGGAATATCCCCGGGGCTACGAATCATTCGACGACACCGGGTTCGCCGACGATTTCTCGGACTTCTCGGCCGCATTCGCAGCCCGCTACAAGCCCGATTATCTTTTCGTGGGCAGCGAGGTGGACGACTACCTATACAATCACCGCGAGAAGATTCCCGCGTTCAAAGAGCTCCTGAGGAAGACGCGCGAGAAGGTCAAGGCCGCAAGTCCCTCAACCAAATTCGGCTTCACGGTGACCTACCACGATGCAATAACGCACAACGCGACCGACATCGCGGGCACGCTCGCCCCGGAAGCCGACATCATCGCATATACCTCATACGGATACCGCGGCATGTTCGATTTCGGCAACGTCTCGCAGGGCGTGGCATACCTCGAAGGCGCGCGGGACGTGGTCCCGGGCAAGCCATATGTGATAATCGAGACCGGGTGGAGCAGCTCGACGCTCCTGAATTCGAGCGAGGGGAAACAGGCCGAGTTCGCAAGGGAATATTTCCGCTTCATCAATTCCACGGATGCCGAATACGTTAAATGGTGGGGGCTGAACGACGGGCAGGACTGCACCGAGGGGGCGGAAAGCTTCCTCACGGACTACCCGGAACTCAAGCATGACGACTCATTCATGGTGCCGTTCACGGAATACCTGTGCAGCCTCGCGCTGAAGAGGAGCGACGGGACGCCGAAAGCCGCCTGGCGCGTCTGGCAGGAGAATACCTGATACATACATTTATATTTCCCAGACGGGCAAATTAGTTAGAATTAGGAGTTGATTATGGTGAAAGGAAGGGGTTGCCTTCATAGGAAGGGATTTGCTTCATCGGGCTTGATTTCGGGGCCCGCCTAGTCTTACAGATTATTGCGAATCCCCCATCCGCAGGCAGCGTTGCTGTTTACAGCGGCAGCCCCGTCTCATGCGCAATACCCCCCGCGGGAACCGCGAGGGGAAAAACAAGGAGGTGCAAGTGAATGGAATCATTGGAGAGAATCACGGGAAGGGGTCTCCTTCACGGGGACCGGGAATGGCAGGCGCGCCGGAAGGGGCGGGCCGATTGACGAGGGCATCCGGAAATTCGCCCTCGTCGAATGCGCGGGCGGGCCTGCGGGCATGTCCGGGGCGCGTTCGGCATATTACGGCATAAGCACATCAAGGTTCCGCGAGCCGCTCGACCAGCTGGACGTTTTCCTCATGGTCTCGCGCCTGCAGAGGGCCGGCGCGGACATCGGCCTGACGGTTTTCATCGCAGGGCAGTTCGCCATGCTGAACGGGCGGCTTTGCGCCGAATTGCTCCTTGCCGAGGAGAGGAAGCTGGAATCCCTGCGCGCCGCCGCAGGCGCGATAGGCATCCGGCCGTCATTCCTGCGGACAGGGGACTTATGGTCCGCGCCCGCCTATTGGGAAGAGGTCGACAGGTGGAAAGGCGCGCCGGGCATAATCAGCGGGAGGACGGGGCCGCCGTTTTCCGAAGTCGCGCCAAGCCTCGGGCCGGGCGTCATCGCCGCGATGCCCCCGGGGCTCATGGATGCGCTAGGCCTGTTCGACGCCCCGTCCCTTTACCGCCTTTTCGAGGTCGCCGAGGCCGCATGGATGAAGCGGGAGTTGCAGGCCGGATGCAAAATCGGCCCGGCAAGCGAGCAGGAATACGACGAGTTCATCGGCGGCTTCATGGGCATCGTGCAACTGAGGCAGCCGCTCGATTTCCGAAGCACCGCATCCCAGCCGAAGCCCGTCACGCCATATATAGGAAAAGAGGGCGAGGAGCGGATTTTTTTCGAGGATTCGAAGCGGGAGCTCGGGGACAAGGTAATGAGGCTCGCCCAGCGCGCGCAGGGTCAGCCGCTATATTACGGCGCTTTCCTGAACCCGTTCGTCCGGCTTTCCGTCCTATCCGTTGAAGCGGCGGCTGCCGCCGACTCTGTTCCTGTGCGGATACTCGGCTCCCAGGTTTCCGACGGGGCAGGCGCGCTGAACGTCCTTGAGAAAGCCGGGCTCGGCGGCGCGGCCAAGCTGGCGCCGGTGCTTGCCGAGTGCCTTTGGGCGTACCTCATACGTCCCATCCAGCAAAGGCTCGGGGGTGTGGCAGCATGATAGGCATTCTCGGAGGCATGGGGCCGGAAAGCACGGCCTACACCTACATGCGCATCATCCGGCGCTGCCAGGAGGATTACGGCGCGAGGCTGGATTCGGACTTCCCCCCGATAGTCGTATACAGCATGCCCGTCCCCGATGTCGTGGAGGAGGGGAGCGACGATGCCGCCATGCTCGCGCTTCTGGATGCGGGAATCGGGACGTTAGAGCGGGCCGGCGCGGCATTCTCCTTCATCGCGTGCAATACGATGCAAGGATTCGTTCCCGCGCTCCGGAAGAAATACCGCATCCTCTCGCTCGTAGAGGAAACGGCGGGCTGTGCGAAACTGAGCGGAATCAAAGACTGGGGCATTCTCGGGACCGAGGTCACGCTCCGCAAGGGGTACTACCAGCGGGCGCTGACAGACTCGGGCATCCGGCCGGTCGTTCCGGACAAGGACAGCCAGTCCCTGGTCACGCAGGCGATACGGGAGATACTCGCCGGGGCGGACATGGCAAGGCCGCGCAAAAGGCTGAAGGCCGCCATCCGGGCGCTCGCATCCTGCGGTGCGGAAGGCGTGATACTCGCCTGCACGGACCTGCCGATTGCCATCTCCGCGCCGGATGCGGGAATGCCCGTCCTCGATACGGCGGACATATCCGCGAACGCCGCCCTTCTGCGCTGGAGGCTGGAGCGGGGCCTCCGGTGCAAATCCCCTTTTTAACATATGATGACGATGTGATTCCCATGAAGCTCACACCCAAAGGCATGCGCGACATCGGCCCGGAGGACATGTTCGTCCGGGAGGAGGTCATAGGCAGGATACGGGGAATATTCCAGAAATACGGATACCGGCCGCTCGAAACCCCGGCCCTAGAATACCTCGACACGCTCCGCGCCAAGGCCGGTCCGGACGTGGACAAGCAGATTTTCGTGATAGACGGCAACGAGTACGGCCTGCGCTTCGACCTCACCGTGCCGCTCGCCCGCTACGCCGCGTCCGCCGACACGCCGAAGCCGTTCAAGAGGTACGCGATCGACGTGGTGTGGCGGCGGGAGGAGCCTCAGAGGGGCAGGTTCCGCGAGTTCTACCAGGCGGACGTGGATATAATAGGAAGCTCTTCCATGCGCTGCGAGGCCGAGCTCCTGTCCCTGGCGCGTGACGTGTGCCTGGCGTTCGGATTCGACAAGCCGAAAATCATGCTGAACAACCGGAAGATACTCGACGGCATCGCGTCCGCGCTCGGCATCGAGGGCGATGCGAGGGGCGAGGTATTCCGCGTGCTCGACAAGCTGGACAAGATAGGCGAGGCCGAGGTGGGGAAGCTCCTCCGCGAGATTCTCGGGGACAAGTCAGACGAACTCCTCAAAATCATACGCGCAAAAGGCGACAACGCCAGCAGGCTTGCAATCGCGGAGAAATACAGCGTCGAGGGCGCAAAAGAAATCAGGGATATCCTCTCGATGTGCGATTTCGAGGTGGAATTCGACCTCTTCCTCGTCCGGGGCATGGGCTACTACACCGGCCCGGTCTACGAAATCAAGCTCAGCGAGGATATCGGGACGGTCATAGCGGGCGGCAGGTACGACCACCTGCTCGGCGTCTACGGCCAGCCATCCCCGGCGACGGGCATTTCCGTCGGCATCGAGCGGCTAATGACGCTGATAGCCGAGCGGGGCGCCAAGGCGAAAAGGACCGACAGCGTCGTGCTCGTAGCGGCCGTGAAGCCGGAATTCTACAAGAACGCGATGGCTGTTGCCGCAACGTTCCGCGGCGCAGGCATTCCCTGCGAGACGGACTTGAACGAGCGCGCCCTGCGCAAGCAGTTCGATTACGCCAATGCGCTTTCCATACCGTATATCGCCGTAATCGGGGCGAAGGAGGTGGAAAGCGGCACGGTCACGCTCAGGGAGATGGCCTCCGGCGAGGAGTCCCAGGTCCCGCTTGAGAAGGCGCTGGCAATCCTGCGGGGGCGGTAGCTTGCGCATTCCATCCATCTACATCCGCGACAAGCAGGCGTTCCGGAAAGAGGGCGGCATCCTCAGGCTCATCGGCAAGCCGCTTGATTATGCCAAGGAGCAGAAGGAGGCCGGATGCAAGCTCATCCACATAATCGATTTGGATGCGATTAAAGGCCTGCAGAGCAACCTGGACGTGTACGACAACCTCACTTACCTGATTAACGTGGAAGTGGAGTGCGCCCCCCAGCAGGACATCATAACCCGCCTCCTCAACCTCAAATGCCGGGTCGTCCTTCCGCTTTCGGCCGACATACTGTCCATGAGGGAGAAGAAGCTGCTCGTGGCGAAAATCCCGGCCGGGTATTCCGGGGACGCCGAAGGCTTCCACGACATCATCCTCGAGGACGCCACCGATGAGGAAGTGGCGCGATTTGTGAAACTGGGGAAGCGGGTCATCATCTACGAGAAGGACGAGGGAAAGCTGAAAGGGAAAGGAAAGGCCGGGGGGAAGGACGGCATTTTCGGCGTCATTTCTTCTTCATAATCTTGTTCTTGGCCTCGGCGAGGCGGGCCGCGAGCGCGGGCGTCATCTTCGCCGGCGCGGCCTTGGCCGGCTGCGGGGCGGATTTCGGCGGCGGCGCTGCGGACGGAGCCTTCGGCTCTTTCGCTTCCTTGGGCTTCGGCGGCGGAACCATCCGGAGAGTCCTGCCCGTCTTCTCAGGCTCCTTCTTTTCCGCAGGCGCCGAAGAAGGCGCTGGCGGCTTGGCCACACCCGGCTTCTGCTGCCCGTTCGTGATGGCGAATCCCTTGCTTGTGAGGCTTATCGGGTATGAGCGGGCGGAATGCTCGACGCCCTTCATCTTGACGACCTCGACAAAGCGCGAGCGTTCCATCGTTCGCTCGTCATACCTGTAGAACAGGTTTATCCAGCCGTCGGTGAAGCTCTCTATTCCGAACTCGGAACTCGGCCTCGAGCCCGAATGGATTTTCAGGTCCTCTGAAACGATGATTGTGGTGACGTTCCATTTGCGCAGGTTGTCGATGAACTTCAGGAACCCCTTCTTGCGCTCGTCGTCGCCCTTGAAATAAAGCGCAATCGGCATCACGGAGTCTATCACGACCCTCTTCACGCCGGTGCTGTTGATGATTTCCTGGATGGACCCGGACTGGTTGACTATCTGGTCCACCTCGTGGATTGGGTAGTCCAGGAGGATGAACTTCCTGTCCCTTTCAAGCGATGCGAAGTCCATCTCGAACCCGCCCATGTGGAAGAAGAAGTCCCGCCTGCTCTCCTCGATGGCGATGTATATGCCCGGCTCGTCGGACTGCATCGCCCCGTTGTAGAGGAACTGCGCGGCGAACGTGCTTTTTCCGGCCCCGGTCGGCCCGCTGACAGTGATTATCGAGCCCTCGAGGATGCCCCCGCCCAGCACTTCGTCAAGGCCGTCTATCCCGCTCCTGATGAATTTTCGTTCCATTAGCGCTCACCCTCTTTCTTGTCCTTGTCCATGATTTTCTTCCCCATCTCCGCCCTTTTCTTCAGGTTCTCCTGGAGCTGGAGTATCTCCTCGGGCTTCGAGAGTTTCAGCAGGATATACTTCTTGTATTCCGCCGTCGTCGCCGCCATTATCCCCAGCAGGTCGTGGGCCGCGCTTAGCGGCAGCCTGATTTCATCCGGCCTCATTATCTCGACAGAATACGGGCTGTGGGCCATGGCGATGGATGCGAGCGTCGCGAAATCCTTCGTCAGTATCTTCACTTCGACGGTCCCGGACCAGTTCTTCCCCTCACCGCCATCTTTCGGCTCGTCGATTTCCCCGAGCGCGAACACGACGCCCTCCCTTTGGATGAGCGTGTTGACGAATCCGACCCCGAGTTCCTGCACGAGTTCCTTGGTCCTGGCATGGAGGTCGAAGTAGAGCATGGCGAGCACGCCGCCGCTGTTGATGGTATCCTTTGTGAGCTTCTCAACGTCAGACATGGGCATTATTTCCAAGTAAACGCTTTAAAATACCCTTCAGGCATCTCATTTACCAGGTGCTATTTATGCGTGATAAAAGACCTCAAGGGAACAATCGTGGATTTCGTGGAAAGCCGTCGTTCCGCCGCGGCCCCCCTGGCGGGGACCGGGGAGAGGGCGGGGACCGCGGGGGCCGCGAAGACTGGTTCGACAAGCGCGCAAGGTTCATGAAAAAAGCGCGGTCGACGGTCATGATGGCCCTCCGCAGCCGTGACATGCTCCTTGCGAGCGTCACCAAATCGTTAGAGGACCTCGACAAGACCATCAACCTGCTCGGGGAGCGCTTCGAGGACTGGTACGGCATATACCTCCCGGAGCTGAAAGCCGAGGACAAGATGCAGTACTGCAACGCCGCGCTCATAATCGACCGCGACAACATCGACGAGAAGGGCATAGCCGCAATCCTCGGCCAGAAGAGGGCCACCGAGCTCCTCGCATCGTCGAAAAACTCGCTCGGCGCGAAGCTTTCGCAGAAGGACCATTCCGAATGCCTTTCAATGGCCCGCTCCATACTCGCGCTAGACAAGCTCCGCAAGGACTACGAGGCGTACCAGAAGGAGCTGGCGACCGAACTGTGCCCCAACATGTCCGATGTGGGCGGGGCCGACATAGCGGCGAAGCTCGTTTCGCACGTCGGTTCGCTCGCAAGGCTCGCAGTCCTGCCGGCAAGCGCGATACAGGTGCTCGGCGCCGAGAAAGCCCTGTTCAAGCACCTCAAGAACAAGCGCATTCCGCCGCCGAAGCACGGAATCATCTTCCAGCACGTGCGGATTTCCGCCTCGCCAAAGGCTGTCCGCGGGAAAGTCGCCCGCGTGCTCGCCAACCAGCTCTGCCTCGCCGCCAAGGCGGACGCGTTCAGCAAGCGGAGCATATCTCCGATGCTCAAGAAGAAGTTCGACACGCGATTCGAGCAGATAATGAAGGAGTACGAGGCCCAGAAGGCGGCGAAAAACGCTCAGGTTTCCGCGCCCGGCCCATCTTCCGGGCCGGTGCAGGTTTCCGGGCAGGCAAAGGCGCCCGGGAAAGAATGATTCCCATGAGGATTCTCGCATTCTCAGACCTCCACGACGAGGAGGCTGCGCTGGATTCGCTTGAGAAGCTCGCGCCATCGTATGACCGCGTCTTCATCTGCGGGGACATGACGCACAGCAGGTCGTTTGCGGAATCCATCGCAAACTCGCTCCCGAACTCGCTTATCATCCCAGGGAACTGGGACAACCGGGCCGTTAATGAATACCTGTCAGGACAGCCCCAATGGCTGCAGGAACGGAGGGTGGAGCTCGAAGGCGGCCTGAACGCCGTCGGGTTCGGGTTCAGCCCGCCGACGCCGTTCTACACGTACGGCGAGATAAGCGAGGACGAGATTTATTCGCGCATGTCGAAGCTGCCGATAGACCGCAACACGCTCCTCCTGCTCCACTGCCCCCCGAAGGGGCATTTCGACCTCGTGCATCTCGTGAGGCGCATCGGGAGCTCGTCGATACTCAGGATTATCGAGGAAAAGAAGCCTCTCGCGGCATTTTTCGGCCACGTGCACGAGCACATGGGGACATCGAAACTCGGGGCCACGGAGCTCGTGAAGCTCCCCCCGGCCAATTCAATGCGCGCGGCCTCGGTTACCATCAAGGATAAAAGAATTACCACCGAATTCATAACACTTTGAGAATGAGTCCCATGCGCTCGATAACTGTCCGCGTCGTCCGGCCGTCCGAGATGGACGTTGCGAAGAGCTTCATACGCAGCGTATTCCCTGACGCCATGGTGCAGGTCACGGACGACGACACGCTGCTCCTTGCGGAGTTCGACGGGCGCATGGTCGGCTTCGCGCACATCGTGGACGACGGGGAGAAAATCCTCCTCCAGGGGATAGGCGTCGACAAGTCCATGCGGGGCCAGGGAGTCGGGACCATCCTGCTCGAGCACATCCTCGACACCCTTGCGGACACCGAGCGTCCCATCTTCCTGAAGGTGAAGGCGATGAATTCGGCAATCGATTTGTACTCGCGCTACGGCTTCATGCTGAAGAAATTCGGCGACGTCCACGTGCTGGTGAAGCGGGCGAACAGCTGACAATCCGCCATTTTTAATCCTTTTTGTGGATTATCAGCTACGACTTGGAAAAACCCAAGATTCCCTTGGGAAAAGTTTCGGGGAAATGAGCTAACCTGGTATGCTGTCAGCTTTGGGAGCTGGTTGTCTGAGTTCAAATCTCAGTTTCCCCACTTCCAACTACCCCGGGGTCCGGCTTTTTCTTCTCGGGCTTCACGGTCCTCGTTGTGCCCGGGCCCCCAGCTCTGCGAGCTTCCTGAACCCGCCTCTGTTCGAGGGTTTTTCTTTTTAATTCAGGGAACTGGGCCCCAGCCCCATTAACCGCCGAATTGAACCAGGACAATATCTCAATTATACAGGTCCGCTGCCATGAAAGGCGGTTGAGTAAATCTTCGTCGTCACCATGCTCCTTTATCATCTCATCCAACGTTTCGAGCATCGTCCGTGCGACGTTTAATCCATACTCGGCCATCGCGCTCTCACCAAGAACCAGCTCGATAGCTCGTGTATCTAAATCTTTTGAAATAACCCCGAGCGAGGGATTGGAGTCGTCGTAAAAATAATACCTCGAATCACCATGATGGAGTTGTAGGTCAGCGACATCCTCTTTCCTCAGATAGAACGCAAGGCCGTCCCCTTGCTTCTTCACCTTCAATATCTTCATCTGTTTTACCATATCATCACAAGACATATTTAGACGGATATAATTTATAAATGTTATGCAAAACGCAAAAATAAGATGTGATACCTCCGAGGTAAAACAATACCTTCTTATAACTTGTCGAGTTATCCATAACTTGTGATAACATGGGAAAAAGTTCCACCCCGCAAGGAAACAAGATACTCGGACGCATCCACCTCAGAAAGGAATGCCACAGATTCGATTTCGAAATCGCTTTTATCGAGATTGCCAAGAAGGCCGGAATTCCAGACAAGCAGAGATACATCGTCGAAATCGGGGCGAACGGCCAGATAATCGCAAATCCGATGTGAGCCCCATGAAAAACAAATCCGTTATCTCGAAGCAGCTGGAAGTTGCTTGCCCGTGCGGGAACGTCCTGCGCGTCCCCTCCTATGCCAGAACGATATCCTGCCCAAAATGCCTGCGGGTCGGCGATGTCTCATGGAACTGGAAACCAGTTCCCTCATGCGCGTCTCAAGGGAGAGCCCCGGGCCTTTCCGCCGACTCGGCGGATAAACAGGGGCAAACGTGCGTGCAGGGGGCAACACCCGCCCCTCCTCAATCGGCTCCCTGCACGCAATCCAAAGGAGGTTCGATTTGAATGGGAAGACGAGATGTTTGGGGAGAGAATGTCGAGACGCATGTCCCCGCGTCGGTAACGAAAGAGGAGCTCTATCAGCTGCTCCGCAGGTTCGGAATTCCGATGACTGACGCGTCTCTCTATTTTGACGTCAGGACCGGAACGGCCGTACTTAGTCTAAGATGGAAGGACCAGGACTACGAATACCGGAGCTCGAAACAGAAGAGTCTCATGGGCAATGCGCGCGCAATCAAACTTCTCATAGAGGCGAAGATGCGCGCCCACAAACGCGGTCTCGAGGACTTCGGGGTCTCCATGTCGCCATATCTCCGGCTCACCGGTTCGAGCCCAGCGGATGATTCCAGGCCAAGTATAGAGGAGGTCACGCCGGAAGAAAGGAGAGCATTCGCAATCTTGGGCCTGGACCCTATGGTTACGAACGGCGAGATTGATTCTGCGCGCAAGAAGCTCGTGAAAATCTATCATCCGGACCGTGCCCCGGACGATGAGACGCGCCAGGTCATGGAAGGCAAGATGGCCGAAATCAACAACGCATTCGAAATTTTGAAAAGGAAGAGGAACTTTTAGCAATTTGTTAAATGGGGATTTCTATGAGCAAAAAACAGGCTGACAAGGAATTCATCGTTGAAGCCAGGATAACCGTCTTCACCAGAAGCGAGGACGCGGCGAAGAGGAAAATCGTGCAGCTTGTCGGCGGCAAGACGGCCGACTTCGTAATCGACCGGATAACGGACAATGGCCCGATACCCGGAGATGAGGTGAAACCGTGAGACCGGAAGATTTCGCGCAGAAAAGCCTGGAAGAAAGAGGGGAACTGATTGCGCACGAGCTGGAGCTGATCGACCTCCAGGACGCGCTCGGAGATCTGGACCAGCTGGCCGTCAACTTGGCGGATGAGGAAGAGGAAGCCGCGGCGGAAGCGGAAGACTTCGACAACGAAGAAGACGGGGATGAGCTCGATGAAGAATAAAATCGGATTTGCGATGAGCTTGGCGTTGGTGACGATTCCTGCTGTCGTCCTGTGGTGCGATGTAGCCGCGCGAGCGAATGATGGCTCTATACGCGTAAACGGTCTCCTCATGGCCTTCGGAACTGTCTTTTTTGTGATCGGACTCGCAGGTGCGTGCGCTTCAGCTGCCAACTGCAAATGCGAGGAATGACTATGCATGCGAGTGGGAGGCCATCAGGCCGGGGGGCTGGAGCATGTAGCCGATATATCACCTCGTTTGCTTCCAGCCCCCTTCACGGTCCTCAAGCAGGACACAGGGCGGCGGACCTTCGGGCAACCGCCGCTCCTCTCGATAATTGGAAATGGGCGGTCCGGTGCATAATGTGCGGGATGCGGGGCGCTTCGCGGGTATGCCGCGGCTGCGCTCAAAACATCATCTCGGCGCGCCGGATACACACGGGGAGGCGCGGCTGCGTCCTGCCCCTGGTTTGCGGAGTTGATTGAAATGGACATCTCAAGGCTGGTATATCTGGAAAACCTGACACAGGCGGAAGCGCAGGCGAAAGCGAAGGAGCTGAACGGCCGCATCCTGACGAACAAGGAAATCGATTACTTCCTGCAACAGAAGCTCGTGACCTTGCGCTCGGAACTGTTCCCGGTATGGACAGGGACGCACCTTGACTACGAAGGCACGTCCTGCAAAATCACGGAGAACGGCAAGACTGCGAAGGCGGCCATTCCGAAGAAAGAAGGCTGGTATGAGCAGGACGAGTTCGGCCTTCCGTTCGGCAAGCCATCGAGCAATTCCAACCAGGACGCGCGCCATCTCTGGAGGCTCGATAAGAACTCCGGCCTCGTCGCTCGCAGCTACGGCAGGTTCTA
>Ga0265297_10010054_pt1 | contig 12003 bp, 8 predicted proteins | sample Munlanlwell13791_FD_192502 | JGI IMG/M metagenome (GOLD analysis project Ga0265297, IMG submission 192502) | Leachate microbial communities from a municipal landfill in Southern Ontario, Canada - Leachate well 137-91 | ecosystem: Engineered > Solid waste > Landfill > Unclassified | place...
TGGGAGAGTAGCAAACTGCCGGGATTTATTTTAAATAAAAAGCCCGTATCTGTTCATCCAGATACGGGCTTTTTGTTTCTTTTAGTTTTGTCGATGGCCTCGATTGAAAACTATCAAAAAAAAAAAACGGAAAATCTGATAGACTCAAACCCACTTCAAAAATTGTGAAATCCACTTAAAAATGATCAAACATTCCGATTAAATTCGGCCATCCATTCTATTGTATGATACGCATCGTGGTGTTCAACAACCTCAAGGCCGTGGTGACAAAATCCTGCTGTTGTAAACCGAAGCTTAATTCCACATATCCGAACCTTGTAGCGTATTACAGCTCCCGTGGTTTCTAGGCCGTTTTCATCGTTGTCAAAGACAAGACCAAGGAGGGGAATAATGCGCTTTTAGCCAAATGTTGGATTTTCGCACGTCTCGGGAATCCGAGATCTCTTGATAACGAAAGATGGACAACACTATTTTAACAAAACGTCCACTGAGTAGTGAGTAGGCCAACGATGAGAAAACAGTGATTTCTCGGGTTCATAAAAGCCGGCAAATTTCAAGAGCTGGGACAAAGGGGGGAAAGTAATAAATGAATTTAGGGATTTTTTCCTTCCAAAACAGAGTATCCTGCCCCCCAAAAAATTAATGGCAACCCGCCTTGTAATTCACCCTAGTCCATTGTAGCATTCCAAAGCCATGCTATAAGCTGTACAAAATGTCCGTATTCGTGCGATTTTTGCATTTCGGGAAAGAGCGATAAAAAATAATCAGTCGATCCAAGAGGACATTGAAAGAGTGGATAATTCTCGCTTACCTTATTTTGGAAATGAACAAATTGAAATGTTGGATATATGGCGATAGAAAGAAAACGCAATCCAAAAGTTTTATTTTCGCTCAAAATTTATCAAAAGCAGGCGCCGTTATATGAATGACTCGGTTAGTGTTATTGTTCCAACTTGCGGGCGTGAGGCATATTTTGTTTTTTGTCTGGAGTCATTGCGCCGACAAACTTGTCCTCCCGCGGAGGTCATTCTCATCAATAATTCTTTGAACATGGAGCTGGCACGAGAGGCGCGGAAATCATACCCATTGATCAAGATCATAAGCCCTGACCGGAACCTTTATTACGGAGAATCGTTGAATCGAGGGATTGCGATGAGCATAGGCAATTTTATATTATGCCTGAACGACGATGCGGTGCTGGATAAAGATTTTATTGGCGAAGCCTTGAAAGGCTTCAATGCGGACAAAACGATCGGAATGGTAAGCGGTAAGATCTTGCGGCCGGATCGGAAAACTTTGGATACAACAGGACTATTTTTAAGTGTTTGGCGAACGGCCCAAGAGAGGGGATATGGACGTTTGGACCGTGGGCAGTTTGAAAAACCGGGATTCATTTTTGGTGTTTGCGGCGTTGCGGCCTTTTATAAAAGAAAAATGCTGGAAGATATCAAGGAAAGAGATTCTTGGTTTGATCCTGATTTCCGGATGTTCTACGAAGACCTCGACCTCGCTTGGCGCGCAAACAGGGCTGGCTGGAGGGGTTATTATGCACCCCAGGCTTTAGCTTATCATGTTCGCGGGGGATCGGTCCGTGCGGTTTTGGGTCCGGGGAAGATGTTTGCTCGTCAGTACTTGAATGATAAAATGCACGGCGAATTAATCAAGAATCGCTATCGCACTATTTTCAAGAACGAAACCCTCGTGGGATTCTGTCTTCATTTGATCCCGATCATTTTTTACGATCTATACACTTGGTGCTACGTTTTGTTTTTCAGGCCCAAAGTTATAAAGATATTTTCTCGAATTTGAAATAGTTGTCTGAGACGACCCCAAAAGAAGTTTGATGAAAGCGAACGAAACATTAAGAACCGAACCGTGGTGGGTGAGTTCAAAGCGGGATAAGGTTCTGTTCAATAGCTCTATTCAGGAATATAATCCATTGTATTTCATCGAACGTAACGAATTTGAAGGAACTATGAGCTCAATAGCGACATTTTTTACACACCGAGAAATTCTTTTGAATCTGGTTCGCAAAAACCTTAAAGGAAAGTATGCAGGTTCTGTTCTGGGTATACTGTGGGCCTTCATCAATCCCTTACTGCTTGCGCTCATCATCAGTTTTGTTTTCACGAAGATCTTGAAGATGGATGTTGAGCATGCGTACCTCTTTATTCTGGCGGGCATACTTCCCTGGACTTTTTTTGCCAATGCATTGCAGGAAGCCGTCGTTTCAATCCCCGCCCATGGGAGTATGTTGAAACAATTTTCCATGCCAAGGATGTTGATCCCTCTTACCTCCGTTTTGGCGAATTTTACGCTTTTTTTAGCAGGTCTTTTAATCACATTACCATTCTTTGCTACGGTGAATCCCAAGGTGATTTTGATGCTACCGCTTTTACTGGCAGCGCTGTTTTTGCAGCTTTTATTTACAGCGGGTTTGTCGGTCATGATCTCTGCGATCTACGTTTCTTTCAGAGATATCAATCAGCTGCTTAATGTTCTTCTCTTGTTTTGGTTGTGGCTCACGCCTGTTTTTTATTCCATCGATATGATCCCCCAAGCATACAGGGGTCTTTTTCACTTTAATCCTATGACGCCCTACATCAGTCTTTACAGAAATGCCCTGCTTTACAATGGAAATGCCAGTTCCGGGCTTCTTGGGATTAGTTTATTGCTGTCCCTGACCGCCGGGGGGGCGGGGTTTTCTGTGTTTCATAACCGCGAAAAAGATTTTTTGAAACAAATATGAACTTATCGACCAATATTGCGATCGAATTCAAGGATGTATTTGAAAGATACGATGTCGAGATCCTGCTTGACGGCAAATCCACGCGAGAAAGTTTTGAGGCTTTGAAGAATATTTCTTTTTCTATCCGGAAAGGTGAGTCGGTGGCAATTATAGGCCCCAATGGTGCTGGAAAATCCACCCTTCTCAGACTTATTGCCGGGCTACTTGCGCCTGAAAAAGGGGAGGTAAAAGTCCATGGAAGAGTAGGAAGTCTTTTGGATCTTGGAGCTGGTTTCCATCCGGAGTTAACGGGCAGGGACAACTTGCTGCTTAATGCGAGTCTTTATCATTTCAGTCGCGAGGAATTGGATAAAAAGTATGAAGAGATTCTTAAATTCGCCGGTATCGGCAAATTTATTAATGCTCCCGTGCGCTGCTATTCTCAAGGGATGTATGTTCGCCTGGCTTTTAGTCTGGCGATTCACGTGGATCCCGACATTGTTTTGATCGATGATTGTCTTGCTGTAGGTGATGACAATTTCCGTCTAAAGAGTATCGATAAGGTATTGGAGTTGAAAACAAAGCATAAGACCATCGTCTTGGTCACTCATGACCTTGATTTGGCCAAACAAATATGTTCGAGAGGGATTTATCTGCGAGACAGTCAAATCATACAGGACGGAGCCCTCCTTGAGGTCGCATCCTGTTATTTGAAGCCTTTGCAGGTAGATAAACAACTTTATCAATACTTAAGCGCTAAAATTTTAGAAGAGGAAAAACGGTTGAAGGCGGAAGAGAAGTGCCGGGTAGCAGAGGAAACGCGGCGGAGAATGCAAGAGGAAGAACGCCGGAGGATCGAAGAAAAAAAGCGGTTGAAAACAGAAGAGGAACGCTGTTTGGCAGAGGAGAAGCGTTGGAAGGCAGCGGAAGAGCGCTGGAAGCTTGAAAAGGAAAGGTTGGTGAAGGCAGAGGAAGAGCGCTGGAAGCTTGAAAAGGAAAGGTTGGTGAAGGCAGAGGAAGAGCGTCAGAGACTTGAAGCAGAAGAGCGTCAGAGACTTGAAGCGGAAGAGCGTCAGAGAGTTGAAGCGGAAGAGCGTCAGAGAGTTGAAGCGGAAGAGCGCCAGAAGATCGAAGAAGAAAAAATTCGTTTAGAAAAAGAAAAAAGAAAACAGGGATGCGTTTTGTTTTGCGGGCCTTCTTTGAAACTAATTATCAGTCCTGTTAAAGTGCAAATAATCCATAATAATCGCGAACTCACCTCCCACTACGGTGTACGTTCTCATTTTATGATAGGAGAAGAAAATTTCTCTTCGGACGGTGCAATCTGGAGGGTCAAGAAAATCTCTGACAGGGAGATTCTGTGTTGTTTGAGATGGACGAAACCCAAGGTTTTATTTCAGGCATGGTATTTCAAATCACTGGGTGACGGAACGGTGGATTTTGAAATTATGATGCGGACGCGAGAAACCTTGTCGACAGAAAACGAGAGAGTTGATTATTGTTTGTGCACTCCCTGTGAAAGTTTCGGTAAAGACCGTCTCAGTAATAAATCCACGATTTTTTTCTGCAACCAGGAACCGGATTTTAAGATCGAAACACTCCGGGTGAATCAGATCTGTGGAATCGCGATGGAAGGGAAGGATTGTTTTAGAGCTTATTTTTTGACCGTTCCGGAGCGTTCTTCCCGTAAGGAAGCAAGGCAGAAACACACTTATTTTAAAGGAAGATTTTCTTCCGGAGTGAAGGCAGTCGTTACGGACGGTCACAAATTGGCTTCTTGCAAATTAGAAGCCGGGAGAACGAAAATCGAATTCTACGAGGGAAGCTGTCAACTTATCTGGGGCGGAAAGCATTTAACCACGGGTTTGGGGATCTATACGTCCCTTTATTCTAAAGGGATCTGGTATGACTCAACGCAGGCGAGATGGAAGATCAAAGCGTCTTCACAGAATCAACTCGTAGTGGAAGGGTTTTGGCCCTGGATCCCCGTCGCTCAGGTTTGGGAGATTCTTTTGAAGGATGAAAAAACGGTTCTTTTGAACGCAAAAATGAAAATACTTCAAGAGATACCGATCAACATGCAAGAAACCGTTATAATGTTAAGTGCAGAATATAAAAAATGGAGTGCGGGCAAAGAAATCAAAGAATTTCCCGAAGGATTTACAAACGATGATTTTTTCAGATTTTGTTTTTGGGCCAGTAAGGCAGATGGCATTTCCAGCCTGTCTTCCCACTCAGATCATTTACCCACGGTGACATTCAAGCCGGCCTTCATGCAGGGGTATCGGGTTATCGTTGAGAATGCGGCACATATTTGCGATGTGCAGTCCCGGCTTTTCCATTGTCTTCGCGTGAACAAAAAAGAAGAAACCTATTTTGCGTCCGGAGAGTATGATTTTTTTAAAGGACGGATCAATATCAAGGAGGAGCAAGTATGAGAACAGCTCAAATTTTAAAACTTTTCGCATACGGTGTAATTGTTGTGGGGATTTTTTTTGCTTTCAAGTTTTTCAACGCCGTTTCGGTCGAATTTTGGGCGGTGATTTTGTTAAGTTTTTTGTTAGGACTGATCATCAGGCTTTTGGCTATCGTGGGGCAGCTTGTTTTCGAAATAAGGAACGATTCCTCAAGAATGTTAGCAAACATTGAGCGCGGGCTTTACTATTCGAATTCCCTCACAAAAGAAATCCGGGATCTTGTAGATTCGGATAGGGTTGAAAAGAAGGCGCATGAAAATACTTCTAGCTAATTTGCCCTGGAAAAAAGGAGGGCAGTGGGGTGTGCGGGCCGGCTCCCGTTGGCCGCATATCAAAACTATTCAGGAAAAAGAGTATTTGCCTTTTCCTTTTTTTCTTGCCTACGCGGGTTCTCTTTTGGAGAGAGAGGGTTTTGAAGTTAAATTGATCGATTCCCTAGCTCAAAAGCTACCTGCGGATGCTTTTCTCAAAGCTGTTCAGCGAGAAAAACCCGATCTCATTGTTGCAGAAACATCCACACCATCTTTATATAACGATTTGGGTATCTTGAAAAAGATTCCAGAGGATTTTTCGGTGGCTTTATGTGGGCCCGAGGTAAACATTCGCGATCCCGAGTTTCTTTCCCAACATAAGTTCATCCGTTATGTTTTTACCGGGGAATATGAATTCACTTTGTTAGAATTGGTCCAGAGACTGGAAGCAAAGAAAAGCCTATCTGATTTGCGCGGCCTGATCTACAGGGACAATGGAGACTTTAAGGTAAATCCTGCGAGGCCTCTTCTGGAGGATCTGGATGATCTCCCGTGGCCTTTGCGGGAGGGTCTTCCTATGGAGAAATATAACGATACTCCGGGATGCATTCCTTGGCCGAGCGTTCAGATGTGGTCCTCCCGGGGTTGCCCTTACCAATGTTTATTTTGTATATGGCCACAACTCATGTATCAGAAGAACAGGTACAGGGTCAGAAGTGTCGTCAAGGTTGTGGATGAAATGGAATATCTTGTCAAAAAAAAAGGGTTCAAATCCATTTATTTTGATGATGATACAACCAACATCGGCAAATTAAGAATGATAGAATTTGCCGAAGAGATAAAACATAGAAATCTCAATATCCCTTGGGCGATGATGGCGCGTGCGGATCTCATGGAAGAGGATATTCTAGAGAGATTACATTCTGCGGGATTGTTTGCGGTAAAATATGGTGTGGAGTCGGCAGATCAGGAGTTATTGGATCGCGTCTGCAAAAATATGGATCTGCGCAAAACGGAGCGAATGATTCGGTTCACCCAGTCACTTGGCATCAAGACCCATCTTACGTTTTCTTTCGGGTTGCCTGGAGAGACGCAAGAAACCATTCGAAAAACCATTGATTTTGCCAACGCGCTGGATCCGGATTCCTTGCAATTTTCCATTGCGACAGCATTTCCGGGGACTAGTTTTTTTCAGACATTGGAGCAAAAAGGCCATATCATTTCCAGAAATTTTTCCGACTATGATGGAAATAGCAAAAGCATGCTTTGTACGGACAATCTCAGTTCCCAAGAACTTCAAAAAGCCAAGCGTCAAGCTGATAAAGTTTGGCAAGCGCATGTGTGGAAGACCAGGTATCGGCATTTCCGATTTGCGGACTATTTACTGAAACTCAAAAACGATATACGAAGATTTGGTTCGCATTTTGCGTTTTCGAAAGCATTCTTCTTCCTACGCAGCAAAGTTGTTTTTAAGTGCCCCCGTTTAAATTTAAAAGTTCTTACGGCTTTTCCTTCCCGGTGGGATCCAGCATGGGAAAGCCGGCTCGCGGGTTATTTTCTGAAGCTTAAAAATAGCATACGTGATTTTCGCTCGTTTTTTGCGTTCTCAAGGATATTTTCCTTCATGCGCAGCAAAGATGTTTTTAAGCGTCCTCGTTTAAATTTAAACTTCCTTATGATTTTTCTGTTTTGGTGGAATTCGTCATGGTGGAGGAGTTTTCGAGGAGTTTTGAGAGGCAAAACCACACAAATAGAGCAATGCTGCCTGAAAACAAAACAACATTTCCTGAAAATAAAACGACACTGCCTAAATATTTTGGGCGTCTATCATGGCTCCTATGCATTCAAGGGGCCCGATTGTGTACAAATAGATCTTACTAGTAATTGTAATAATAACTGTGTCAGCTGTTGGTGTAATTCCCCTTTGTTGGGGGATAGGGCCTATCAAGGTTCCAAGAAATATAAGACCCTACCGACCCAATTAGTCAAAGCGGTCATTGATGAGCTTAAGGGAATGGGAACGAGCGAGCTTTACTTTTCCGGTGGCGGAGAACCTTTTATGCATCCGGATATCCTCCCGATCATGAAACATGCAAAATCGCGAGGGTTACATTGTTGTATCAATACAAACTTTACACGGGTGGACGGATTGACAGCCAAGAAACTTGTCGACTTTTCTATCGACGAGTTAACAATAAGCGTATGGGCCGCAACACCTGAGACTTATGTGCTAACGCATCCCAATAAGGATGGGGCGATGTTCTACAAGATCAAGTCCACGCTTAAGCTTTTGAATTCTTTAAAGGGTTCCGGCAACCCACGCGTTAAAGTTTACAATGTCATTTCCAATTTGAATTATAAAGAATTGGAACCCATGGTTGAATTTGCCGAAGAGACGGGTTGTGATTCCGTCGAATTTACCGTCGTTGATACGATCCCCGGCGCGACCGACCAATTGCTTTTAAGCGGGAAAGAACGTCAAGAAGCCCTTGCGCAGTGTGAGAATATCAGAAAAAGGAAAAACAGAGTGGAGATCGCCAATTTGGGACATTTCGTGCGAAGACTTTCGGATGACTGTGCGGACAAGGCCCAATATGACAGTGGGCTTCTTGGCCGTTCCCCGTGTTATGTAGGATGGGTATTCAGTCGTATCATGTCGAATGGAGATGTGAATTTCTGTCTGAAAGCGCATCGAATTCCGGTTGGGAATTTGTATAAGAATTCTTTTTACGAAATATGGAATTCCAAGGAACAACAAATATTCAGACAAAAGGCGTTAAAACAGGATCTGTCGGATCCTTTTTTCAAGGGTATCGGTAATGATGAGAACTGTTCAATGGGGTGTTATAAGAGCTGCGACAATTTGGGGCATAATGACCAGGTTAGTGCTTCGATAGCCGCAATGCCTCTTTTGCAGAAGAAAGCTTTCCGATTGGTGATGGGTATGGTGGTGCGGTGGCAGAAGTTTAGAAAGAGTAATGTTTGAGGGTGATCGGGTAGTGGATTTGCAAAAATTTTCAAAAAACAAAGATAATACATCCGAAAGGAATCGACCAGTGATTCAGGGAAAATTGAAGCCCGGGTTTTGTTGTTTTGCTGTTACGGACGACTGCATGTTGCGTTGCAAAATGTGCCAGAAGTGGAAGGGTGAAGAGGTCATCAGGCAGCATCCTGCAGCGACACTCGAAGAATGGAAAAGGGCAGCCGTGTCTCTCAGAAGTATTGTTGATAAAGGCTTTGAAATTGATATCGGCGGTGGCGAAGCGTTGATGGTCAAGTGGTTGTGGGAGCTAGTCAGGTATTGTTCTGACTTGGGTTTCAAAATGACCATTGCCAGTAACGGATATCTTCTCGATCAGGAAATGGCGAAGCGAATGGCGGATTCCGGCTTACATAGCATGATTCTTTCACTGGACAGTCTGATGCCCGAAAAGCATGATTTTTTCAGAGGTGTTCCAGGGGTATATGATCGCGTGATGAGGGCCATAGAGTTTTTGCATAAACATTGTCCCAGTCTTCATGTGGGGATATGCAGTATCATTATGGACAAGAATCTCGACGAGATAATTCCTTTAGCCAAGTGGGTCAACGATGACCCGAAGCTCAAGTCCATTCTTTTTATGGCGGCTATGCAGCCAAACAATACCCCTGTAGACGAAAATTGGTACAAAGGGGATCTGGATTTTCATTGGCCTAAAGATACAGACAAAGCCATAGAAGTGATCGAAGAGTTGATCCACTTAAGGAATAGAGGTTTTCTTATCGGGAATTCTGTCCAGCAATTGATGGCATTTCAGGCGTATTACCGTCACCCCGACCGGTTCGTGAAGACAGGTCAATGCAATATGCACAAAGGGGTGCACGTAAGTTCAATAGGGGATATTTTCTTGTGTTACCGCTGGGAGAGCCTTGGCAATATCAAGAGGGACGATCTGGCTTCTGCCTGGTATTCAGAAGCCGCGGAGCATGCAAGAAAAAATATCGCTGGTTGTAAAGATAACTGTCATTTTTTGCTAAATTGTTATTTCGAGGGAGATTATCCTTTTGCGATGGAGGACATTGGTTCAAAAGAAATGAAAGGGCCGGTAAAATAGTATGAGTGAGATGAATTTAAAGCCAATGTTTTGCTGTGTCGCGGCCACGGACTTTTGTATGTTGCGTTGTAAAATGTGCAATAAATGGCACGAACCTCAACCCAAACCAGGAGAAGTTCCAAGCATTGAGGAATGGAAGAAGTTTATTGCGGAGTTTCGGGATCTTGTTGATGAGGGTTTCGAAATGGATTTTGGCGGCGGAGAAGCTCTTTCGATGCCCGGGATCTTGGAACTTGTTAAATACGCCAAGGAGAAGGGGTTCAGGACGACTGTGGCATCCAATGGCTATCTTATCAATGAAGAAATGGCCAAAAGGATCGGGGATTCTGGCCTTGATGCCGTAAGCTTGTCGCTGGACAGTCATCTGCCCGAAACGCATGACAAGATGCGGGGGGTGCTCGGAGTGTACGACCGGGTCATGGGCGCACTTGATAATCTCAGCAAATATGCCAAAGGGACAAGAAAAGGCCTGTGCTCGATCATCATGAATGAGAATGTCGATGATATCCCTGAACTGGTCCGGTTCGCGGATCGCGATCCGCGTGTGGATTGGATATATTTTATGGTCATTGTTCAGCCGAATTATAGTGGTCCCCTGACCGACGAGTGGCAAAAAGAGAACGTGTTCCTTTGGCCGAAGAACAAGGTGAAGGTCACGGCGCTTCTGGATGAATTGATCCGGCTGAGACAAAACGGTTCGAAGATAACGAACAGGGTCGAGCATTTAAGGGCGTATAAAGCATATTTCAATGATCCTCAAAAATTGGTGAACAAGGCCAAATGTATTGTGGGAGGAAGGGCTATTAGCGTGAACGCGTACGGGTTCATCCAGCTTTGTCTTTTTAAGGACTTCATCGGGAATATCCGTAAGGATGATATCAGAACGTTGTGGCGCTCACAGGACGCGGAGCTTATCCGCAGGAAAGTCAATGTTTGCAAGACCAATTGTCATCTTCTTCTTAACTGTTGCTATATTGAGGATGATCCGATGCTGTACAAAAATGGAGTTGTTCCCCGGGCGAATGGGTAGAAGCTTGTCGGTTTTGTAGGAGGAGGGGGGGGGGTAGCTTTTATGTCCCGCATTGCGGAATTAAATATTGACGGTGACGGCAGAATTGTCATAAAAAGAAAGTAGACCGCAGAAGGCCCCAGGAAAATTCTCGCCGTGAAAAGAGGTTGTAATGTTCTCTATATTCAAAAAAAAGAAGAAGCTGGAGAAGAAGCCGCGTTTTTGCTGCTGGGTTCTGAATTATCGTTGTATGTTCCGTTGCCGGATGTGCCGTATTTGGGACACGCATTATGATGAGCGGACCGAAACGACCATGGATGAAAAAAAGAGATTTGTCCGGTCGTTGCGCGGTCTGGTGGATCCCGGGTTCGAATTCCACCTTTCGGGTGGTGAGCCTCTTTTGACAAATGGCATCTTTGAACTGATCCGTTTTATTCATGAACAGGGATACAAAACGAATTTGGTGACGAATGGTTTTCTGATTAATGAGGCTGTGGCGGAAAAGATCATTGATTCCGGGCTCGGCATGCTGACTTTTTCCTTGGATGGTTCAACCGCCATAACACATGATCTGTTGCGCGGCATGGCAGGCAGTCATCAGAAGATCATTCAGGCGATTGGGCATCTTGCTGGGTTCAGCGGCAGAAAGCTTCGGATTGCCATTCTGACCACCATTATGGAAAAAAACCTGGATGAGATCCTTGATCTTGCTGAGTGGGTGCAGCAGGACAAACGGTTGGATATGATCAGTTTTCAGGCGGTGACGCAGCCCTTCGGCGAAGAAATAGATGCGGATTGGACCCGGAAAGAAAAGAGCAGTTTTTTATGGCCGCAAGACCCTCAAAAAGTCTCGGCAGTGATGCAGAAGCTTCGGGGACTCAAGAACAAAGGATATAAGATAGGGAATCATCCGGACCATTTTCTGCAATTTAAGGATTATTTTCTCTCTCCGAACAAGTTCTTGAAAAAAATCAAATGCAATCTTGGAGATTATGAGTTTCACGTCGACCCTTACGGTAAAGTGTTCTTCTGCTGTTTGATGGACCCGATCGGGAATATCAGGACCGGGTCTTTATCTGCAATGTGGGATGCTCCGCAGACAAACAAAACCCGTGAGGAAGTGTATTCTTGTCGAAAAAATTGTCATATCATGATCAATTGTTTTTATGAGCCCGAGTCGGCGGTCAAAGGAGAAAAGTGAATATGGGAGAAACACCTGTTTTTTGTCTATTAGTGGTCTCAAAAACATGTAATTTCCGCTGCAAGATGTGCAATATGTGGAAGAACGCGGAAAGACCAATAGACAGGAAAGAATTGAGCCTTGACGAGATCAAGGGTTTTGTTGACGACCTGCGTCATGTTACGACAGAGCCTATCTTTATTCACCTCATAGGTGGAGAGGCGTTGTTGAGAAAAGATCTCATTGAGATCATAAGTTATATCA
>Ga0265297_10010056_pt1 | contig 12001 bp, 12 predicted proteins | sample Munlanlwell13791_FD_192502 | JGI IMG/M metagenome (GOLD analysis project Ga0265297, IMG submission 192502) | Leachate microbial communities from a municipal landfill in Southern Ontario, Canada - Leachate well 137-91 | ecosystem: Engineered > Solid waste > Landfill > Unclassified | place...
ATGCGGGTGAGATTCATGGAGTCGGTCATGTCTCCAAAGTGGAGATGAAGATTGACATTGTTTTCATGGATATCTTGGTAGAGGTGATCGATACGGTCTGTGTTGAACAATGAACTTCTGCGTTTGATGCCATGAACGACATACCCTTTTTTGAGTAAAAATTCTGCCAAATAACTGCCGTCTTGTCCTGTGATTCCAGTAATAAGTGCAACTTTTTTTTCCGTCATAAGTGTGTTCCTTTAAAATAATTTTTGACATACGGGTGAACATTGTTATGTTCCAAAAGTTCCTCTTTTGAAAAATAATGATACTCATTGTGTTCGTTTGTGGGCAAAGAAATATTTGAACTTATTTTTAAATGATACGCCAATACCACGTAATGAGTGCTAATAGCATCATCCACAAAGCTATTCTCATAAAAATGTTCATAAATTCCATGAAATTGTAACATCTCTTGTGTAATTTCAAGGTTAAATTCTTTTAATGAGAGCCGTTTTATCGCTTCGCTTATCGGCTCATCTTTAAAAATCCGCCCGCCTAATGTAAACCAAAAACCGCGTGCCGGTTTGTTGATTCGTTTGCCCAGTAAGTAGTTCCCCTCACTGTTTTCAATAATAAAATCAATCGAGACAAGAGGAGTGTTTTCTACGACTGTTTTAAACTTATCGTTTGAAATCATCTTCGATTCTCACGATGTCATCTTCACCGGTGTATTCCCCCACTTGTGCTTCGATGAGCACTACGGGGATTTTTCCTTCATTGGAGAGGCGATGGACCTCTCCCATTTTGATATAGGTGGACTCATTGGGTCGTACTGCATAGGTATTTTCACCCACAGTTACTGTTGCTGTACCGCTAACGACGATCCAATGCTCATTTCGGTGGAAGTGTTTTTGCAAAGAGAGGCGTTTGCCCGGTTTTACTACGATACGTTTGATCTTATACCCTTCTGACTCTTCAAGTACCGTATAGCTTCCCCATGGTCGGTGACCTGTTAAGTGGATATTATGCAACTGAGAAGTTTTTCGTACCTCTTCGACCACTTTTTTGACCTTTTGAGAGGAGCCTTTTTTACTGATGAGCAGTGCATCACCCGTATCAATAATAATCAAATCCTCTACATCTACCGTCGCTATTTTGCGTTCCGTGCCATACACAAGGTTATTACGACTATCGACACTAATATGATTAGGATTTACCGTGTTGCCGTTCTCGTCTTTTGGCATTTCATCATACAATGCATCAAAACTCCCTACATCCGACCAGCCAATATCACTCTCTACGACTTTAACTCGGTTGCTTTTTTCCATCACGGCATAATCTATACTGTCCTCAGGAATAGCTGCCATATCATCGTGTTTAATACGAATGAGTTCACTGCCCGTCATTGGGTGCTCCGACACGGAATCCAAGGCTTTCAAACATGCCTCGAAAATCTCCGGTGAGTGTTTTTGTAATTCCTCTAAAAAAACTCCGGCTTTAAAACAAAACATACCGCTGTTCCAGTAATAGTTCCCTGCATTCACATAGCCTTGTGCGGTTTGTGCATCGGGTTTTTCATGGAATGCTTTTACTTCTTCACCCTGGGATTCAATATACCCAAATCCTGTTTCAGCAAACGCTGGAACAATCCCAAACGTTACCAAAAAACCTTCATCTGCGAGTACGCGCGCACGATCCAATACCGATTTATACGCAGAGACGTTTTTAATCAAATGATCCGAGGGCGTCACCAAAACAATCTCATCAGCATCAAGTGCCATACACGCCAATGCAATCGCCGGAGCCGTGTTACGTCCGATCGGTTCCAATACATAACGGTTGTTGTCACTGTTTAACTCTTCGAGCTGATCGATGGCTAGAAAGTATTGCTCGGTATTGGAAACAATCATCTGCTGATCGCATACGGTTTTATTTCGCTCAACCGTAAGCTGAAAAAGTGAACGAGAAGGTGAATTGCGTTGCAAGAGAGACTGCCCTGGGGTATTGTCGAAAAGTTTCACAAATTGTTTGGGCATAAGAGTACGACTGATCGGCCATAACCTTGTACCGCTTCCGCCGCAAAGTATAATATTCGTCATTTATTTCCTTTCAAATCCTAAGCTCATATACCAGCGAATCTCCGCTCACGCTGATCAAAATCTTTTAGCATATCATCAAGTTCATCCGCTGAAAAATCAGGCCAGAGCGTAGGGGTAAAAAATAATTCTGCTTCGGCGGATTGCCACATCAAAAAATTCGAAAGCCGTTTATCTCCTCCCGTACGGATAAGCATATCGACATTCGGAAAAGAAGCCGTATCAAGATAGCGCTCCAAATTCTCTCCAGTAGGAGATATTCCATCTCCAAGCATACGGTTGACTGCTCGAACGATTTCATCTCGTGAACCATAGTTAAGTGCTAATATTTGTGTCAATCCGGTGTGATGCGCGGTCGCATTTTTGGTTATTTCTATTTGTTTTTTTAGAGCTCGTGAAAAAGCAGATATATCTCCGATGGTTTCAAAACGAATGTTGTTTTCAAGCAAAAGCGGCAGTTCATTTTTAAGATATTTGGTCATCAGTTTCATCAAAAAAGAAACTTCGAGGGCAGGACGCTTCCAGTTTTCAGTACTGAAAGCGTAAAGAGTCAGATGAGTGATTCCTTTATTCGAACATAACGTCGTAATTTCACGTACTTTAAGAGCTCCCGCTTCGTGCCCGAAAGAACGGTTTTGGTTTTGGTTTTGCGCCCAACGACCGTTTCCGTCCATTATTATTGCTAAATGCTTATTAAATGTTTTCATTGGTCAAAGTATATCAAAAATAGATAAAAGTCTTAAAAAGTGTGAATTCGTTCCATCACTAACTGAATGATCCAATCAGGGGTAGATGCTCCTGCGCTGATACCGCAAAGGTTTTTTCCGACAAACCACTGTGCTTGCAGCTCATCGGCACTCTCGATATGATAGCTGTCACGGCATTGACTTAACGAAATTTTGTAGAGCTCCTTGGTATTTGAGGAGTTTTTTCCCCCTATCACTATCATCACATCTGCTTTTTTGGCAAGCTTCGCCGCCGCATCTTGGTTGTCAAAAGTAGCATTGCAAATCGTATTGAAAACACGAACTTCTTTGTGAGTGAGCATCAATTTGCCTACAATTTTTTGGTAATCTTCCGGACGTCTTGTGGTTTGTGCCACCACTGCTACTTTGTCGTACAGCAACAATCCATCCAGTTCTTCAGGAGAATTTACCACATGGACTTGCGTCGTGGAATAACTTTGGACCCCTCTTATTTCAGGGTGCTCCTTATCTCCAAAAATAACAATATCGTACCCTTGAGCCGACATCTCTTCGCATATTTGTTGCGGTTTGGTCACATAGGGGCATGTTGCATCGATAACATTAACATCACGTTTTTTCAATAAAGCCAGCTCTTGCTTGGTGATACCGTGCGTGCGAATTATCGCCGTATCTCCCGCCTTGAAACTCTTTAAATTGTCACTCAAGGCAACATTAAAATCTCTCTTTAGTCGATCAATTTCGCTTGGATTGTGTATCAGTGGACCGTAGGTGGCTGAATTTTTATTCTCTTGGGCGATTTTAATCGCCCGTTTAACCCCAAAACAAAAACCGTAATCTTCTGCTAGTTCTATAATCATCTCTCTACCTTGGTACACTGACTCAAAAGCTCAAAAAAGTTGGGAAATGAGGTGTTAATACACTCAATATCTTCCACTTCCATACCGCATCGCAGCCCTGCAATCAAAAAACTCATCGCAATGCGGTGATCTCCATAGCTGTTAACTACTGCTTTTTGTAACACTCCGCCTTGTACTGCATAACCATCAGGATATTCTTCGGTTTCTATACCGCAAAGATTCAGATTATCCACTACTGTTTTAATACGATCGGACTCTTTTACTCGGAGTTCTTCCGCATTTTTAATCATGCTTTTCCCTGACGCACACGCCATAGCAATGGAAAGGACAGGAAGCTCGTCAATGAGCCATGAAATATTCTCTTCCACCACTACCGCTTTTAACGGGGCGTATTTAACCGTAATATTTCCAATCGGTTCGTATTTTTCACTGGTCAACGTATAGGTAATATCGGCACCCATCCGTTCGAGTACCTTGAATGCCTCAATACGAGTAGGATTAAGGGTGACTCCCTCGATAACAACCGTAGAATCAGGAGTAATTGCCGCCGCAACCGCGAAGAAAAAGGCACTGGAAGGGTCGGCGGGGACACGAATATTCAGAGGATTAAGAAGGTTTTCCAGTGGCCAGATTTTGGTTTCCAAACCGTTCACTTCGATATGTGCCCCCATTCCCAATAACATTCGTTCGGTATGATCACGGCTAAGTTCGGGCTCACTAAAGGTACAAACTCCATCCGAGCGCAATGCCGCTAAAATCATGGCACTTTTCACTTGTGCTGAAGCGATTTTTGATTCATAATCAAAGGCTTGAAGGGAGGCACCGCGTATTGAGAGGGGAGCCAAATCGCCATTATTGCGCCCATCCAAACGCGCTCCAATAGCACGAAGGGGCTGTGTCACCCGCTTCATCGGACGACGCTTGAGATATTCATCCCCCGTAAGGATAAAATGACCTTCGGCAGAGGAAAGCAATCCGCAAAAAAGCCGCATTCCTGTTCCAGAATTGCCGCAATCAAGAATCTCTGCGCTCTCTTGTATCCCGTTGGAACGAATCGTAATCGTTTTCCCGTCATCCACAATGGTTGCCCCTAATTGACCCACAATTTTAAGACTATTGAGGGTATCTTCCGCGCGTAAAAAATTCTCTATCCGACTCTCACCCTGCGCTAACAAAGAAAACATGGCGCATCGATGGGAGATGGATTTATCAGCAGCTATGGCATCGCTTTTAAACTCAAAAGAAGAAGCAGGGAAGACCGTAGCGCGCATCATCGCAAACGTACTCCCAGTTCTTCTCGCAATCCCGTCAAAATCCACTCCATAGCCGCCGTCATCTCCTCTTCTTCAAGGGTTTTTTCTTCCGACTGCAGCATGAAACGGATACTAAGACTGATGTTTTCACCCAACGCTTCGGAAATATAACGGTCCACAGGATAAAAACGTTTTACCTCGGCACTGGCATGCTTGGCAATAACCGCTTTAATCGTCTCATACGAAAGTGTTTTAGGGATTAAGAGGCTTAAATCCCGAAATGAAGCTTGATATTTTGAAAAGGGCTGCGCTTGGATTAATCCATACGGCAAAGCATCCATCTCTAGTTCACACATAAAGGTATGAGAAAGATCAAACTCCTCTTCGATGCTAGGGTGAAGACGAAACAGTTCTCCTGCTGCTTGTCCGTTTAGCATCACTTTTGCACAAATGTACGGATGCGCCAAAGTATGTGTCGGAACATGAGGTGTCATTTCAAATGAACCGATAATATCCGATATTTTTTGGGCAAACCAACTCAAATCGGCTGCAGAGGATTTACCTGCATTAGAGATTTTTTCCCCCTCGCGTGCACCGCTGATCACAAAAGCAATGCGCTTGCTCTCATTGCGCTGTGCATCAAAAATCATACCGCTTTCAAACAAAGCTATCTTTTTTTGATTTACTTTGCCATTGGCACTTGCAGAGTTCAAAAGCCCCACCATCAATGTCGGACGCAACGTATCAAACGTTGCTGTAATGGGATTCAATAACTCTTTATCCTCATCGGTACACACAAATCCAAAACGTTCACAAACACTGCGTTCATTAAAGACAAAATGGACACTCTCATAAAATCCGCTTTGTGCTGCACGATGACGGTACATTCGCACCTTTTTATACGTATTCAAATCCTCTGTATTTTGATTTCTCTCAGCAAATACAAGTGGTTTTGAGGGGATATTATCGATCCCTATAATACGAACAATCTCTTCAACAATATCTTGTTTGTTCACAATATCATGACGAAAATTAGGGATTGAAATAGCAAACGCGGATGCTTTAGGCTTACTGATGAGCATACCAAGATTTTTAAGGATTTGGGTCAAGGTTGTTTTATCGATTTTCATCCCGATATACGATTCAAACTCCTCTTCATTCATGGTAACAACACGTGTTTCACGCGGAGATTGAAGCTCTAAGTGACCGCCATAAATGGTCGATGTCGTGTATTTTTCAAAAAGTCCCATCGCATATTGAATACCCTTGTTCAACGAGGGCTCACTCCCTCTGGATGTATGATAATAATGAGGACAGCTTAAAACTTTTATTTCACCCATTTTTTTGGCAATAATTTCAGGGGGAATATAACTGGCTTCAATAATTGCCAACCCTTCATTAAGGGTAAATCGTGCCTCATCGTTTTGAGATATACCCACAACAGAGAGGGTTATTTTTCCGTTTAACACCGCATAACCGGTACTGTCTTTTGAGAGAGTAATAAGCGATTTTCCATTCCCGGTATCTTCCAATGCAGCAAAAGGGTACGCACGTAAAATAACCCCTGTACTGTGCGTGGCATATTTAAGCAATGTATCCATCGTATTCGGATAACTCTCTTCTAAAATAGCCATGCGCAATGCCACTAAAAACGGTACACGTAACCCTTTGACATCCACCGCTCCATACAAAAGCTCAACGTCATACGATTCAGCATGCTGAAGCTGTAAAATACGTCCTATTCCCAAGCGCCCCTCGGGTTCAACCCTTTGTCTGACTTCACGCAACTCTTTGTTAAACGCAGCACATAAATCACGCGCAATGCCATAGACACTTAAACAATCCCCTCGATTGGCTGTGAGTTCAATCTCGATAATATCATCATTAAAAGCCGCGTATTCGTTCAAATTTTTGCCATTAAGCAACTCACCGATACTGGTATCAAGGATCATAATCCCCTCACCCATGCTTGGCAAACCAATCTCTTTGGATGAGCAAATCATCCCGTGCGAATCTACTCCTCGCAACACAGCTTCTTTGATGATCAATCCACCGGGAAGTTCTGCCCCAACCGTTGCCACTGCAACATGAATTCCGGCACAGACATTGGAAGCACCGCACACAATTTGACGGACATCTCCTCCAACATTGACCTGACACACATTGAGCTTATCCGCATCAGGATGTTTTTCACAGGCTTCTACAAATCCGATGACAACACCTTTAGGAACACGAATCGCTTCATGACGATCCACTTCCAAACCGATAGCGTTAAATGTTTTAAGCAATTGCTCGGTTGCAACCGTACTTAGATCAATCCACTCATTTAACCAATTTTTTGTAACGATCATCTAAACTGCTCCAATAATCTAACATCACCCTCAAACAGTGATCGCAAATCCCCGATACGGTGAATCAACATAGCAAAACGCTCAACCCCTAGACCAAACGCATACCCGCTAACATTTTCATAGCCGACTGCCTTAAAGACATTAGGGTCAACAATACCGCATCCAAGTACTTCAAGCCAACCTGTTTTTGAACAAACACGGCACCCCTCACCTGCACAGAAAATGCAGCTGATATCGACTTCTGCCGAAGGCTCCGTAAACGGGAAAAAGCTGGGACGGAAACGGACATCAACATCCCCAAACATCGTTTTTAAAAAATCTTCGAGAATGAATTTGAGATTGGCAAAAGAGACTTTCCCCTCTTCTTCGACAACCAACCCCTCTACTTGATGAAACATCGGAGTATGGGTAATGTCATAATCACGACGAAATACCGAACCTGGAGCAATCATACGAATCGGCGGCTTGGCAGAGAGCATGGTACGAATTTGTACCGGAGACGTATGGGTACGCAGAAGCTTCGCATCTTTAAAATAAAAGGTATCTTGCATATCGCGTGCAGGATGGTATTTTGGAAGATTTAACGCTTCAAAGTTGTGAAAATCATCTTCAACCATGGGTCCCGTATGGACTGCAAAATTCATTGCCGTAAAATATTCGACAATTCGATCCATCGTCTCCATCACAGGATGAAGGGACCCTCGCTCCCCACTGGGTGAAAAAAGAGTGACATCCACCGCTTCGGACTTCATGGTTTCTTGTAAATGTGCCATCGCCAAAAAGAGCTTTCGATCACTCAGCAATGCGTTAAGAGACTCTTTATGAATGTTTAACTCTTTGGCAAACATCCCTTTTTGCTCATCAGGAATATCTTTCATACGAGCGAACTCAGCGTTCATTATCCCTTTTTTTCCAAAAATCGCAATACGAATTTCTTCAATTTTATCGATTGTATCGGCTGATTTTATAGCAGTGTACCACTCTTGCAAAGCTCTGGTCTCCATCATTCATTATAGTTGGGTAATTGTAGTGAAATCTCTTTTACAATAAGCTTCAAGGTGAAAGCTGTATGCTACAATGTGACAAAAAAAGAGGTTTAAAATGTGTCTGTTTTGTAAAATAATCAATCGTGAAATTCCATCCAATACTGTCAAAGAAGATGAGAATTTTTTTGCTTTTCACGACATCAACCCTAAAGCCCCTGTTCATGTCTTGGTCATTCCCAAAAAACATTATGATAGTTTCAATGATATTCCGGCTGAATTGATGGGTCAGATGGGGACATTTATGCAGTCTGTTGCAAAAGATTTAGGAATCGATCAAAGCGGATACCGTATCATAAGCAACATCGGTGAAAACGGGGGTCAAGAAGTCAAGCATCTCCATTTTCATATTGTGGGCGGAGCAAAACTTCATTGGGGACATTTTGCAGATGCGGATCCGAAGGACTTCTTTTAAAAAGGGCTCACTCCCCGAGTGATTCCCTACGCAGTGTGGAGCTGCCGCTTTTACCCGGGAAATCTTGAAATACACTGCGGACGATAGCCGGCATAATGGAAGCAAGCACTCCCGTTTGCCCAGAGCTGTTTGCTTTACCTTCATAGACCTTATGCTTTTTGCCGTTTAGTGATTTTGAAATATCGACTATCTCCATATTTAAAAAAGAGGTGAAAATCATCTCCGTTCTACTTTCGGATCCTATAATCCCATAATTCGGTGTATTGACGGTTACCCCGGTATAGGTTGCCGTATTCCCGACAGCCGTAATGGTACCTGTCGAAAATGAAGTGCCAATACCAACTTCACCGTACGTAGGATACGATGAAACCACCGGTTTGCCCCTGTCAATGCCATACGATAAATAGACGGCATACTGTGCTTTATTATAAGACGTTTCGATCATACCGCGTTTTTCAAATTCAGCTTTAACCATCTTTGCATACGACTGAAATTCAAGACTGTTCGCTTGTTCATTACTGGGGACAATCGCATACGAAATCCCTGAAAGAGTCGGTTTCAAGTCATGAAAAACCGACACATTCGTTTCTGCGTATTTAGCGCATCCGCTGAAAAAAACCAAAAAAAGAGCAAATAAGATACTTCGCATTCAAAACCTCCAAAAAACCATTCTGATTTCAACATCGATAGGGTGTTATTCTATCTGAAAAGGAAAAAGATTACGCACTGCACCCTTGAAGTGCTCCAAAATCAATACTGCTCCCGCCACCGCTGATCATCGTCTCATTCTCACGGATGATATTTGCGTTATAAATAATGGTGTAGGTAATGATCGTCGTATCCCGAATCGTGTTGATGGTCGAACAATAGGTCTCAAGACTCGCCATTACCCAACGTGCTGCGAGGGTATCCTCTGCATTCGAATCAAAACGGTATTCCAAGTGCAAAGAATTAAATTTCTTTGGAGCAGTTTCGTTTCGAATGACTTCACCATCTACCTCAAGATTAGCAACCTCATACCCCTGCTGCTTTGGAAGCATGACGATATCCGTTGCCGTACAGGCAATAATACCGCTTAAAAAATACTCAATCGGAGAAATTTGCGGACAATCAATAATAAAACTGCTTTTTTCCGTTTTTGCTTCAAAACGCATTGCATCTTTGTGTGAAACAGTAATTTTCATTTTATTTCCTTAAGATAATTATCAAAATAAATAATTTGTTCCAGTGTTCGTACTTGTGCTGTGCCGCCTTGCGAGGTTCGTGCATTCATCGAATGCTCAATACTGAGATAGCGTGTAACGTCTTCTTTGATCCGCTCGTCAATCGCATGCAACTCTTTGAAATCGATTTCACTCAAATCAATATTTAATACTTCGGCACGAGCCACCGCACGTCCTGTAATAAAGTGTGCTTCACGAAACGGTACACCGCAATGCTCGACCAGATAATCGGCCAAATCGGTAGCGCTCAAATGACCAAGCTTACAGGCACGTGCCATATTTTCCGGCTTTACCGTCATGGTTTTTAATGCTTCACGTAAAATTGCTAAAGACATTTCGATGGTTTCAACACTATCAAACACCCCTTCTTTATCCTCCTGCGTATCTTTATTGTACGCGAGAGGAAGTCCTTTCATCACCGTCAAAAGCCCCATAAGATTTCCATACACACGACCCGTTTTCCCGCGAAGCAGTTCAGGGACATCCGGATTTTTCTTTTGCGGCATAATCGATGAGCCGGTTGAATACTCATCGGAGAGTTCTACAAAGCGGAACTCATAGCTTGACCAAAGGATAATTTCCTCAGAAAGCCTCGAAATGTGCATCATCAACGTTGAAATATTAAAAAGAATTTCAAGGGCAAAATCACGGTCACTCACCGTATCAAGACAGTTCACGCTCACCGAGTCAAATCCGAGTGTTTTTGCTGTCATCTCTCGATTAATATTATGAGGAGTTCCGGCAAGGGCAGCACATCCGATTGGAGAGACATTGTTACGCTCGAATGAACTTTGAAACCGTTCAATATCACGCTTAAACATCGTAACATACGCCAATAAATGAAACGCAAAATTAATGGGTTGAGCATGTTGTAAATGGGTCATTCCGGGAAGAAGCGTCGTCGTATGCTCACGAGCAATATCGATGATTGCACTCATTAACGATTGTATCAGCTCTACAATTTCACCATTTTTACGTAAAACATAACGTCGGAAATCAAGAGCCACTTGGTCATTGCGGCTACGAGCGGTGTGGAGTTTTTTACCCGCCTCACCTATAATGGCTGTGAGCCGTTTTTCAATCGCCATGTGCAAATCTTCATCACCGATTTTCCACTCAAAAGCGCCCGATTCAATCTCACTCAATACCTGAGTCATACCTGCTTCAATGGATACTAGCTCTTCGGATGTCAAAATACCCTGATGGGTCAACATTTGAGCATGCGCAAGTGAACCTTCGATATCCTCACGATACAATTTCCGATCAAACATTATCGATCCATTAAATTGTTCCAACAGTGACGATGCATCCTGTGCAAATCGTCCGGACCACATTTTTTCCATAGTGACTCCAAATAATATAAAAAGTGGGGTATTTTAGCGAAGTTTGGTTTAGAAAGTATTACCGCTATGCGGTAACAGAGGAAAAAAGTTAATTACAGGCAGGCACGTTACCGCTATCCTTTGCATATTCTGTCAAGAAATCCTCAATATGCTTGGAATCTTTGTTAAACTTTTTATCTCCAAAGTATTCCCATGACAATTGAGCTTTTTTGGATGACAAATGGATATCTGCAAGCTGCTCACCTTTTTTATCCATTATCTTTTCCCATGTACGTGTATTTTTTGATGCGGCAAGTGCCTGTCCGCCTCCATGGCAATCTTTACATGAATCCATATATATTTTTTGACCCTTATAGGTCGCCGCATTCAATGATGAAAGTGATAATATAAAAAATAGTGCGATCAGCATAGCTAGTTTAATCATAAATACAATTTCCCTGTTAAATTATCTAAGATAGAAAATGATGATACATTAGGAATTCTAATATATTGCTTAATATTTTCTCAAAATACTATCACAATCGATATTTTTGTTCCAGTTTACTGTCCAAATCCCAAAGAGAAAGAGACTTGAGCTTATCAACAATACGAGGGGTACAAACAACATCTCCCGGCCACTCTCGTTCAAATCCGTCGATGGATGATTTGGTCGTTCCATCAATAGAAACAATGGAACCGGACACACAAATATCCCGCCCTGCATCGATATTATTGGCAACTCTCCAAAGTAA
>Ga0265297_10010057_pt1 | contig 12000 bp, 9 predicted proteins | sample Munlanlwell13791_FD_192502 | JGI IMG/M metagenome (GOLD analysis project Ga0265297, IMG submission 192502) | Leachate microbial communities from a municipal landfill in Southern Ontario, Canada - Leachate well 137-91 | ecosystem: Engineered > Solid waste > Landfill > Unclassified | place...
CCGTGAACATCGTACGTGCCGCCGTCACCATCGGCACAGCAGTCATCCTCGACATCGGTTCTGGTGGTGCGGGCATCCCGGGTCGCTACTACGTATCGTACTTCCTGGCAAGTGGCGTGGCCGCAGCCGAGGGCGACACTCTTGATAACGCGGGTAGTATTTTTACCATCGACCGTGCTTATGTCGACCGCGATGTGGCGCTTTATATTGACAACACCGTCCCACTGGCCATCGGCTCCCACAACTGTACTGGCATAGCGGACAGCTACGTGGTCTACAAACAGAGCATGGGCGGGACCATCGACCTCGTGGGTGATATCGCCCCCTTCGGCGGTGTCAGCGACAACCTCAAAATCACGACGGGCGACGTCACATCAGCCGGTGTCACCGTAACCACCAACTGCACCACCTTGGAGCAATTCCCTGGCGGCGGCTACCTGTTACTCTTGGCGCTAGATTTCGTCATCGCCGCCAAAACCTACACAGCCATTGTGGCAGTCGTGCCAACCGGTGAAACCTACCTCTCAGAAGGCATCCCTGTCTGTCACCCATCAGCTCCGGTGACCAAGCCCCTAGTCGATATCGTTACGATCTGCCCCGCCAACGGGCTCACAGTCACCTTTACGCAAGCCGGTTCTTACGCCTACGTGGATTACACGGCTGGTCCTCCGACTCTTGCAGTCCTGCTCAATAATGTCGTGACCAGTGGCGGACACGCAGTCACGGCAGTACGTTACGGTATGCTCCAGGCCAACACCGAAGCTCGCTTCGTACGCGCCACCAGCGCGATGCCTGGTGACACGTCGGGACCGGCGTTCTGGGTAAATAGCAACAAAGTCTACGACCAACTGACCAACACGTTCCACCTCGCAGCCCCCAGCCTCTCGCTTCTAGACGACTATGGCGAAGGTTGGAATCTACTCAGTCTGCTGGTGGACAACACCTACTCGGTGGCCATCAACTTCAACAGCTACTCGTTCGTCGACCGCGCGGTAGCTACGGCCGTCGAGGTGGCAAATGCTATCAACCTACGTGCAAAAGCAATCAACCTAACGTTGGACGGCATCGCCACGATTACCTCGGGCGGCGCGGTGCAGCTCACCAGCCCAACAAAGGGTCTGAACAGCAAGCTCCAGTGCACGCTCGACAATCCGGCGTTGAATTTCAGCGCGATCACGACCGTACCGGCCGTCGGTTCCGGTTACCCGAATTTCTCGGTGAAGATCGACGGTGGCAAACAGTACGACATCGACTTCGGCATCTACGTCGGCGACCTAATCCAGAACCAGCAGACGGCACTCGCCAGCGAAGTCGCAGCGGTATTGCGGCGCGCCCTGGCGATCTCGACCGCGCAGTGCTGGGACAGCGGCATTGGCGCAACAGGCCAAGTCCACCTGACTTCCGCCATCGACGGCAGTCAAGGCTCCGTCGAGGTTGTCACCGCCAACCTCGCGCTCGGCGGCGGCTTCGGAGCCACCGGCACGGTGATCGGCACCGAATCGACCGTTGCTCCTTGCACCATCTATGCTCTATCGCCTGGTACATGGGCCAATCCCGAAGAAGGCAACGTCAAGTTGCGCTTCACGGATGAAGATCCTTTGTTCTACGCGCCTAACAGTTCGCAGCTCGACATTCTGGTCAACGGCGTGATCGAAGAGACCTACCACGGCGTCTCGCCCGATCCTGACGCAGACGATGATCCGACCGCGAGCGGCACCGGCATCTTCATCGAAACAGCCATCGGCAATGCGGTCTCGGTCGGCAAGGACGACAACCCGTCCGAGATGGTCTATTGCGAGTTCGATGAGTCGGTGACCGAGGGCGCTGGCTACACGACCGGCACCAAGTTCAAGCCAACACCCATCGGTAGCGAGTATGAGCTGTCCGGTGGTGCGAACGGTATCGAAGCTCTCGATGAGTTCGACCTGATCGGCGTGGCCGACCATCCCGTCTGGGGCGGCGCGACCGGCCTCCAGGTCTGGCGCGACAAGGACAACCGGTTCGTCAACCTAATGGTCACCCCTGGCGCGACACAGTACAGCGTCATCTCCGAGATGTTGCAGGTCTGCGAATCGCGCGGTGACTGCATGTGCCTGGTCGATCCTCCGTTCGGCCTCAAGCCGACCCAGGTCATCGAATGGCACAACGGTCGCGGTTACGGCAACACATCCGCCATCAACAGCTCCTACGGCGCACTGTACTCGACCTGGATTCTGTACAGCGACCCCTACAACAAAGAGAAGGTCTGGTTGCCACCGTCCTGCTTCATGCTGGCAGTCTACGCCTACAACGACAAGGTCAGCGAGTCCTGGTTTGCTCCGGCAGGCCTGACGCGCGGCAAGGTGTCCGGAGCCGAGCAGCTCCAGTACACCCCGTCGTTCGGCGAACGCGAACTGATGTACGGCACCGGCAACAGCGTCAACCCGATTGTCGATTTCAGCCGCGATGGCATCGTGGTCTGGGGTCAGAAGACTCTCCAGCGGACCGCCTCGGCGCTCGACCGCGTCAACGTTCGCCGGTTGCTCCTGTACCTCCGCACGATGGCCGAACTGACCGCACGCGTCATGGTGTTCGAGCCGAACGACCCGAACAGCCGCAAGAAGCTGGTCAACATGCTGGAGACCATCGCCAACGACGTGATGCGGCGTCGCGGCCTGCGTCGGGCAAAGGTCCAGGACAAGACCACGGATCGCTTGATCAACCTGAAACGGGCTCGGATCGTGTTCTTCCTCGAACCGACACAGAGCATGGAAATCATCGAGATTCCGTTCATCATCACCGGCAGCGGCCAGGCGTTCATCGACGTAACGGCGTAAATAAATGGCGGGCGGAGCGATCCGCCCGCTTTTCTCCAAGTTAGGGGAATAGGCAATGACCCAAAGAGATAAACGCGGCGTAGATGAGCTGCTGGCAGAAGATGGCCACGACGTTACCGCCAACTCGGTCGATGAGTGGTGGGCAGTTCGTCCGGCAGACGGGCGCGGCGTGTACGATCTGCTGAGTGAGAAGACTTCTGACGAAACGTGCGATAACCATGATCGGTTGCACGAAGATAAAGACGACCGCCCGAAACCTAACGAAGCAAAAAAGCTCGTTGCCGATTGGTTGACCAAAAACGATCTTTCGTTTACGAAGCTCACCGCCAAAGCCGTTGGTTTCAGCGACCTTGCGCGTGATGCGATGGCTTTCGTCAAGATTTGGGGTTGGAAGCCCAGCCCCAAAATGGCCGAACTCAAGAAATTTGCCACCGAAAACGGATTCCGAGTCGAAACCGATGGTCCTTTCGGTCGCCTCCGCGAGGACATCGACGAGGCCATCAAGATCGGCGACGTATGCGCCATCGACATGAAGGCTGCTGAAGCTAACATCGCCAAAGATAGCTCAGAGTTTTCCGGTCTCAGTGGCGCTGGCGATATCTGGTTGCGATCCCTCAAGAGCACCGTGGCACGTGGCGGAGACAAAGTTCGCATATTGCGGCTAAAAGACGGCAACAAGGCCGAGGTCGAAAGCACAAACCGCCCCGACCGTTCCTTCATAATCCCGCTTGCAGTCCTCAAACCAATCAATGAGAGCTTGGACGAAGCCCAGATCAACGCCGGTGACGTATGCTCGGTCGACCTGAAGATCGTCAAGACTGAGGCTGCCAAACAGGGCACGCCTGGCCAGCACTGGCTAAAGACTGTCACCGACGCCGTCAAGAAGGGCGGCAACGTCAAGATTCTCCGCATTATAGGCGACGTGGCCGAGGTCGAGAGCACGTTCATCATGCAGGCGATGATCGGCTCGTTCAATGTACCGCTCAAGGCCCTCACACCCGTCAACGAGGACATAGATCACAGCGCTAAGGGTGTCTACGGAATCTTGGAAGCCTGGGGCGATCCGCTCGACGACAACGCACAGATGCTCGATGAAGGCTCCGACGATCAAGGAGCAGCCGAAGAGCTGCACCTGTTCATCAGCAACGACGGCGACCTCTATCGCCAGCAATACCAACCCATCCTGAAGAACCTCGCAACGAAGATCGGTCAGGGAAAGTACGACCACAAGCTGTCCGTGAAGATGTGGATGTACCTGGTCGAGAACGGCGCGAAGAAATATGCCAAAGAGGTGAGCGACGAGGACGACAAGCGTTCCTGGAACGATAAGTTCCCACCCAAGGTCCGCCAGATCGTCGCGCAAAAGTTGGCCGACGAGTTCCGCGCCGAGTGGAACCTCGGCAACTACAAGCACCTCCTGCCAGCAAAATATCAAAAGACTGAGATGCCGCAGATTGGCGAAGACAGTTCTGAAGATCGAGCGTCGCTCGAACTCGATGAGGTCAAAACTCGCCCGCGCGACGAGGCGGACGCGATGTTGGAGCAATTGATGAACCGAATCAGCCCGTTCGTCAAGAAGCTCCAAGCCCAGATCCAGCCGATCCATGGCGGCATCTGGGGCTACGTCAAGAACATCGCCACCTTCTTGGTCGGCAACGAGCTGGATTGGAACGCCACCAACTTCGAAGAAGCAATCAAACGCGGCAACTTCTCACACTTCTACGTCGATGACCGCGTGCTCAGCGGAGCCAAAAAGGTCGAGTCAAACTACGCCATGAAACCCGTCGGCGTACGCGAGTTTGTCGCTGCCGTAAAAGAGTTGAAGCGCGTTTTGGCCACCACCGGCGAGCCCGAGCGCTTCGTGAAGATCAAGATTTTACAGGAAACAATCATTATCCCAGATACTGGGAAGAAGTGAAGCGCGTTTTGGAGATTATTCCGAACGCTATCAAATCGTCTGGGTTGGTATCTGATGTCATCATCAAGAAGGCTGACGAGAAGAACACCTCGGTCGAACTCACCGGCAAGATGAACCTCGGCGACTCCGAATACGCCGTCTTCCTTCGCTTCTCTCCAGGCTTTGGAGCCAAGATAGACGACAAGACCGGCGAGGTCACTTGTAACGGCGTCGCCGGAAACAAAGGTGCTGGCCTGAGTGACGTGGAAATATTCCCACCCGATGTCAATCTGAACGCAATGGCTCCCCTCAAATATAAACAGCTCGTCATAGCCTACAAGTTCGGCGACTGGGTGAAATGGACCGGTGCATCGTTCGTAGGTGCAAGCGGCAAGAAGTTTTGGGGCGAAGCATTCAAGAATCTGGACATGAAAGTTCGCACCAAGGTTGGCGACATCAACGTCGGCGCGCTCGAACCGAAATACAGTAATCTCCGCGAGGCATCTGGAGCTGAGGAAGATTGGTATCTAGTCGCCTGGTACAATGATGCCGAAGGCAAAAGCCCCGCCGATCCGTCTAAAAGCAAGCCGAAATTTTACGCTGTGGTCGACCAGCGGCTGACTGAGAGAATGGCGTGGGGCCGCATGAAAAATATGAGAGCAAACGGTTCTTGGAATATATGGGCACACGGCCCCACTGAATCCGTATTCCTTAGCTCTAAGCAAATCAAGGGGAAGAAAGTTTCCATTCCCTCCGCCGCCGGATCAACCGAAGAATTCCATGTCCGCGAAGATCGCGATCTCCCGCCTGATCTCTTTGAGTCCACCGGGAGAAACTTCGATTGAATGGCCTTGTATAAGCCAACAGCGGCGCTGATGCCTCGCTGAAGATAAGAGTAGAAGGCTGACGGGCGGACCCCAAAGGCACAACGAATTAGATATAAGGAGCCACATTATGGGTGTTCTTGGTATTGTGGGTTCCGCTGCCCAAAATAACGCGGCCGGGGGTCTCGGGCGTTACGATGTGAAGCGTAAGAACAACTGGGTTCTACACTTCTCTAACTTCGGATCGGACGTTCTGAAGAACTCCCTAACAATCCAACTCAGCAAAGCGGTACGTCCGAACTTCCAAACGACCGCGCAAGAGTTGTTCTGGTGCAACGAGTCGTGGTTCGTGGCCTCCAAACCGACGTACAACGAACTGAGCATCTCGTTCTACGATGCCTTGCCAACACAACAAAATTACGCCTATCAAAACCCGCAGGGTCCGCAGTCGCCACATCCCGACGGCAACGCCAGCATGGTTTCGTCCGGTCAGATCATGTACGACTGGTGGCTGGCGATCTACGATCCGTCCAGTGGCCGAATCGGTCTGGCCTCAGACTACAAGGCGGACGGGTTTATAACAATGTACAGCTCGGTCGACGTTCCCATCGAGCGTTGGATGTACATCGGCGCATTTCCGACCGCTATCGACTACGGCAGCTTAGACTACGCTGATGCCGGTGCGGCAATGACCATTGAAGTCACCATGAAATACGACAAGGCAATGCGCTTGGCCGACCCGACGAGCGAACTGGAGCCGACCTCCATCGACGAACAGCGCGGGCCTGAGAGCTACTCAGGACTTGGCCTGAACTTGGTGTCCGGAGCGGGATAGCCGCCGTCTGAATGAAAGATAAGCCTCGCCTGGCTTCGGTCGGGCGAGGATGAGTTGCAGAACGAGATGACCTAAAACAAGAGGGAGAAAACTTCCATGACTGACCCCAACCGTACTCCTGGTGCGCCTCCGCAGGTAAACCCCAATCAGAGCGGCCCTGTCGTCGAGCCAGCAGCCTTCGGCGCGCGCCCTGGCGAGCCGTTGCCGCGCAAACTGCCAACGCCGTCCGCAACGCCGAACCCCGGACCTGTAGTGATCTCACCTCGATCCTCCGGCGATCCCATCCCGACCGTTCAGTTCGGCCTCGCGCTACCCACGATCAGCTTCCTACTGCCGTCGATGGGCCAGCTCTACGCCGATCCGATCCCGAACGGTGAGGTCCGCCTCCGCGCGCTCGGCCTACGCGAGCAGATGATCCTGAACACGCCTTCTCTCCACGTGAGAGATGAGGCGTTTCCGATGATCTTCCGCTCCTGTGTGACCGGCCTACCGCCCACGATGGACGTGCTCAACCTGCTGTCAGAGGACAAGAATGCGATCCTCGTCGCCCTCCGCCAACTCAGCTACGGCCCCAGGTACAAGGTGACCATCACCTGCCCGCGCCGCGCCTGCGCCAAGGAGTACGAGCACACCGTCAACCTGGAGAAAGACCTGAAGGTCAACTACCTGACCGAGGACAAGAAACCCCGCTACCCGCTCGTGATCGACGGCGCGCTCCTGATGTGCAAGCGGGCTGTCCGTGTCCGGCTCCAAACCTGGAGTGACGAGATCAACTTGATCCGCGAACGTGATCGCGCCCTCGACGAGCAGAACGCGATGATCGACCCGACCCTGAAAATCAGGCTCCAGCAGCAGATCGTTGATATCCAGGACGTGCCCCCGCAGCACCTGGCACCCTTCCTCGAAACCCTTTCCGCACACGACGTGAGCATCATTGAACAGGTGATCGCGCGTGACCTCTTCGGCGTCGAGACAACGATCTACCCGCCGGAATGTCCGAAGTGCGGCCATAAGTTCAAGGCGGAATTGACGATTAACGAAGGGTTTTTTCGGGCCACACTACCCGAAACCCCGGCATTATAAAGACTACGGCAGTACCCAAGAGTATGCAGACCATATCGACAAATGGGTCTATGAATCCGACCGGTGGATACAGACATTTCTGCGCGAGGTGTACGTTCTCACACGGCACTGTAAGTTTCCGCCAGACTTTCTCTTCTCGATCTCACCGCAATGGCGCGAACAATTACTCGGTATGTGGAATGAGGAGCAAGAAGAGGTCAAGAGGCAGATGGACGAAATTAAAAACAAGACCAGTGGCAATCCAGTAGGACGGCGAAACATGCAGATTCCATCGCGGCCACCTGGTCTAAACCAGAAGAACGATCACGGGAGACGATAGCATGAAAACGATAGCAATCTCAGAAACTCTCAAAACAGAACTTGTGTACGAGCTAGGTGAAGAAACCGCCGACAAAGCAATTAAGGTGCTAATGAAGGTTGGAATCCCTTTGGTTATCGAAGCCGAACCAGGAGACGGGATTGAGATCAGAATACCCCATCTTCAATTAGGTAATCTCATTGGCGAACTGAAGATCGATGCAGATCACCTTGCGCCAAACCAGCGCCTAACATATAGCGATCTAGTTGTCACAGTAGACGGGAAGCCCATCATGAATCTTTCCAAGCTTAGTCTCGGCGATCCGCTTGTAGACTATAGCTCAAATGAGCCATTAAAAGTTAACATGACATTGTGGCCGATTGTTCCAAAAGAAGTTAGTTAGAGCGTCGCTCGAACTCAAATATCTGAAGCTTTCCTTGTTCGCTTATAGTCCTGCGAACGTTCACTCAGTTCCTCTTCGCTCATCTTCGAGAAAGTCTCGACGACCGTCCAGCCGTTGTCCCAACCATCCTTCTCCTTGAGCTTCAACGCCCTGCCGACGGTCGCGTAACGCACTGGTATCCAGCACATCTGGTGCTGATTACCCTTAGCGAGGTGCACCTGAGCAAAGATCACTTAACCCTCCGCCACAGCCATTCGTCATAAGACCATTTGGAAGATCCCATATCGACCAACTCGAAATCGGCCCCACACTCTTTGCAAGAAAGGTGATCGCCAGCCTGATCCAACATATCCCAAGGAGCGCCATAACAACTTGTTCCAGCGTTTTTATCACCACAAGCGGGACACTCGAAGTGAACGTGGACGACTTCATTACATATATCGCAACAAATCTCGCATTCCAGCTCCAGATGAATCAGCTCAACTTTGGCATCCTCAATCATCCTGCGCCGCCTCTCCCCAACCACCGATAAACGCCTTGAATTCTTGTTTCGTTCGAGCGCCAGCATTTTGAGCTAACTGATGAATCTCCTTCACACTCGCTCCGGGATTGGCGAAATAGGAATTGTATCCTACTTTTCTATAAAGTTCGGTCGTATTATCGCTTACCAAATGGCTGTTTTCGCTTGCCATTGTCCACACCTCGTTTGAACGTCTGTCGAATTGACATTCTCCTGCAATCCATACCTTCCGCGACAATTGATAGAACGACCACAATTGTTGCAGCTTCGGCTATTCAGCTTTTCCAACTCAGCGATACGAGCCTTCAACAAATCAACATCGTCCTCAACGGGAATAACCTGTATATCGTCTTCTTTAAAATGGCTTTCAAGCTCCCCATCATTTAAATTCAGTACAATCATGTGGCTAGGTTGGCATACCTCATCAAGTGCCTTTACAAGATTGAAATATGGACCACAACCAATGCCAACGGCAAACCCTCCCAGCTTCCCTTCCATGAACCGACGATACATTACCCTCCATCCATCATATCCTACTACCATAAAACGTAACTTGATTATTTCTCCCTTATCGTCCGTTCTGGCTTGAATAAATTGATCTCCTGGTTTTGAATCTACGAGTTTCATCGAGCGATCACCTGGTTTCAGAAAGTTAGAATAACTTTCCCGGCGGCCTTTCGTCCACCACTACGTTCGGACTAGCCGAACGACCCCGACGACCAGTTATAGTCGAGGATTAACCCCCAGGAACCTCCCCTGGGCTACCGCCTATACCCGCAGAATTGCAGGAGCCAGCGGCGAGGCTGTGAGCCTGGTTGTGCTTCGGACGCAAGAACTGTTCTCGCATCCACGACCACGCCTTTGGTTTAAGCGTATGTTCCCGTGATCTTCCTGCCAGGTTCACGCGAGAACCGCCTAAGCCTCGAAGCGCGTCCGTAAAGGTCTGTTTCTCTAATATCCCCATACCACGACGAGCGATTACCAGCGCCGCCGCCGCATGATTGTTCAATGAATACATGTCCATATATTTGAGTTTGCCGATGATCGACGTAAAAGCCGGTTCGACTTCCAACGCCTCAACACCTTGTTTTGCTGCCCGTGATCTGATCGCATCCAACATCTGCCGGTGGAGGAAGTTGGATTTCATCCGATTGAACTTCGCTCCACGCTGTTTGCCGCCCCAGAACCGAAGCCTCTCTAGCACCAACGGTTTGCTTACGGAGAGGGCGTGATCGACGATCCGCACAGCAAGCTGGCGCACATCATAAGTTCGTTTCCCTTGTTTAGCGAACCGAATACGCTGTTCTTTCTCGTACTGATGATGAAGCAGATTACCGTTCAAGTCGGTTTCGACGAGAGCGACGCCATCAGGATTACAATCTACACCGATGGCTCCTTGGTCGACAGGACGAGTAAGAAGTGGAGCAGCTTGAACGTCAGATGTGATACGAACAACGATTTTATTTCCTTTGAACATCAACCGAACATCGTAGCAAGATGGGTCGAATGAAAACTTCTTCGGAATGAACAACTTACCCTCGATCCATTTACCACGCTCAACGGGATCGTTAATTAAAAGTCGGTCGCCAACAATGCGGATGTTCGGATTACCCTTCTTGGTCTTGTCACCACGGCTGTAAAGCATCGAATTACGAAGAGCCTGCCAATCATTTTTAGACAACTTGCCCTTTTGAAGGTCTTTCCATGACCCCTTACCACCAAAAATCACAGAAGGTGTATCGCGCATCTGAGCAGCAATCCCACAAGCGTCAGATACATACCGTTGGTTGAGGTCAGACATGTAGTTCACCTTGACGTGTTTCTTGACCTCGTTGGTTACATGGCCGGTCCGTCGCATGAACTGGTAAGCCGAACGCGTAGCGCTGCACTGCACCTTCATCAGATGTCGCACTCGTTCCAAGTCGGATGGTGCGAAATACACTGTGCCATGGGCTACGTTTCTCATGGGAAGAAAGATACAGGATTTTATTCCTCCTTGTCAAGCTCTTTTTTCGTTCCGTTTACACCAAAAGCTATTTTAGCCTTTTCCAGCCTTGCTGGAGACTGCTTATTCCCCCTCGGCAGCCAGCCAATCTTCGCGACGATCACCGAGCCGTTTGTCCATTTGTTCTTCGCTCTCCGGATACAGATGAGCATCGCGCACGATCCGACGATAGAACTGATGCCAAAAGAAGCGAATGCCCGCGTCTGGATGCTTGTATCCGAGAATCTCAGCAGCGTGCATGAGATGTAGGTGGAAATGGTGCGGCGTCTCATCGACCGACCGCAGGTAATCGTCAACCGCCTCCTCGATCTTCATCGTGCAAGGTCCGGTAAACGACCCACCACCAGGCGTGTACGGGTCCCAAATCGCCTTCCGGTCGAACGCCGAAATCAAGAAACAACGTCGGAGCCACCGGAGCAGCACTTTGGCGATGTGATCCTTTGACAAGCCGTCCGGCCCACGACAAGAAGTGATGAGCACCGATTGTTGCATGAAAGTCAGATCGTGAACCCAATCCTGTAGTACGCTGCGACGCCCCTTAACTTTCGTTTCAGCGAAAAGCAACGTTCCTGGTACCGGCAGGTGCTCATCAGGAATGTCATCGGCATCTACGGCCCATGCCTCGACCTGTCCATCGTCATCTTTCTTATACACAAGCCACATCCAAGATGATGTAAGAGCTTCTCGAACAGTGAGTTTCCCATTACGCATATCGGTTACAGTGTTTTTTCCACACGACGCAAGTATGTACCAAGAACCAGCCGCCGTCGTCTCAGCCAAATATACCAGCAGCTCTCTCCCAGCTGGAGCTGCCACCGTATATAACAAAGGAACTTCGGCCTCGAAAATCACCCTCGCCGGAGCAAGGCTGAAATTTATGGTTACTTCTCGATCATCATTTGGCCGTTGTATCGTCATCGCTATACCACCTTCTTAAGCTGCGTAAATCCACCAGTTTGTCGTTGAGCGACGAACTGCGAATCGAACTCCTCGACCAGAGTCGCCTTGTGCGTGATAATATAGATTGACATCGCTAGGCCCTTAAGCAGCTCAAACGCCTCGCTCTGTCCAGCATCGTCAAGGCCGAAGTCAAGAACTTCGTCGAAGAAACATACATTCGAAACCGCCCCGCGTTCCCAGAGCATCGTCGAGAACGTCGCCAGGCAAATCGCGAAGTTAATTCGCGCCCGCTGGCCGGTCGACATCTCATGGGGCTCTACCTCTTTGCCCTCGTAGACCAGATAGTCCTCCAGCGCCTCGTTGAAACGCAGCGAGCAACCGAACAGCAGCGCGTCCAAATATCCTTGGAGGAAAGCGTT
>Ga0265297_10010058_pt1 | contig 12000 bp, 20 predicted proteins | sample Munlanlwell13791_FD_192502 | JGI IMG/M metagenome (GOLD analysis project Ga0265297, IMG submission 192502) | Leachate microbial communities from a municipal landfill in Southern Ontario, Canada - Leachate well 137-91 | ecosystem: Engineered > Solid waste > Landfill > Unclassified | place...
CATGCAGACGAATGGAGCAGGGGACTTTGCGGACCTGAGCCAGACAACCCGCTACTGGATGGGGATGTGCGCGGCTCCAAACGGCAATATCTATGCCTGCGTCGGAGCCGGGGATATTTATATGCAGACGGCAGGGGCTGGTAATTTTGCGGCCCTAAGTCAAACATCCCGCTCATGGTATGGGATGTGTGCGGCTCCTAACGGGAACATCTATGCCGTTGATTATAACGGTGACATCTATATGCAGACGGCAGGGGCGGGGAACTTCATTGCATTGAGCCAAACATCCCGTAAATGGACCGGAATCGCCGCCGCTCCGAACGGTGATATTTATGCCGTCGTGGGCGATAGCGGCGCAGAAAGCGGGGACATTTACAGGCAGACCGCCGGAACCGGGGATTTCGTTGCGCTCGGCAAGGCATCTAGGGCATGGGCAGGGATCACCGTTGATCTCAATGGTAACATTTATCTATCCTCATGGACTGAGGCCAATGACATCTATAAATTGCCGGGTTCGGCGGTGGCGCATGAGGTCGGAGAGTCCGTGGCGGAGATCACGGCGAGCGTTCACATGTTCGCTAATCATCCGGTCAATGCCATTGATACGGTTTACGCAGTGAGACCGGACAAACCCCCGGTTGACATCACCTCGATTTGCACAACCTATACCGGGCAGGGAGGGGCGCATGACCTCGCCGGGTACGCCGGGAAAGCAGTCGTATCGGTCACGCTTGACGCTGATCTCATGGATGCGCGACTGTTGATTTCCGGGGAAGGTTATATAGGTGGAACTTATTATCCGCCTGCATATAACAGTACATACGTCAAGGCGACATCGGAAAACGCCGCCCCTCACAGTCCTCATTTTGCAGTTGATCCAAGCAGTTCTTTAATAGGAGGGTCTGCAGATGATTCATGGGCCTCTGCGGACTTTTCAACAACAAACCAGCGTTTTCATATCGACCTTGGAACGGCCATGGTTGTCACAAAAATATATTATGAAAATTTCCATAGTTCCGGCGGTAGCTTAACACAGGGAGTGCAAAATTTTACCTTCTGGGGGTCGAACACCGCCGCTTCATTCGCCGAACTTACCTATGGAGCCGATACCGGGTGGACGGAGCTGACCTGTTCACAAAATACGCTTGACCAACACGCCGCCGCCAACGCCCCAGACCCAAAATATATCACCGTCACCAATACAACCGGATATAGATATTATGCGTTCAAGTTCGCCGATAATTATGGAAGCGTAGTAAAAATGGGCGTGCGTCGGATTGGGTTATTGGATGAAAACCTGATAGAAAGACCCGACCTAATTTTTAAGCATTTCCTCTACACCTATGCTTCTTTGTCAACGACCGATTTCAGCACGGACGCCGATACCTCTTTTGCTGCCGATTCATATGTGTTTTCCGTGGTCATCAATACCAGAAAGAAAATCCGGGAATGGTGCGCTTACATGGCCCTGCAATGCCGCTGCTGGTTCAGATTTGCTAACTCAAAGGCTTATTTGCTTTACCGCCCGGACTCCCTTTCATCGGATAAGACGATTGCGAAGTTCGCCGACGACTCCGATTTCAAGACGACGATGAAAGTCCGGCGCTCACCACTTGATGAAGTAATCAATAAGGTCCGGGTCTATTACAACCGCGATTGGTCCATGTCGGCGGGCGCCGAGGCTTATCAGGCAGTCACCACGGATTCAAACGCGGCGAGCATCACGGCCTATGGGGAAAAGGAAAACCCGGAGCTGTTCCAATTCGATTTCGTAACGGTTGCGGCCATGGCAACGGATCTCCGGGACTTTTACTTGGCAAGATACAAGGATCGGAAAAAGGTCATAACCGGCCAACTATTCCTTGATAATTTTGAGCTTGAATTTGCCGATGCCGTGACGCTCACGGAAGCCGGGGCGATACTGTGCGAGGTCCGCAAGGTCGGGGTTTCTCCGGGATCATCCGATTCGATGGATGTAATTGAACTTGAAGCGAGGGAATACTGATGTCCCTGATAACCTTCGCATGCGCGGCTCCGGTCGCCTCATGGACGCCCTCAGTCAATCCCAGCTATGGCGGAGGCTATGCTCAGTTCGAGGAACACTACCAACCGCAGGGTTTCGCCGGGGCGGATTTCTACTGCTATGACCACGGCCATAATCATGGGCGTGTCCTCGAATGGGCGGCCCTGCCGGAGGCGGACATGGTAACGCTCCTTGCGTTTTTGGCGACCATGCACGGCGGGGTTCATACTTTTACATTCACCGACTATGAGGCGACGGCCTACACGGTGAGCCGGATACTGAATTTTCAGGCGTTCCAATTCCAGAATATGACGCTCACGCTTTACGAAACCTCGCTTGAATTGGAGGTGGCATAATGTCCACTCAATTCATATACGGCGGTTCATCCGTCACCTTCTCCAGGGATCCGTCAATGGGGGGAGTCTCCAGCGTCCGGCAATGGAAAAATCCGTCAATCCGAACCGGGGGCGGGACGATCTACGTCTATAATCAAAGCATCGTGAAGAATATTGTCACGCTGACGTGGAATGCGATCGACCCCACCGACCTGGATAACCTGTTGACGTTTCTCCGGGCGGTCAACTTCTCGGCGAATCCGTTTTATTTCGTCACTAATATACTTTATCCCTTGCCTGCCGTCATCATCTGGGATACCGGAATCGTCTGGGATACCGGAATCGTCTGGGATGTAATAAGGTCGGTATCGAGAACTGTGCAATATCTTGGGCCGTCAAGACTCACATGGACGCCGAGCGACTTAACCGAGAGAGATTTCACCATTGAATTGCTAATTGCGGTTCCATAAAGGAGGAAAGTATGAGCACCACGGCTTTCAAGAAAACCGCACTCACCGGCGGCGGAGCATCTGCCCTCGACGGTATAGACGGGGCCGGACTGCTAGACGGCGACTTTGCGTTTGTCTATGTTTCCGGGGTTGCTTATTTCTATATCTTGGACGATGACAGTGCAAAGACGGAATCAAGTCCATATATCATATCACCAAATACAAATGCCGGGAACAAGCGATGGATACTTCAAAGCACCATGTCGCCCGCCGTCGCCGCAGTCAAGAACCCCCTCTCACCCGCGCAGGGGGTGAACATGACTGCTGCCGCGTCGGGTGGTGGCATAACCGTTGCGGATGACGCAGACATCGACTTCGGAACGGGGAATTATACGATTTGCTGGCGGGGTAGTCTCCCCGCATGGAAAGCGGCATACTCGCCCTATTTGGTTTATAAATTTCAAGACTCTACCAACAGATGGTGGCTATACAATGAGGTGACAAGCGGGAAAATAACGTATTTACATCAGAAAACAGGTGGCACAACTGTTGTTGTAGCAACAACAGCCGGGAATACATTTGGTGACGGCACGGTGCACGAGATTGTCTGTGTTGTCACGCGAGAAACGGCGAGCAATCCTGGGTCTGTCAGTTTCTATTATGATGGGCTGCTGCATGAAACCGTGGCTATTCCTGCTGGCACACCGGCAGATATAGACAATACGGGATCGCTATATATCAATGGTCATTCCACCGTCAGACACGCCGGCACCACCTACTTCGCCGCCACTTACAACCGCTGCCTCTCCGCTGCCGAAGTCCTTGACCTCTATCGCAACGGCATAGCGTGGGCTGATAAGTGGGGATCACAAACCGAAGCTACAAGCGGAACGCTGACCATCGGTAAGAAGTATCGCATCAATAACTGGATTGATAATGATGACTTTACGAATGTCGGCGGGGCCAATGTCGATGGAACGGAATTTACGGCTACCGGCACGACACCTACCCATTGGGCGCACTCGTCAACAGTAGTCGAAATCGGCGCCACCCTTGCCCTTGAGCCGGAGGGGATACAGCCGAGTCCCGGTCAATGGCTTGATTCGTCTTCCAATAAGCTCCACGCCATGCAACCCGCCGCCGGTTCATCCCTTGTCCGCAAGCAAGACACGTTTGAGGTCCGATGGACAAATACTTGGGCCGGAACGCACGAAGCGCAATATGTAGGTGGTGTAAATCAAGCAGTCCTGCCTCCCGGAAGCATCAGGATTGAAAGCATAACTATGGTTGTGACGGGAGCAGCGGGAAACGTGGTCTTGGGTGATGGTAACGACGTTGACCACTTTGTGGCTTCCGTGGCCCTCGCCGCCTATCTGGATTGCACGGTTGCAAGCAGAAGCCATGACGGAACGAATATGAAGTTGGTGATTGATCCTGACACAAATCTCACAGGATCAATTTCCACTACGGTCAAGGGGGTGATCCTGCAATGATAATCACGCTCAATAACGGCAGACAAGTCGAAGTCAAGAATATCAATATCACTAGCGGACAGGTTGATTATAGGCGCATTGACGACCCTGTCTATGGCGGCGACTGTGTGATGTACCATCCGTTTACCGATGAAGCGACCGTTGAAGCGGAGGTTACTGCGGCCCTTAACGCATCCGAGGAGGAACGCGAAGCGGCGCAAACAGCGGCGGATTTAGCAAGGGAAGCTGAACGACTTGCGGCGATAGCGTTGGCAGACGCAAAGGCTCAATCCATAGTTGACAACCTTCCCTCTTGGCAGGCGGTGAGCGATGCGATTGATGCGGCGGCGACCTTGGCGGCGTGTAAGATTATTCTCAAGAAACTGGCGCGTGTGGTTTGTTGGATTGCCAAGAATAAGGCTGATTAAATGTGTACAAGAGTGTACAAATTCCAATAAAAAAGGGGCCGCGAAAACTATCGCAAACCCCCGTATTTACTGGAGCCGATGAGCAGGATCGAACTGCTGACCTTTGGCTAATTTTCATTTATTTTTCGATTATCTTGCAAATCAGCGGATTCATTGATGATCTTTTTTGAAAATATTTCTTGACATTTGAAGTTTCCCTATAGTATAGGTATACCCAAAGAGGGAAACATGAAAAGAAAGTGCCCGAATTGCGGCGAAATAAAATCGGAAAACACTTTAACGCTAACGAATACATCGATTATTCGTGAATGGTTTTGTGTATCATGCGGGACTATAAAACTGAAAAACAGTATCCCTCTGAAAACAACCTCTAATAAATATCGTTATCTTTCAATAGGACGGAAGCAGATCCAGATGCACAGGTGGGTATATGAAGAGCATAATAAAACAAAGTTAAAATCATTTCAGCCTGTCCATCATGCCGATTGCATAAAGTCCAACAACCTTCCCGGAAATCTCATCGTGCCCAAAAAACACGGGCCAGATAAACATTATTCCCATCATATTTTCATCATCAAAACCCTGCAAGATAAAATTAAAAAATTGGAGGCGAACATAAAGGGCTATGAAGAAAAAAATATTCAGGTGTAAAAGATGCAACCATGAATGGATACCGCGCAAGGCGGATGTTCGCCAATGCCCTCATTGCAAATCTGCTTACTGGACGAAACCCAAAACAAGCAAGGCGGCTTGATATGAAAAGCCGATCTTATAAGCTCATCACGGCCCATGACCATCCGCGCCATTATTCCGATGGTCGCATAAAAGAGCACATATTTCTCGCAGAAAAGGCCCTAGGGCATGAGTTGACTTCTGGACAGCCCGTCCATCATGCCGATGGGAGAACACGCCACAACGTCAACAACAACCTCGTTATTTGTCAAGATGTAGCCTATCATCAGCTTCTTCATGTCCGGATTCGCGCTTTACGGGAAAGCGGAAATGTGCATAACCGATGGTGTTCAATTTGTAAAACATGGGATAACCCGGAAAACATCATTGAAATCGGCCATAATACCGGAGCGCACCACGAATGCAAGAAAATGAAAGATTCTGAATACTACTTTTCAAAAAGAGAAGCCTTCAAGATCAAGAATGCCCGAAATTATCTCTTAAGAAAACAACGGCAAGCAGCAAACGAGCGTGGTGACAAGGCTACGCTGGCACTTTACTACGAACAATTCAGGAAAGGGGGGATGCAAGCATCGTGCGGTCAAGCTCCCGCCCAAAGAGCTGCGGAATAGGTAGTAGTAGGTCGGGGCGGTCAGCACGACGCCCCAAATATTGAGGCAAAAAGCAATGCAAAAGAAATGTTCAAAGTGCGGAGAAATAAAAGAAGGGAATGATTTTTTTAAGGCCAGGATAAACAAAGATGGCCTCTATTCGAGCTGCAAAAAATGCAAAAATGAAACCACGAAAAAATGGGAAATGGCTAATTATGAAAGAGTACATAAAGCATGGAGTAAACGGCACAAGGAACTACGATTAAACAATATCGAAAAAGCGAGAGAAATAAGCAGAAGAAAAAGTGCGAGATTAAGGGCAACGGCAAAGGGACGGCTGAATAATAGTATGGGTGCTGGAATATATGCCTCCATATCGAAGGGATCAAAAGGTCATCGCCATTGGGAAGATTTAGTCGGATATACCAGAGAACAATTAAAGATTCATCTTGAAAAACAATTCACTACGGGAATGACTTGGGAGAATTATGGTGAGTGGCACATTGACCACAAGATTCCAGTATCGGTTTTTAATTACTCATGCCCCGACGATCTTGATTTCAAGAGATGCTGGTCATTAAAGAACCTGCGGCCGTTATGGGCAACAGAAAATGAGCGCAAGGGGACAAGAATCAACGAACAATTTCAACCGTCCCTAAAAATAGCAATTTAATTTAGGGGGCTATTTAGCTCACTCCCCCCGAAACTAGAAAGGACACCCTATGACCGTTTACCAATGCGACGCCTGCAACCAGCTTTACTACGGCTGGTCAACTAACACCCGCTGCGATTGCGGCGGGAACCTCAAACCGAAGGAGGCCACCATGCAACAGCCTTTTGAACTTCCGACCTACCTAGACATGATCAAAGATTCTCCGAGACAGGCGGTCAAGGAAATCCTCGCCTGCGCCTTCATTATGGCCCTGATGTTCGGCGCGCTCTACTTCAAGGAAATCCTGATGTGGTTAGGGAGGTGACGCCATGAGCAGACGAGGCCCTCACTACTGCGAATGCGGAAATCTGATCACACGGAAATTCGCCCGGTACTGCGACAAGTGCGGAAAGGCCCGCATGGCGAACGGCGGATACGTTTCGATTACCTCTTACAACCGGCTAAAGGAAATCGCGGCCGAGCGGCGGACGTCACATCAAACCATCCCGGTCAAGGCGAAATGTCCCAAGTGCAGAGTTCTCCATGATGTTCAAGTCCGGCATGATCCGGGCCGGCTGCTCTGGGAATTCTGCAAGCACCATAAAGGACTCCGGCAGATGGAGTATTTCCCCGACGGGGTGCTAAGTCGGGCAATCAGATTGATGGCATAGGAGGAAACAATGCCAAGCAAAGCGATAACAGCCACAACGCAAGCGGAAACAGAAGCGGAAATGGAAGCCTTCAAAAAACAGGTCAGGGATACCGTAAACCTACTCGGCTGCCTGCTCATGACACCGTTCATATTTTGTCTCGGGTTCGCTTACGGCATCCGGGCCGGGATCACCGCCTCATTGAGAAAGACGTTGGAACTATACACCGCATGGAACAGGTAGGAGGGGGACATGATCATCTGTGTTGGGTGTCAAACAGAGATGCGATGCGACAAGAACGGCGTCGGGGCGAACTTCGGGAACGGTCATGTCTATCCGGCTGATCGTTTCAGGTGTCCTCGTTGTGGGGCAATGGCGCTGATAACCAACAGGACGTCAATCTATGATCCTGACCTAACCAAGCAAGTCGAATACCTCAATATGAGGAGGGATTAGCCATGGTGCAGCAAGACCTTTTCAATCCCGTTTATCCGCCGAACCCCTGGAAACCGGGGAGTCAAAATTATCGTCTCTATAACCGGATCAAGGAAGGGGCGGTGACCAATGCGGAGATAATCCGAACGCACGGTATCTTCAATGGCACGGGCAGAATTTCCGAAATCCGTGAATTCCTCGCCCCCCACGGGATCAGGCTCGAATGCCAGCGGGTAAAGGATGGGCTTTTTGAGTACCATTTGGGGGTGGGGAATTGATCGACATATCAAAAGGACGCTATTGGGATAAGTCGTGGTCACTCGTGGATGGCTGTACCCCCTGTTCTCCGGGGTGTGATCATTGTTGGGCTGCGGCGATGACGCACAGATTCAGGCATGATCTTACTTTACAGATGCGCTGGATCGACAAAGAAACGGGAAAGGTAATGCCTCCGGCGTTCAACCGAAGGATCATCACCCACCCCGACCGCCTCTCCATCCCCCTGAAGCGCAGGAAGCCAACCGTGTTCGCGGTGTGGAATGATTTTTATCATCAGTCAGTCGATTATGATTTCAAAGGGGCTGCCTATCAAGCGATGTTAGCCTGCTGGCAGCATATTTTTTTGATTTTAACGAAACGCCCCGAAAATATGCTCACATTTCATAAAGAAGAAAGTTTCGACCGGACGCTTACTGACCCACTTCCATACAAAAACGTTTATCACGGCCTCACCATTTGCAACCAGGCCGAAGCCGCCGCGAAGATCCCCATATTTTTACAGATGCCGGGGTGCTTATTCCTTTCGATAGAACCCATGCTCGGCCCCATTGATCTTGATGCAACGTGCGGTCCTTCATGGTGTTGGCGCGATGGAGGTATTCAATGCGTAATCCTCGGAGGCGAGACCGGCCCCGGAGCGCGTCCAATTAAAATCGAATGGGTAAGATCAATAAGAGACCAATGTCAATCGGCAGGCGTTCCCTTTTTCTTGAAATCATTTGGGAAATATCCACCCTTTGGAAATTATCGCCTCTTGGATGGCGTTTTCCATGATGAACTGCCTTGGGTGAAGCAATGACTCGCCTCCTCACCTTCACCGCCGCCGCCGTCTTTATCCTGACCCTCTGGATACTGACCCTCTGGGTGACGTGTTCGGAACCTATCAATCCAGCCTTGTGGCGGGAATATACCATGACGGAACTGAAGGGACATTGATGACCGACCGTGAACTTATCGAGCAGGCATATGCAGAGGGCCTTGAAGAGCTGCTTGACGTGAGGATCTTCGACAATCCGATCCAGAAGGCCATAGAGGACATCAAAGAGATAGTCGCCGTGCTGGACCCGAAGGGGTACGAGTGGGCGCAAAAAACAAAGGCAGAAAGGGAGCGTTATGAAAAAGAAACTGATCATGTTTGTGATCCGCTGGCTGTGGGTGCATCATGAGGGCCTATTCAGGGCGGCGGTGAGGGAGTTCAAATATCATGTCGGGAGAGATCCGGTGAGGAAGAAAGGAGAGGGAGAATGAACGAAATGACGGTTTATGATCAGAATCAGGATGTCCAGGTTTACCGTGACCCTACGGCGGTGCTGGCCGATGCAAAGAAGGCCGCAACCGTGCTTGCTCAGGTAGTCGCGGGGAAGAAAAGGCCGGTCATTATGAACGGCGAGCAGTACCTTGAATTTGAGGACTGGCAGACCGTTGGGAGGTTCTACGGCGTGACGGCAAAGGTCGTTTCCACGGAGTTTATGGACCTGTCCGGCGTCCAGGGATTTCAGGCGAAGGCCGTAGCGATCCGGGCCGACGGGATGGAGGTCTCCGCCGCCGAATCAATGTGCTTGAACGATGAGCCGAATTGGAAGAGCAAGCCGCTCTTTCAGCTCCGCAGCATGGCACAAACAAGGGCATGCGCGAAGGCGCTCCGCAATGTCTTGGCGTGGGTTGTCGTCCTGGCCGGATACAAACCCATTCCTGCGGAAGAGATTCAGGACATGGTTAGCGGAAACGGGAAGAAAGCCCCTGTCCAGACCCCGCAGAAGAAAGCCCCGAAAGACCCGAACGAGCCCGCCACAGAGCCCCAGCTAAAGGCAATCCATGCCATACTGAACAAGATGGGCATCAAGGACGACTTCGAGAAACACGCGAAGATTTCCCGGATCATCGGCATGCCGGAGCCGGAAGTGATCACGTCCATGTCGCTGCTCAAAAAGGGACAGGCCAGCACGGTCATTGAAACGCTGACGAATGAGGGAAGCAATGAGAGCCATCCTTGACCTGAAAAGCGGCCATGTCGAGCCGTGGGCGGCCTTACAGACAGCGGCCTACTCCCTGCTAGACAAGATCTGCGAGTTTGAGGCGGAAGGCCATAGGTACGAAAACGGCCTTGAATCCGTGACCGGCATCCTCAAATCGGAAGGCTTCATTGACACCCGTTTTTATGATGAATGGAGCCGGGATCGGGGAAGCGGTGTGCATCTGGCAACCGCCTATGACGATCAGGGAGAACTTGACGAGGAAACCGTTGACCCTGAGATTGACCCTTACCTTGAAGGATGGCGGAAATTCAAGGCGGAATCCGGGTTCATTCCACAACAAATCGAGACGCCGATGATGTCAACCGTCTATCGTTACGCCGGGACCCCTGACCGGATCGGGGAACTGCCCGGCCATATCAAACGTGCAGCCGTGGAACTGCATGACGACGGATCATATAAACTTGTACCTTTCACGGATCGGCAAGATGCGGCCCTTTGGCTGGCCGTCCTGGCGGTTCATAACTGGAAGAAAAATAATTTGAGGAGGGCAGCATGACAGCAGAACCAGCATTGAGATTAGTAGAGACCACGCCCGTTGAGGAGAAGGCCCTGACTATCGTGGATCAGGCAAAGGCCGTGACGGTGACGGACGCTCAGACCTACACCGCCGCCGGGTCGCTGTGGAAGGCCATCGGTGACATGATCAAGGAAGTTGAGGCAACCTTCGGCCCCATCTGTGACGGAGCGCATAAGGCATGGAAAACCGCCGTGGCGAAGCGTGACGGATTCGTGAATCCTTTGAAGGAAGCCCAAAAGTCCGTCAAGGGGCTGATGTCCGCCTACGATACTGAGCAGGAGCGGTTACGCCGCGAGGAACAGGCCCGGCTTGAGGCCATTGCCCGAAAAGAGGAAGAGGAGCGGCGCCTTGCCGAAGCCATTGCAGCGGAAGAGGCCATGAAGGCCCAGGGAGCGACAAGGGAAGAGGTCGCCCAGGAGACCGCTGCCATCCTCGAAACGCCGGTCACAGTCGCCCCGGTGGTGCTCCCGAAAGCCACGCCGAAGCTGCAAAATGGCCCGATTTACAGAACTATTTGGAAGGCCCGGATCGTCAATGAGGCCCTTATCCCCCGGCAATACATGACGCCGGATCTTGTGAAGATAAACGGAGTGGTGAGGTCGCTCAAAGGAGCGGCGAATATACCAGGGGTTCAGTCCTATGAGGAGAGGTGCTGATATGGAAGAACAAATCGGACCGCGAGTGATAGGCATGATTGCCGGCGACATAGAAGCCCTGCTCAATGAGAATCAGAGCGCGATTAATGAGGCGTACATGGCGATCGGAAAAGGAACAAAGATCAGCGTCGGCGTCGGCCTCTCCCCTGCTCCACAGGGTGTTGAGGCAGAAATCAAGATCAGCTTCAACCGGGAGATAGTCGAGGCCCCGGAGAAATGCACGGCGAAAATCAAGAGGGTGATGTCTGAGAATCAAGTTGAGTTTGACCTGAAGGTAGGCGACATGACCGTTCACACCGACACAATGACGCTGGCAAGGGGAGCGGCGGTAATGAAATAAGAACCCCCCGTCCCTGCCCTCTGCGTGACCGATGCTGGATGAAAAGGACGTGGTGCGAGAAGTGCGTAAACTACCCCTGCAAAGCGTGGGAGAAATGAAAGGAGGGTTATGAAATTTGAAATTAAGCACAGATTCAACGGCTCGGTTTTATTCTCGCTGGAAACAGAATCAATAAAGCTATGCGTCGAAGCGGCGGTTAAAAGCTATGCGGACCTTAGCTATGCGAACCTTAGCTCTGCGGACCTTCGCTATGCGAACCTTCGCTATGCGGACCTTAGCTCTGCGGACCTTAGCTATGCGAACCTTCGCTATGCGAACCTTCGCTATGCGGACCTTAGCTCTGCGGACCTTAGCTATGCGGACCTTAGCTATGCGAACCTTCGCTATGCGGACCTTCGCTATGCGGACCTTAGCTCTGCGGACCTTAGCTCTGCGGACCTTAGCT
>Ga0265297_10010060_pt1 | contig 11997 bp, 10 predicted proteins | sample Munlanlwell13791_FD_192502 | JGI IMG/M metagenome (GOLD analysis project Ga0265297, IMG submission 192502) | Leachate microbial communities from a municipal landfill in Southern Ontario, Canada - Leachate well 137-91 | ecosystem: Engineered > Solid waste > Landfill > Unclassified | place...
CACAAATTATTGATGGCAAGGAAGCCAAGGCCGGCAATATTGGCGATTGCGGCTGTTTTTCTTTTTTCCCCACCAAAAACTTGGGTGCTTACGGTGACGGGGGAATGGCGACGACCAATAACGACGAAATTGCGGCGAAAATCAGAATGTTAAAAGTTCACGGATCATCTCCCGAAAATAAATACAAAAATTTGGAAATTGGAGTTAATTCCCGTCTGGATGCCATTCAGGCCGCTATTTTGAGTGTCAAGATCAAATATCTTGATCAATGGAATGACCAGCGCGCGACAATCGCCAATCGCTATGGCGAGGCATTTGAAGGCGTTGGCGACATTGTTGCGCCGTTTGCTGCGCTGAACAATCGCCACATCTATCATCAATACACAATAAGAACCGCAAAACGCGATCAACTGGTGCAATTTTTGAAAAATGCGGAAATTCCCGCAATGATATACTTTCCTTTTCCGATGCACTTGGAGCCCGCATTGGGTTATTTGGGCTATAAGATGGGCGATTTTCCCGAAGCCGAACGCGCCGCCGCCGAAGTTTTGAGCCTGCCGATCTACCCGGAATTGTCCAGCAAAGAACAAACGGCAATTATCGCCGCAACCAAAAAATTTTATGACTAAAAAAATAAAAATCATGGTTGTGGTGGGCGCACGGCCGAATTTTATAAAAATTGCGCCGCTTTTTTGGGAATTTAAAAAACGGCCGGAATTCGCACCGATTTTGATACACACGGGCCAACATTATGATTATGAAATGTCGCGAATATTTTTCAAAGATCTGGATATACCCGCCCCCGATATCAATTTGGGAATCGGTTCCGGAACCCATGCTTGGCAAACCGGCCAATCCATGATCGAATTGGAAAAAATCATGGCGGAAAAAAAACCCGGCGCGGTTGCGGTGATTGGCGACGTTAATGCAACGCTTGCGGGGTCTCTGGCCGCGGCAAAGTTGCATATACCGGTGGCGCATATTGAGGCAGGGTTGAGGAGTTTCAACAAATCAATGCCCGAAGAAATTAACCGGGTGTTGACGGATCATATTTCCGATTTTTTGTTTTGTCCGACGCGGAACGCGATTGCCAATTTAAAGCGGGAAGGAATTATTAAGGGCGTGTTTAACACCGGCGATATTATGCTGGACGTTTTAAATGCAAAATTGAAAAAATGCCATCCGGCAATCTTGGAAAAATTGGGAATTGAACCAAAAAAATATTTATTGCTGACGGTTCATCGCGCGGGAAATGTTGATAACGCGGAAAATTTTAAAAAAATCATTGACGCGGTCTCTCGCATCGGGGAAAAGGTTGTTTTTCCGACACATCCGCGCACGATGGCGCAATTAAATAATCTTGACTTGAAAAATTTTTTTGCCCCCCAAGGGAATATCATTGGAATTGATCCGGTGGGATATATGGAAATGCTGTCTTTGGAGAAGAACGCTAAAATGATTTTGACTGACAGTGGCGGGGTTCAGAAGGAAGCGTTTTGGCTGAAAATACCGTGCGTTACTTTGCGCAATGAAACCGAATGGGTTGAAACTGTTGCCATTGGCGCAAACGTTCTGGTCGGCACAGACAAAGAAAAGATAATCCGTCTGGCACATCACTTCGTTTTTCCAAAAACAGAAAAAAACTATTACGGGATCGGAGTTGCGGCCCGGAAAATTGCCGATAAATTGCTTGATGTTCTTCAATGACCATTAAACCTTTTTTTAGAGATGTTGTTTTAACATTCATTACCGAAATGGCGGTTTTAGCGTCATTTTTTTTGCTTTACCGATTGATCGCGCAATATTTCGGCCCGCAAGGCGTAGGGGAATATTCTTTGGTCAAGCGGGCGGCCGGAATGATTCAGCCGTTGCTTTTGCTGGGATTGGGCGTGGGAATAACCCGATATGTAGCAATATCGGTTTCACCGGAAAGAAAAATGGCCTTTTTTAAAAGCGGCGTGGTCGGAGTGATGATTATTGCCGGATTGTTTTTAATCGCCGCCAACATATTCCAAAAGGAATTCGCCTATTTTTTTCTCGGGTCCGCGGACTTTGTTTCGTTGGTGGCTCCTTTTTCTTTTTTTATCGGCGGTTTGTTGATGCACAGCTTGATTTATTCTTTTTTCCGCGGGATGATGGTGTCCGGATATTTTAATATTCTCCAGCTTTTAAATATTTCAATTTTACCGGTTTTTGCTTTCATCTTTTTTTCCGAGTCGTCAATCGGATCCGCGATTTGTTTTATCGGATTTTTGACCGGCGCTTTCTCGGTTGCTCTTTTTTGCTTCTATGCGAAAGGTTATTTTTTCCGCGCCGTTTCACTGCGACCGTTTTGGCGCGAATTGTTTTTATATTCTTTGCCTCGCTGTGCCGGCGATATTCTGTATGGGGCGTTGTTTTTTTTGGGTCCGGCCGTGGCCGCGCATTTTGGAAGTGCCGTGGAAGCGGGATATCTTTCTCTTGCCCAAGGATTGGTGATGGCTTTGGGGTCGCTGATTGCGCCGCTGGGATTGGTCTTACTTCCGAAAATAAGCGGGATGATCGCCCAGGGGAAAAAGAATGAAATTGCCGATGGCGTCAATTTATTGTTTACCGCGATTTTTCATATAGGAATATTTATTTCGTTTCAAGCAATGATTTTTGCCGATGTGGCGGTCAAGATATGGCTTGGCGCAGAGTTTTTGCCGGCGGTACCGATTGTTCGTATTTTATTTTTTTCGGCGATGTTCTATTGTTTTTACGCGGCGTCAGTCAGCATTTTGAACGCTTCCAAAAACAAACCAATAGATACGACCAATCTTTTTTCGGCAATTGTTTTTTTCATCTTTTTAGCGGGCGCGGCGCTTTTTATCTTGCCGATCTTCCCTCCCACTGTGTCGCTGGCGTGTGTTTTTTCCGCGACGATAATTTTTTTGGGAATTTTGGCTTATCGTTCGGTAAGAGAAATCTATCCTCAAAAAATTACCCGAGATTTATTTTGTGTCGCCGTAGCATTGGCGGTTAATTTGCCGTTGGCGATTATTTCGTTATCAATTAAGCCCTTTATTGCCGAAAATTTATTTTTGACGATATTGTTTGGCGTTATTTTAGTTGTGGCATATTCGGTTCTTTTTTGGTTTTTGAATATCCGCCGGGTCGGTCAATTATCCGTGAAAAATAATCAATTCTATCGTTAAATTGCAGTTTTTAATATTTTAGAGAAAATGCTTCGCCAAAATAAAAATTTTTTTGATTTTTTCGCATGGGTTATGTTCAAGTTGTCGCTTGACGCCGCTTATTTTTTCGTGGCTGACCGCTTCGCTGATTATATCTTTTTTTCCGAAACGAATTTCAATTTGATCAAATATTGCGAATCATGGATGATGTTGTTTTTGATATTTTCTTTGATGCCCCGGAAAAAAATTGTTTCCAGTGCGATAGTTTGGCTTTTGCTTGCCGTTTCTTATGTTCCAATGTTGACGCTTTACGGCTTCTTGGATAAGCCGCGGATTTATATTTGGGCGGTCACTCTTTTTTGGCTTTTGGTTTTTTTCTTGCTTGCCATTATGCCCCGGCCAAAATTAAAATTTTTATTTCCAAGACAATCGGTGCTTGTGTGCGGTTTTATTTTTGCCGCAATGTCGTTTTTGGGAATGTCGCTTCTGTTTCTTGGTATAAAATTTTCCATTAATTTTAATCTGGTTGAAGTTTATCGTGTAAGGGAAGCGTTTGCCGCCGCTAAAATTTTTTTGGGCGGGTATCTGTTCAATTGGCTTGCCTATGTCGCCAATTCTTTTTTTGCGGTTTGGGCGGTTAAAAACAAAAAATGGTGGCTACTTTTATCGGTGATTCTTTCTCAAAGCATCATTTTTTTTGCCACGGGCAATAAAATTTTTTTGTTCTCCCTTTTTTTAGTTTTGGGGTTATATTTTATTGCGCGAAGAAAGAACGTGATTTCTTTGATGTTCGGAGGATTTAGTCTTGTTGTTTTTTTGGGAATTGCCGTTTATTATGTAATGGGAAGCGAGTGGGTGTATTTTCTTTTTACGCGCCGGTTTATGATGGTGCCGGCCCAGTTGTCTTACTTGTATTACGATTTTTTTTCCGCCAATCCGTTTTTGTTTCTCTCCGAGCACGGTGTTGTTAAAAGCTTGTTTCATTATTCGTATGATATGTCGCCCGGCCATTTGATTGCAAAAACATATTTCAACCGCCCCGAAACAAATGCGGTCAATGGAATTTATGCCGATGGTTTTATGAATTTCGGTTTTTTGGGGATGGCGCTGTGGGGATGCGTTTTATCGTTTCTGCTGATTGTCGTGGATGCGTTGTCCCGCGGCAAGAGTTTTTGTTTTTGCTTTGCATTGATGGCGATGCCCGCGGTTGTTTTTACCGAAAGCGGATTATTGACGGTAATGCTGACGCACGGATTTCTTTTTGCACTTCTTTTGCTTTATTTGGCGCCTGTTGAAACGGAAGGGTATTCCGGCAATGGACTGCTCCGGGGCAGTCCGAAAAACGAATAAAATAATATGATTAAAAAAATTTGCATTTTGACTACGGCTCACACCGCCACAGATATTCGAATTTTCCACAAAGAAGCCAAAACACTTTCTCAAGCGGGCTATAAAGTGGAAATCATTGGGCAAAATCCTCGGCGGGAGAATATTAGCGGGATTGAGATTTTTCCATTTCCGCCTTCTCAAAGATTTTTCAGATTTTTTTTGATGCCGTTGAAAATGTTTTTTTACGCGGTGCGGCGTCAGGCGGATGTCTATCATTTTCATGATCCCGAATTGATTGCGACAGGAATGTTTTTGAAATTTTTTCGCCGAAAGCCGGTTATTTATGATGCGCACGAAAATTATTCGCAGGCAATTCTTTATCGAGAATGGCTTCCGGAATTTTTAAGATCTGCGTTTTCATTCTCATTTAATATTTTTGAAAAAATCGTGGCGCGATTTTTTGACTACGTTATTGGCGCGACACCGCATATCGCTTCGTCTTTCCGCGGGCAGACAATCGTTCTTTTCAATTATCCTTTGGCGCTTTATTTTAAAAATATTCTTTCGGGAGAAAAGAAAAATGGCAGTGAGGAAGGTCGTTTTACCGTGATTTGTACCGGTAATTTTGAGGGAGTGCGGGGAATCAAAGAAATAGTGTCGGCGACAGGAATTGCCTGCCGGCAGATTGGCATAAAGTTGAAATTAATGGGAAAGTTTTCCGACGGTGCGTTTAAGAAAAAGATAATGAATCTTGAGGGGTGGAAAACGGTTGAATTTTTGGAATGGGCGCCGCTAGAAGATGTCTATGATGCCCTCGGGAAAGCCGATGCGGGAATTGTTTGTTTTCTACCTACAAAGGTAAATATCGACGCAATTCCGAATAAAATTTTTGAATATATGGCGGCCGGATTGCCATTGATATATTCCGATTTTCCGTTATGGAAAGAAATTATCGGCGATTGCGGCGTTGCCGTTGATCCTCAAAATTCCGGGGAAATCGCGGCGGCACTTGAATTTCTTGCACGAAATCCCCGGGAAGCCGAAAAAATGGGCCAGAGGGGTAGAAAGGCGGTCCGAGAGGTGTATAATTGGGAAAGCGAAGGCAAGAAACTTTTGGCAATTTATGGGAGCTTGTGATTTATATTTGAAAATATGATTGCCGTAATTAATTACAAAATGGGAAATCTTGAGTCGGTGCGAAATATGCTGAAACGCATTGGCGTGGCGGTATCTATAACATCGGATATTGCCGCAATCGAGGCGGCCGAAAAACTAATCCTTCCCGGAGTTGGCGCGTTTGACGCGGGGATGGATAATTTGCGATATTTGGGGCTTCTGGAAGTAATACGCAAAAAAACGATGATTGAAAAAACTCCGATTTTGGGGATATGCCTGGGGATGCAGCTTTTAACTAAAAAAAGCGAAGAAGGGACAAGGGAGGGGATGGGATTTCTTGATGCCGAAACAAAAAAGTTTGATTTTTCAGGGATTAAAGAAGATTTGAAGATACCTCATATGGGTTGGAATACCGTCGCGGTTAAAAAAAACAACAAACTGTTCAAGGGGCTGGAAAATGATTCCCGCTTTTATTTTGTCCATTCATACCACGTGGTGTGCAAAGATCGGGAAGATGTGGTCGCGGTAACAAATTACGGTTATGATTTTGCGGCATCCGTTGGCAGGAAAAATGTTCTGGGGGTGCAGTTCCATCCGGAGAAAAGCCATCGTTTTGGCATGGAACTTTTAAAAAACTTTGTCCATAATTATTAATATGCTGACTACGCGCGTAATCCCGGTTTTGCTTTTGCAGGACAAGGGTTTGGTTAAAACGGTAAAATTTGACAAACCGACATATGTGGGCGATCCTATTAACGCGGTAAAGATTTTTAACGACAAAGAGGTTGACGAACTTATCTTTCTTGATATTAAGGCTTCTGCCCATCGGCGCGCTCCGCTGATGAATGTTATTTCTTCCATCACCAACGAATGTTTTATGCCGTTGTGCTATGGCGGCGGCATTGAGAATATTGATGTGATGAAAAGAATTTACGCGCTTGGGGTGGAAAAGATCGCAATAAACACTTCCGCTCAAAAAAATCCGGGTCTGATCGAGGAAGCCGCTCGTATTTTTGGAAGCCAAAGCGTGGTTGTCTCCGTTGATGCCAAGAAAAATATTTTTGGAAAATACGAGGTTTTCCGATGTGATGGCAAAAATAGGACGGGGATTAATCCTATCGGATTTGCCAAACAAATGGAGGAAAGAGGGGCGGGCGAAATTATGCTGAATTCAGTTGATCGCGACGGCACGATGAAAGGATATGATTTAAAGCTTATTAATGACGTTTCGGCGGCGGTGAAAATTCCGCTGATTGCTTGCGGCGGCGCCGGTAAATTTGAAGACTTTCGCCAAGCGATCGCCGCCGGAGCGGCGGCGGTGGCCGCGGGGAGCATGTTTGTGTTTTATGGCCCGAATCGCGCCGTTCTGATCAATTATCCGAAACGCAATGAGTTGGCCGGCGTGATATAATAAACTAATAAAAATCAATAATGGAAACCGCAAATATGGCGTATAGAATTTGTTCCCGTTGCCTCATGGACACCAGCGATCCGGATATTTTTTTTGATGAGGCTGGAGTATGCAACCATTGCTATGATTATCAGCAACGGATAAAAGATAAAAAATACTTGTCCAAGAAAGAGCCAGGAGCCATTGACCGTCTGGTACAGCAAATAAAAGGAGAAGGAAAAAGGAAAAAATACGATTGTATTGTCGGTGTTTCTGGGGGTGTTGACAGCACCTATACCATGTATAAGGTGAAGCAATTGGGGTTGCGCCCGTTGGCAGTGCACCTTGATAATGGCTGGGATTCAGAGCTTGCGGTCGATAACGTCAAAAAATTTTTAAAACAACTTGACATTGATCTGCATACGCTGGTTCTTGACTGGGAGGAATTTAAGGCTCTCCAGTTGGCTTTTTTGAAGGCCTCGACTCCCGATTCGGAAATTCCGTCCGATCATGCCATTGTGGCGTCGCTTTATCGCGCGGCGGACGAATACGGGATCCGTTTCATATTAAGCGGACACAACACTGCCACCGAAGGCGGCGGGGTGGCGGCTTGGTCTCAGGGTCACTATGACTGGGGATATATCAAGGGAATATATAAGCTGTTCACCGGCAAGAACCTCAAGAAATTCCCCCATATCGGAGTGCGTAATTTTATCAAGTGGGCGGTTTTCCAAAGGATCAAATTTATTCCGATTTTGGATTATTTTGAATACGATAAAAAAGTAGCGATCGCGACGATTGAAAAAAAATTGGGATGGAGAAATTATGGGAGCAAGCATTATGAATCTATTTACACCAGATTCTATCAGGGTTATATTCTTGTTAAGAAATTCGGATATGATAAAAAGAGATTGCATCTATCGGCGCTGATTTGGTCGGGGCAACTTACCCGCGAAGAGGCGGAAAAACAAATGGGGGAAATAGATTATCCTTTGGCGCAACTTAATCAGGATCGCGAATTTGTAATTAAAAAACTCGGCATTTCAAGCGAGGAATTCAAATTAATAATGAATTTGCCCAAAAAAACTTTTTGGGACTATCTTTCATACAAAAAAATATTCGGCCGTTGGAAATGGTTTATGAATATTTACCATCACCTTAAAAGAAGCTGATTTATTTTCTCGCGATTTGAAATATGATCTATAAAATTGTCGTAAAAAATATTTTCTTTTTGTGTTCTATTTCGTTGGCAATTTTTTTGGCTTGGGTTTTTTATTATAATCAAGAGGTTGGTGTTGTTGGTTTTATCAAAGATGACAATAATTCTGCCGACCGAAAATTATCGGCTGATATGAAATTGTTGTGGGGCAAAACGATTTCTCAATATATCAAAAATAATCTTTGGGAAGAAGCGGGAGATATGTATGATTCTTCGAATTCGCTGATGGTTCCATTGCACGCAGCTTTTTACCTTGATTATGACATTGGCCGCGCTGAATTTTCAAAACAATTTTCTGAATTTGTTAAAAATGACAATATTAGCTTCTTGACATCAAATGACGATATTGATTTATCCAGAGAGCATTATTTATATTTGGGGACAAGATTTATGGCACTGGCGGCACAAAGCGGGGAATATGGATTAATCCCCAAAGAATTGCCTGAAAAATTAAAGAAAGAAGTTATTATTCTCTGGAAGCAAAAACCAGCTCGATGGTGTAATGATCTTATTTTCACGGGGGGGGCAAAGGAAAGATTAATTTGGAAGCTTGATCGGGATAATACTCCGGTTTCCTATTGCAGGGCGATGATTGATCATGAGATGTTTCTATTTGCAATGGCCGCTGATATCCGAATTTATGAAAACGAAACAAAAGCTATCCAAGACTCGACAATAACTGAAATAATTCATTATGCTTATGAATCAATTAAAAAATATGTATTTTATACTGAAAATAACGGGTGGCTTTTCCAACCAGGTATTTGGAGAGATCATCCAGACTATAAATATGCGGGTAACAGTCAAATTAGTCAAGATGTTGAGATAAGATTAGTGGATAATATTGCCGAAGACAGTTCTCATAGCCATCGTTGGCCAGTTTGGTTAATTAGTTTTATTGAGGCAAGTTCAGGTGATAAAGCGAGACATGATTATTATTCTGCCTTAAGAAAAAAATTGGAAAATCAATTTTTTGAGAAAGTTTTAGTTCCTCCGACAGAAGATTTCACCTGTTATCGAGTTAATAATTATATGGATGGTTATAATGGAATTTATAGATTTGGGTATTCGACTGCTGGTGAAAATAGCGGCTATGGACCGTACCAACTTTCAGGAATTTTGATAGATGGATGGTGGGGGATGTTTGGAACAGAGAGAGTGAACATTATTTATCGTGACATAGCGAATTGTTTCCCATTATCGAAAAATATTATTGATACTTATGTTGGCCCCAATACCAACAGAACGCGCAATGAATATGTCGAATGGCCGAATTATTTTCAAAATGGATTTGGAGAGATAAATGTCAACCTTGTGTCCAAAATAAAAATAGATTTATAAAATTGAGAGTGTTGGATAATTGACAAAATTGTTAAATTTGGAAAAAATTTAGGATTAAATAATTATTAAATTGGCAGAATTAAACAATTATTCAACGCTCTAAAAATTATGATTAAGGATGTAATTGAAAAAATTTTGGTGCTTAATCCGCATGCTGATGACGGAGAGTTCGGTTGCGGCGGCACGGTCGCGCGATTGTTGCAGGAAGGGAAAGAAATATTTTATGCGGTTTTTTCTTTGTCAGAGAAATCGCTTACCACTGGCCTTCCTGAAGATACACATGAAAAAGAGCTTTATCTTGCGGTTAAGGCGTTGGGGATACCGGAAAATAACTTGATCGTTTTTCGCTATCCGGTGCGTGATTTTCCCGAATATCGTCAAGATATATTAGAGAAGCTTGTTTTGTTGCAAAAAGATATTAGCCCCGATCTAGTTTTGTTGCCATCCGTGCGCGATGTGCACCAAGATCATTTGACAATCAGCCAAGAAGGGTTTCGCGCATTCAAAAAAACCAATATGCTTGGATACGAATTGCCCTGGAACACGACCGGTTTTAAAAACCAGGCTTTCATTGCATTAGATGAATCCCATATTGTTGCTAAAATGCGAGCCGTCGAATGTTATAAGTCGCAAAAAGGTAAAAGGCCGTATGCTTCCGGGGAATACGTTAAAAGCTTGGCAATTGTGAGGGGGGCGAGTATCAATAATCGATATGCCGAGGCTTTTGAAGCGATAAGGATTATTGTTTAATGTTTTAAGATATGGAAAAGTATTCAGAAAATTTTATAAAAGAAATTCTGGCGGCTGAGAAAATTGAGTTAATAGGCCGGCAGAACGCGGTATTCGCTAAATTTTCCGATATTACTAATGCGGACCGCGATTCTATCTCATTTTGCAAATACCGTGATGAAAGAGGCCAAAGGCTTCTTGAAGCTACCCATGCGGCAGTAGTTGTTTGCCCTAGGGAGGTGACTCTTCCTCAAAGGGAAGATATTTTATTTGTGGTCGTTGATAACCCGAGGCTGTGCTTTGCGAGATTGGTCGCCGCGGCCAATCCGGATAAAAGCGAGCATAAAATCCATAAAACGGCGGTTATCGGTGAGAATTGCCAGATCGGGCGGGTTTCCATTGGCGCTTATGCTGTAATCGGCGATAATGTTTTCCTTGGGGATGGCTCGATTATTTTTCCAAATGTGGTAATTGATGATAACGTTGTCATTGGCAGGGGGTCGGTCATTAAATCCCACACTACTATCGGACAAAAGGGATTTGGGTTTGAGTTTGATAAAGACGGGATTCCCTTTGCGATTCCTCATATCGGCAGCGTTGTTATCGGCGACAATGTTGAAATTGGCGCTCACAATACCATTGCGCGCGGCGCGCTCAAAAATACCATTGTTTCCGATTATGTCAAAACCGATGACCATGTCCATATTGCCCATAATGTTAGGGTCGGAAAACGAACGGTTATTACCGCGTGTGCCGAAATCAGCGGCAGTGTCGCTATCGGCGATGATTGCCATCTTGGCCCAAATTGTTCAATTATGAATGGTATTGCGTTGGGCGATCGCGCTTTAGTGGGTTTGGGAGCGGTTGTGATCCGCGCGGTTCCCGATGATGCCGTTGTCGCCGGCAATCCTGCCAGAATAATCAAGAAAAATGAACAATAATCTTCCCTTTGTTTCGGTTGTCATTCCTTGCCGGAATGAAGAAAAATTTATCGCAAAATGCCTGGATCTTCTGATGTTGCAAGACTACCCCGAAAGCAGGTTGGAAGTTGTTATTGTTGATGGCATGAGCACCGACAAAACGCGGGAAATCGTTTCCGGTTATGCTAAAAAAAATCCAAGGATACGAATGATCGATAATCCCCAAAAAATAACCCCCCACGCTCTTAATATCGGGATTGGGCAAGCGCGCGGCGAAATCATTATGCTTCCCGGGGCCCATAGCTTCTATTCCCCGAATTACGTATCGGTATGCGTAAGCAAGATGGATGAATTTGGTGCCGATGTTGTAAGTGGCGTGTCCCGGGTTATTCCGTCGCAAGGCTCATTGGCCGCCCGCGCGATCGCGTTATGCTTGTCATCTTTTTTTGGTGCCGGAAACGCGTACTATAAAATATCGGTCCCAAAATCTCCCAAATGGGTCGATACCGTGTTCGGGGGGTGTTACAAAAAAAGTCTTTTTGCCAAAATCGGTAAATTCGACGCCCGCTTGGCGCGAAATCAAGATTTTGATTTAAGCGTGCGTATCAAAAAATCCGGGGGGAAAATCTTGTTGGTTCCCGATGTTTCGATCAATTATTATCCGATAACTTCTTTGGGTAAGTTTGCAAAGCATAATTACGATGACGGTTATTGGGTCATCTATCCGTTGAGTTATGGATTAAAAACATTTTCCTGGCGTCATCTATTGCCGCTTTTATTCATCCTGGGACTTTTTTT
>Ga0265297_10010061_pt1 | contig 11996 bp, 18 predicted proteins | sample Munlanlwell13791_FD_192502 | JGI IMG/M metagenome (GOLD analysis project Ga0265297, IMG submission 192502) | Leachate microbial communities from a municipal landfill in Southern Ontario, Canada - Leachate well 137-91 | ecosystem: Engineered > Solid waste > Landfill > Unclassified | place...
GCTGCTGCATCGTCCACGGCCCCGGCTTGACGTTGCGCCCGTCGAAGTCGTAACGTTTCGCGTCGTTCTGTTGGCAAGTGTAGTAGTGCGATCGGCGCTCCAGGTCCGCGTAGCGGTCGGACGTGACCAGCTTGGTAGCTTGGAACGTGAGGCTGGCCTCGCTGAAGCCCCAGTTCTTCTGGGGAACGAAGGTGGCTCCAGACTGGCCTTGCGTGATGGGGATGACGGCTGCGGACGGCATGCGCGCATTGTAGCGCGCGGGCGCGGCGGTCCGCTACCTCGCCTTTCGCATCCTGTCCCGCAGGCTACCACGCAGCGGCCTACCCGCCACGTTAACCCGGTCTAACGCGGGCGGGGGCGTCACCATCGCCACTGCTTGCGGCGGGATGCGCGGCGGCAGCGGCTTGAGGTCAGCTTGCGGCGGGGCGGGAAAGATGAGCGTCCGCGCGTCGCTCAGCAAGCCGAGCACGTAGGTCTTGATCCATCGGATAGGGTGCATGGTGCAATTATGCGCCGTCGCCGCGCGGCGCGACCTTCGCCTCGGAGAACTCAGCGAACCTGTCCTTGAGCGCCTCCAGCACCAGCGCGCACGGCTTGCGCCCCAGCTTCTTCGCCGCGTAAGCGAGCCCGCTCTTTGCCTCGTCACGCTGGTCCGCGTTGTCGAACTCGATCGTGAGCGTGTACGCCCTGCCGATCCCGCTTAGCGCGATCTCGCTTGCCTGCCGCTCAAGCTCGTCGGCCTGCTGCTCCGGTGGTAGCGCCGCGCGGATCGCTTCCATCACCTCGTCCTGCGCGAAGCCGATGGACAGGTAGTCGTCGGGCAGCATGTTCGACGCGTCGATGCTGCTGAACAGCACCCCCAGGCTCACCGGGTCGAACTCGCCGTGGTGCCGGTTGAGCGCGACGTTCAGCTTCTTGGCCGTCGCGTCGTCCACGTCGAGCACCGTCGCCCACGCCTCGGTCGGCATCTCCCAGCCCTGCTCGGCGCACAGCTCGCGCGCGGCGGCGAGCCGCTGGTGCCCGCCGATCATCACGCTGCCCTTGCGCTGCACCACGAAGTTGAGCACCAGCCCGTACTTGCGCAGCGACGCCTTGAGCCCCTCCATCTCCGCCTTCGTCATGCGGTTCGGGTTGTAGGGCGCGAGGTTGATCTTCGCGATCGGCATCTTCGTCGGCTCGGCCACCACGAGCCCCGCCAGCTTCTTCCTTGCCATGGTCACACCTTCCTCCTCCGGTCGTACTCGATCAGCGCGAGGGCGAGCGCCCTCGCGTACAGCGGCGGGACGGCGTTGCCGACCTGCCTGAACCCGTCTGCCTGGCTCCCCCGGAACTCATACCAGTCCGGGAAGCTCTGCACCCGCGCGCACTCGCGCACCGTCATCCTGCGCAGCCCCGCCGCCGTCGTAAGCTCGGGCGGCTCGCTCGCGACGACGCTGGTGGACCGTCCACCAGCGTCCCTCACCGGGTTGGCGAAGTCGTCGTTCCGGACGCCGATCAGTTCAGGCTTAAGGGCGTGGGGTTCGTCGAACCCCACGTTCTGCGCGATGGTCGTGACTGTGTTCCCGGGAACCGTTGCCCGCGCCTTCTGGTGCGTGATGTTGTAGTTGTAAGCTGGTACGTCGTTCTTGACATGCGCTGCGTCCATCAGTGGCGCGACGTTCGCGGCCTCGCTCACGATCGTCGGTGACGGGGAACCGCCATGAGCAAGCCGCTTGCTCATGGCATGTGGAAGTGATACCCGAGCGTCGTTCGGCGCGTGGTTTACCACGAGGTAGTTTGGGCCGCTTGCCGTCTGGCTCTTGCCCGGTTCCCTCGCGCTGCCCGGTTCCCTCGCGCTGCCCGGCCCGCTGAAGCCACGGTTAGGGATCGAGATCGATCCCTTGGCTCTATCTACCGTCCTGCGCCCGCTGTCGCCGTGCATGCTCCCCGCGATCACTTCGCCGGGCTCGGGGAGGTCGCCAATCGCCTCGCGCAGCGACACGGCCGGCGGTAGCCACCGGTCCGCGCGCTTGTCCTTGGTCAGCCGGTGCGTCTTGCGAGGGAACCTGAACGCCCCCCGCCATTCGTCCATGCGCACGCCGACGAACACCACGCGCATCCTGGTCTGCGGCACGCCGTGCTCGGCCATGCACACCAGCCTGTAGTCCACGCGGTAGCCGAGCCGCAGGAACGCCGCAAGCACCAGCTTGACCGCCGCGCCGTTGTTCGCCGTCAGGATCCCCTCGACGTTCTCGGCCACGAAGTAGCGCGGCCTGACGCTGGCGATCTGCTTGCACATCTCCAGGTACAGCTTGCCCGCCACGTCGTCGGTCACGCCCATGCGCTTCCCCGCCATGCTGAACGTCACGCACGGGAACCCACCCGTGAGCACGTCGATGCCTTCGGGCACGTCGGCGGGCGCCACCTTCCTGATGTCGCCCCGCAGCGGCCTGTGCCCGAGGTTCGACTCGTAGCTCTCCGCTGCCCTCGCGTAGTAGTCGTTCGCGAACGCGAGCGCGTAGCCCGCGCTCCTGAAGCCGAGGCCGATGCCGCCGCAGCCGCAGAAGAACTCCGCAAGCCTTAGCCCGCACGGCGGCGGGGCCTCGCGCGGCAGCAACCTGTCGAGCATCGCGGGGTACGCGCCGCCGCCCTTCATGGCGATGCGCCTTTCGACGAAAGGCGCATCGCTTCCCGGAACTTCTCCGCCGCTGCACACGGTGGGGCATGGCCCCGCAGACTTCGGCACGCGAGACGCGCTGTTGAACTTCCTAGGCTTGTAGTCATTGGGATCGTTGTTGAGGGCTCGCCGCTCGTCGAGCGGCGAGGTCGAGTCAGAGACCATCGTCGGCGCTGGCTTCCCGGGCAATGCCTTCCTGCCGTTGGACCGGTACCTGGTCACGCACCGGTTGTTCGGTTCGCAGCCACCAGCAGGAACACGTTCATCACTGATCGGTTCACGAGCGCATTTCCTTACTTGCACACCACGTTTTGATGCGACAACAGTCTTTCGTTTTCCACGCTTGAATGATGCTGACTTCTTCAACGTGTATCCTCCAGCAGCCCGGGGAGGATAGCACCGACGCGTCAGGCGGTCTTCTTCGCAGCCCACCTCTTGTACCTGCCGTTCTCATCGCGCTCCAGTTCAGCCATCGTTGTCACTCCTTCAGAATCACCTGCCCCGCGCCACATAGGCTAGCACCATCAGCACGGCCATACCCAACGCCAGCGCGATCACGACCGCACCCGCAGCAGCCCCGGCTTGAACCCGTGGCGCACCGCCTCCTCCACCAAGCACGCCATCGCGTCCTTGCTCGCGTGCTCGTAGCAGTGCGTGAGCCCCGGGAACCGCTCGCTGCTGCACCCCGGCTCGATGCACGTGCCGTGTCCGTCACGCCAGCGCCGCGTCCTCCAGTCCTTGTGCCCCGGCTTCCCCACCGCTCCCTTCCCCTCTCCCCCACACGACCTCGTTCAGCCTCTTATGTCCTGCCTTCCCGCACAAGCCACTTCCGTAGCGATGGGGGAAATGATAGGCCCCACAATGGCAGGCGGCGTACTTGCGCACCATCGCGCGCATCCACCTGCACAGCGGGCGCGCGGGCCTGCACCCGGCGCAGTGGTGCACCTTGCCCTCGTTGCCCCAGCACCGCTTAGGCTTGCTGCCCACTACAGCTGCGACTCCACCACGTCGTCTTCGCTCATCGGCGCACCCCGTGGTGTTTCCTTATCGCCCATGCGGTACGGGATAGGAGTGTTCGGATTCAACAACACCGCGTCACCCGTCGTCGCGTTGAGGTAGTCAGCCACCTGCTGCGGGGTGAACCTGCGGTGACCCCCTACCGTGCGCGCGCACGCGAGCTTGCCCGTCTCGGTGAAGCGCTTCACGCTCGCCACGCTCACGCCAAGCACCAGCGCCACCTCGCCCACGTTCATCGACCCCCGGGCCTCGTAGTCCTCCCTGTATCGGGCGACCATCAGCTCGACCACGTTTCCTGCCGTCACCTTCGACATCACGCTGCCTCCTTGCGGTCAATAATGCGCGGCTACTCGCCGAGCGCGTCCACCTCGCGCCGCAGGCAGGCGAGCCGCACGTCGTGTGCGCCCAAGCCGTCGAGCGGGTGCACGGACAGGGTGAAGCGCAAGCCATCGGTCGCCACCTCGACGTGGGTGGCCGGGTACGCGCCGACCTTGCGCACCGCCTCCGCGATGATGGCGGGCGTGGCCCGGTCCCACCAAGCGGGACGCCACTCGACCCGGACCTCGCGGTGCATGGTTCCCATGCGGCGTCAGCGTACCACGCGCTGCACCAACGTACCGAGTAACCGCGATGTGACAGGAGCTGGAATCAGCTCGCCGAGGAAGACATTAACTCCCGCCCTACCGATAACCGAACATAGCGCGTGGTGCGCTTCGTCTAGCATCAACTCACACTCGCGTCCTTCCCACCCGTGCTGATCCATCAAGCGCCGTGCATCTTTGTGCTCGGGTCCGTTCAGCAACATACCCCCCAGTTTCATCACGACGGCACGCATCCGTCGCTCCTGCTCGGCGCACTTCTGCCGCTCCCACGATGTTGTCGGGATCGCCTCGTGCGGGGGCCTGTTGCGTTTGCAAACGCACACAAGCTGCTCGTAGCGCTCCAGAAACACCTCAAACATAAACCAAGCCGCTATCCTGCTATCCATGCACCCATAATGCGCGAGCCCCGCGTTAACCCGGGTTAACGCCGAGGGGGATGCAACGTCAGCGTCACCCCCGGCGACAAGCTACACGCGACGGTGTCAACATCAGGCGTCGCTGGGTATCCACAGCAATGCATCGCCAACAACGCGGTGTGCGCCCGCTCTGGTAGTTCCACGTGAACGTGACCGTACACGTTGTGGTTCGCCAACACGCGCACAACCGCGCGCAGTGCTTCGTTCAACTCGTTTGCCAAGAGCTTGTCGTCGCTCATGCACACGATCATGCGCGGTCACCGCGCCGTTGCGCTCGCGAGCCCGCTGCCGCCGCCCTTCTCCTGCTGCGCCCAGGCGTGCAGCTTGCGGCCCCACCAGATCGCGAACCACGCACCCATCAGCTCGTCGGGTGTGTGCGCGCTCGGCAGGTAGTAGGCGCACGCCTCGATCAGCTTGCGCACCTCCTTGTGCGGAGCCTCGCCCGGCTTGCACGGCAGGATCCACGCGGCGTTCTTGACCATCGTGAACAGCGACTCCACACCGCTCACCCGGTCCCACTTGTTCATCGCGCCCGCGCCGCTCGTGACGAACGCGCGCACGTTCATGCTCGCGTTCTTCTTGAGCAGGAACTGGCGCATCATGTCCTGCCCGCTGTTGCTCTCCACCATGCAGTGGCACATACCGAACGCGAGGTAGCGCTCGTAGATGACTTCCATCACGTCGGGCATGCTCGCCTGGAAGGTGCGAATCCACAGCAGCTTGAAGTCACCACTCTTTGCCCCCTTGGGGTCATCGTCCCCCATCACTTCCCACACGCCGATGCTGTTGCTGTCGTGCTCCTCACCTACGCCGAACGCGAGGTCCACACCGATGACGATGGGGTTGTGCGTGGGGCTCGTATACGGATGTTCTGGAGACGCGAACACCATGCTGTGGTGCCCGGTCTCCTGGCCCTTGCGCACGCACGCGTCGAGCCACTCCGTCTTGCACCGCGCCGTCTCCTCGCTGCGGCACTTCAGGAGGTACGCTTGGTTGAAGTCCATCGCGTTCATCACGGACTCCTTCTTCGCGATAGCCTCGTGCGTCCACCGCGGCCACCACAGCGGGCAGCGCTCCGGGTCGTCGCCCGTCGCGGCGGCGTACGCCTCGTCCGCGGCCTTGATGCGGAACGGCCCCTCGGCGCACACCGTGCTGCCGTCCGCGCCGACGTTGCACTTGGCGGGCACAAGCTGCGCCGGGTCCCACTGCGTCGTCGGCACGTTGCGCACGTACACGTTGCCGTGCACGTCGATGAGCAGCGCCGCCCACCCTACTCCCCACTTGCTGCGGTCGTCGTCCATCAGCCGGTGCAGGTAGTCCTCCTGGTGCCACGCCGTGTTCGTCACGATGAAGCGCGTGTCCGCCGCCTTCGGCCCCTGGTCGTTTCTGTGCAGCAGCACGTCGGAGTGCTGCCGCCACATCTTCTCGCGCCCCTCCTTGGTGCGCGTGTTGTTCTGGTTCAGCACGTCGTCGACCATCGTGTCTGACAGGCGGAACCCCTGGATGCCCATCTGCTCGCTCGCGGCCACCAGCGTCGGGTGCGTGATGCCGAGCGGGCGGTCGACCACGATCATGCTCTGCGTCCACGGCTCGCGCGAGTGCTGCGTCGGGCGCAGCTTGGGGAACACGAGCCGCAACTCGCTCGACGACTCGACCAACGTCTTGGCACCGATGACGAACCCGCGCGCCTTGTCCGTGTCGCCGCTCAGGTACATGCAGCGGCGCGTCACCTCGTTGCCGATGCGCCACAACGTGCGGGACTTCAACATCTCCGTCTTACCGAACCCGGGCGGCAGCATCGTCACGTTGTAGGGGCACGCCTCCCAGAAGTCGAACACGAGGCGCTGGTAGGGCTGCGTGACGATGCGCTCCTGCGTTGCCACGTCTCGCATCACGAACTCGTGGAACGTCGCGAGGTCGGTGCGGGAGCGCGCCGCCATGCCGAGCAGGTAGTCGCGCACGAGCGCCACCCGCTCCGGACTCTTGTCCCGCAGTGCTCCAGTCACGTCCAGCATCGCACCCAAGCGTAGCCGCTACGGCTCAGCAAGGCCAGCGACGACAGTCCCCCGCCGCGATGTAGATGAGGTAGTCGCCGCTCGCGACGTAGCTCGCGCGCGGGATCACGCACACGGCTGAGTAGGGTCCGGGAGCGTTGATCGGGATGTCGAGCTGAACCGCGTCCGCACGATTCACAGTGCCGACCAACTGAGCAACGAGGTTGATGCCGTCGTGCAGCAACCGCCAGTTGGTGCCATCCCATCCCCACACCGCCATGACGATCTGTTGCTCCGCAGGCTGCGTGCACGTGATGGGGCCGACCCGCACGAACCGCAGCGGGTAGCCGTCAGGGTGCAACAGGTGGAAGGCGTTGAGCGCGAGCGGGGGCGTGGCTTGGATAGGGTCGGGGATGATCGTCAACACGCTAGCGACCGAAATGCGGGAATAGCTCGACTCGACTTGCATGCACGCAAGCGTAGCTCAGTTCATGGGGCTCAGCCTGCCGTCCTCGTCCATCACGTACTGCGGCAACGTCTTCCCCGACTCCATCGCGCCTTGCTCCTTGAGCGAGTCGGCCATCGCGCGCACTACCTCGTTGGTGAGGATGCCCGTGTTGTAGTCGCCCAGCCACGCATAGCAGGGAGGCGCGGTGTGCGGGGCGCGCATCTCGACCACCCTGCCGTGCTTGTCGATCTGGATGCCCCAGTGCCGCTGCCACACCGCGCCCTCGCACGCGAGCGCGGTGATGCGCGCAAGGTCTCCGTCGCTGACGGTGGCGCGGTAGCCCGAGTGCGTGAGCCCGTAGTGGTTGACCTTGGTGAAGTCTTGCAGTTGCAGCTCCGTCACTTCGCACCGAACCTGTCTGCCCGTTCCGAAGCACGGACCTCGCGTTTGGCAATCTCGACCAATTCCTCCGTCGTCATCATCGCTATCGCTTTGATCACGTTCGTCGCGTTAACCCGGGTTAACGCGGGAGCCTGCCGCGCCTTGTGCTTCCGCCGCTTGTCCCTTCCGTGTCCCATTTTCAACAACGTCCTTTCTCGCTGTGTGCCCAAGAACATCAAACTCGCCCACAAGACGGCGTGCGACATCGCGTACATCGGGCGAACGTAAGTAACACACGTGGGACCGCGCCAAAGATCCAATACGTCGTTGATCCACTCAGCCTTGCCCATGAAACCTCCCCAGCGCATCCATGCGCCCGCGCAGCCGCTCGATGCTGTCCTCCAACCACCCGTCAGGCGCGTCCTCGACAACGGACACGCCGTTCCGGGGCATGCTCAGCTTGCGCATGAGCGCTTTGACGTGGATGCCGTGGCGGTCAACGCCGATGTGCTTGATGCTCGGGTCATGCTGCGCGCTGGCCTCGTAGGCGAACGCGACAGCCTTGCCCACCATGCTCGCTACCTGCTCGTGCGTGAAGTCGCCCGCGTTCCACCAGCACGGGACGATGGCGAACTCCTTGCTCGCGATCTCGCCACCGCCTGCTGCCTTGTACGCCCGCTCGATGTCGTCGATGTCGTCGCCCATGTTCACTCGTTCTCCTCCGGTTCCATAATGCGCGGTCCCCACTCGCCTTGATCGTAGGCGGCAACGAGCTTGTAACCCCAGTCGCGCCCCTGCTTCACCATCACCGCGCTGACTTCCCGCCCCTTGCTGCACTGGCCGCTCGCGTACACCGCCAGCCCGTGCACCCCGCGCCCGCAAACGCGGTGGCTGGTCTTCATGCGGTGGTAGCCGACGAGGAAGCAAAGCAGCCGTTCGTTGGTCAGCTCCCGCAGCGTCCAACCTTCCGCCTTGCCGTGCCGGTCCCCCATGATGCCCATGAGACACGCGCTTGCGCCGCTGTCGCCGCGCTGCCGTCCGTCGTCCACATGCTCGTTGAATCCCATCGACTCGTGGCTTGCGACAGCAAGCATTCGCATCAGCGACAGCTCGTAACCCCACTCGCCTCCCACCAACCGCTCCTCGTTCAGGTCGAACACCGTTGCCGTTGCCGCGTCCACGATCTCGGTGAGCCGCTGCTTGTACTGGTCGGGCTGCTCGCCGTAACAGCGGCTCACCGGGGGAGCCACCGCGACGAGCAGCGTCACGATCCACGCTACCATCGTCTGCACTTCACTACCCTTCTTTCTACCGCCTAAACCCGGGTTGTGGCGGGAGCGGCTCGGGCATCGTAGCAGCTCACCGCGTGAAGGGCAGGGTAGTTAGACCGCGCGGCCCAGGCTTGCGCTCCGCTGTGGGCTGCGGAATCCCAAATGCGCTGTCCATCAGCTCAACCAACTTGCGCGCTTCGTCTGGGGTGCAGCGCATACGGATCGTCACCTCGATGCACTCGGGCTCACGCATGGGGAAGCCCATGCCCCGCCCACGCTCCATCCAAGCGTCCTCCATGTCGTTGTGCGATTCGCGTAGCTGGTACTGAACCGGGGTTGCCATCTCTCAAGTTCCTTTCACCTCATTGCCGAAGTTGTCGAGCCCCCACTTGTTCCACATCCCGTAAGTCCAATACGGCATGTAGACGCACGGGTTGGCTCCGAGCTGGAGGCAGCGCTTCGTCCACTCGCGCATGGGCAACCCGGGAAGGTACTGCACAACGTCCACGTCAATCCCCTTCACGGCGGACTTCACTGCGTAGTCGTTGCGTTCCTCTTCCACAACCGAAGGAACCCCGCGCTGCACAACCCCTTCGCAGTACAGCATCGCCAACACCTTCGCATAGTGCAACGCCTGCGTCTGCGTGCTGTACGTTGACTTGCTCACCCTGTGCACAACGGGCCAATCCGATGTCGACTCGTCAATAGGCTTCAGAATGATCTCAGGCGCAAGCTCGTACAGCCTCTCCCTTGCCGCCTTTGTTGAAGCCCTGTGCGCTGTGTACCGCGCCTCGTACTGCTGCTGAAACGGAGCCGCCACGTCCTTGATGCCAACCTGCTCCAGCTTCGCTTCGCGCTTCAGCACATCACTCGGCATCTTCCCCAACCCGTGCTCCTTGAACAACCGCACGTACGAGGCATCGAGTGCACGCTGCAAGTCCTCTGTGTCGGGCATCGGTTGCTTGGCTAGCTCTAGCTGCACAGCGAACTCGGCCCGCGCTTCCACATCGACTCGTTCCAGACTACGCCTTGGCATTGTGTGCTTCCTCCTTGGCGAACGGCCCACCCGCAAGCGCAGTGCGTGCCCGGTTCGCGATGCTGCGCATAGCCGCCACTCCCGGGGTGAGCGCATCCCCGCGATCCATCAACCCAACGACGACCTTGGGAATCTGAGATTCAGCCAAGTCGAGCACTTGCTTGAGCGCCACTGTGAGCTGTGGCGCACTGCTCGCGTTGACGTTCGCGAGACGCTCGTACTGTTCAGCTTGATTGGTTAGCGCTTTGGAATGTTCCTCGACGAGCTTGCTCACAATATCGTTGTTGGTCTTCGTAGCGTTCTCCCGCTCGATGCGGAAGTTGTTGGCTTGCACGTTGTAGTTCTTGGTGAGCCGCTCGTTGTCGCGTTGCAGCCGGTCGGCTTCCCGCGCGGACTGCTCAAACGCGCTAGCTTCGTCACGCGCCTTCTCGAGCTTGCGCTTGAGTCGGACGATGTTGCGGGCGTACAGGTCAACCCGCCCCTCCAGCACTTGCACCTCAACCGTCAGCTCGCGCACGCGCTGCTTGAGCGTGGTGAGCGCGACCAATTCTTCTCGCGTCATTGTGTCAGCTCCTCCTGTACAATCATGCGCAGCCGTCTGGTTTGGTCACAAGCCTCAACGCAGGCGACGCCCCCACCTCCCTCGTGCTGTACACGGACCGCTCGCCAGTCGCGGCGTCGCGCTGGGACTCGGCAGCGGCGAGGGCGGTGCGGAGGGAGGCGACTTGCCCCGCGAGTACCTGATACCCGCGCGCAAGCGTCTCCAAGTCCTCGCAGTTTGCGGAGCCCATGCGGCGCTCCAGCACGTTCGTTGCGATCTGCTCAGGGGTTCGCTCGCTCACTTCGCACCCGCCTTTCCGTATGCTCGGAAGAGTTCCGTTGCATACTGCGCCGCCAAATCCTCCGCACGCGCTTGTGCTTGCAGAAAGGAGGTAATGGGGTTGTCGTGGTGAAACTCTCGACCAAACACGTTCCCAGCCTTCCAGCCGTGGAAGGGCGCGACTCCGACCCGCACTACTTCCAACGGCAGGCCAGCGAGGCGCGCGGAGTATCGTCGATATGATTGTTTCTCCCAGTTGAACTTCATCACTTCCCCGCCTTTCCGTACCGCGCGCGGTGCTGCTCGTATCGCACCGACGCATCGCGATTCACGAAGAAGATGTCGTCGGGCACGCACTTCCACTGCTCCTCATACGCATCGAGGATAGCCTCCGCTGCCTCGCGCCTGCCCCTCTCCGCATCCAGCTCGGCGGTGAGGCGCTCCACCTCTGCGGCCAACAACGGGGCGGCGGTGCGGTAGGCTGCAATCAGCCGCGCATCCGGGTGCTTGATGCCAACGAAGTCTCGCCGGTAGTCAACCTCGTAGTCCGGACCCGCTTCCTCTGGCAACTTGGCGAGCGGATACATGAGACCCGTTCCACTGCCGTCTGCCTTACCAACGGGCCACTGGAACGTGGGTTGTGCGCAACCGAAGCCCCACCGATCGAACTGCATCACGAACACGCGCCCCGCGTTGACCGTTGACAGATAGCACGAGTGCATCTTCGTGTTGCCGTACCACTGCCACGGCCCCGGTGTCGCCTCCGCATCGAGCCTGCACACCTCTGCAATCATCTCGTCAACGGGCGCGGTCATGGGAGCACCTCCGCTTTGCGGCAGGCGGGGCAGCGCAGATAATAGCAGTCTCGGTCGAACCTGAGACGCATCGGCATCCCATCGCGCACCGTCAGGAATGCTCGACAGCCGCCCGCGCAGCGAAAACGACAGTCGCCGCACCGATTCTCGTTGCCCGTGCGCACGTCAATCTCGATCTTCACGTAGCGCTTCACGTTCCACCTCCGGGCTCCTCGGTGACGCGGACCCTGACGTAGTCAGTGTGCTCCGCATGCATCACGGTCCACCCGACGTTGTCGGGCCGGTCGAAAAAGTCGCGGTAGATGTACCCCACCCGGCTGCGAGGGGCGGGCTTGAGAACCCACCCAGGACTGCCCATGGCCGGATTGCACGACTGATGGCACTCGGACTTTGCGGCGTCGTAGTGCTTACAAGTCTCGCACGTCCGCTTCGGCTCCGCGGCGGGCTTGGCAGCGGGGGCGGGGAGGGGCTTGCGCTTGTTGCAATGCAGCCCGTTGTTGCCGATGAACTTGACGTTGTCGGCACAGCAAAACGTCCCGC
>Ga0265297_10010062_pt1 | contig 11995 bp, 15 predicted proteins | sample Munlanlwell13791_FD_192502 | JGI IMG/M metagenome (GOLD analysis project Ga0265297, IMG submission 192502) | Leachate microbial communities from a municipal landfill in Southern Ontario, Canada - Leachate well 137-91 | ecosystem: Engineered > Solid waste > Landfill > Unclassified | place...
TGATGACAAGGAAACAATTGACAACGCCCGTCGGGTGGGAAAGTTTTTGGATTACCTTTACCGCAAGCTTCACCTTGAGTCGGTGGTGGCGGGAGTCGTTAGCGAGGCTCTGGATACCTCGGTCGGTTGGGTAGAGCTTGACTGGGACGACAAGGCCGATGGGGGTTTGGGTGAAGTGGTGGTTAAGCTCCACGACTCTTTTGATATTTGGTGCGATGCCCAAGCGGAAGTAATTTATGGCAAGGTTGTCGGCCGTTTTATCGCCAAAACCGTCAGCCGCCCTCTTGATGAGATTGCCGCTGACGAGCGTTATGACAAGAAAGCCAGAAAGCAAGTTAAGGCCGATGATGAAATTGCCGTTTCTTCTCTTAAAGCCCGTTTGATTACCAAAAGACAAGGCGTTGGGGAAAAGAAAATTAAAAGAGCCACTGTTAAAGAGTTTTTCCTCTGGGAAGATGAACCCAACAAGAAAGGGGGCAACATTTTTCTTTTTACCTACGCTGGCGGCCAAGTTTTAAGGGAAGAGCCGCTGGATAGAAGCGATTTTCCCATTTATCTTCTCCAAATTCCTCTTGACCCGCTTCAGGTTTATCACCGCTCTTGGGTAGCCGACGCTATCCCCTTAAACAAGGCTCTTGACCGCTCGGTTTCCCAAAAGATTATGTATGTCAACCAAGCCTTAATTTATCGGCTGATTGCCGAGGTCGGCCACGGCGTAAAAACAATTACCAACGAGAGCGGCGAGGTAATTGAGGTTAATAAGGGGAGAAAATTTGAGCAATTTGTTCCCTACCCCCTCCCCCAAACGGTTGATTCTCTTAGCAACCAGCTCGCCTCTTACATTGAAGACGATATGGGAAGCCACGAAGCGGCCTTGGGAAGCCTGCCCGCTGGAGCAAGGTCGGGGAAAACCTTAGAGGCTCTTCAGGCGGCCGATTCCAACAACTTGGCGGGAATTAAAATGGCCTTGGAATCGTTTCTCTGTGTTTTAGGAAAGGGGATTTTGGATATTGTTTCCAAGAAATACGTTTCCTCAAGAATTGCCAAGATTGCCGAACCTGAAACCATTGAGGGGGAGAAAACCGACCATCTGCGGGTTATTGGCGGCAAGGCGGGGACAAAGAGGAAGGGAGCAACCATTGTTACGGGCGAGGACGAACTAATTGTTAAAATCGGTTCTTGGCTTGGCTATACCTTAGACGCTCAACGGGAAACCCTCATTCAGCTGGCGACAGCGGGGATAATTCCTGCCGAGGAAGTGCTTCGTCAGTTTGAGTTTCCCAACATTGAAGAGCTTTCCGCTAAGGCTCGGGAGGAACGCTTGGAACAACATGCTCTTAAGGCGGAGATAGCGGGAAGGAGAGGCACGGCCCCAGCAGGACAAACAGGCGGAGCGGAAGAAACAAAAATGGCGGATTTGGCCGATAAGGAAAATACCCAGATGATGAACGGCGAACCCCTGCCGCCTACCGAGGGAGCGGATATAAATCATACCCAAGCTCATATTGATTTTACCAACACAAACATTTTTGCCCAAGCCCCTGAGGAAATTAAGCAAATTATTACCCAGCATGTTCAGGGAGAATTACAAGCGCAAGGAATAGGAGGTGAGTAAAATGCCAGTAAAAGTAAGAAAGGTTAAGGGCGGTTATCAAGTTAGCCACGGAGGCAAGGTTTCCGCTAAGAAAACTACCAAAGCCAAGGCCGAACGCCAAGCCAACCTCTTGAGAGGAGTGGCTCACGGCTGGGAACCGACGGGCAAAGTGGCTCAAAAGACGGGAGTTTCCTCCCATACCGACCCCGTTGCCGACAAGGCTTTGAAGCAGATTTACAAAAAGAGTTGACAAGTTGAAAAGCAGTGTTATATAATGAAAATATAACCAAGCCCTATTTGGGCAGTTAATAACATTATGGACGAAGACCAGTCTCAAAAGACTGAGCTTGAGCAGGAGGGGACAGAGCAAGAAGAAAGAACAACGGGAAGAAAAGTAATCGAAAGACCTGCCGATACTCAAGTTCAGGAACAAGAGAAGTCAAACGAGAGTGAAGAGAAGGAAACAGAAGAACTCTTTGAATTGCCTGACGGGCGTAAAGTTCCCGCTCAGGAATTAAGCAAAGAATGGAAAGAGAACTTCTATCCTGAATTCACAAGGCGTTCTCAACAGCTGGCTGAATTTAAGAAAGCTGAAGAGGCAAGGAAAGCCGAGGCAGAAGCAAAAGCAAGAAATTCTGTTGAGGAAAGCGACGTTCTCAAAAACGTTGCCCCTGAGGTAAAGGAAGCAATTATTAAAATTGTTTCCCCCGAGATAGAAAGGGTTAAAGAAGAAATCTATACCCAGTCTCAACGGAAAGAAGCGGAAGAGGCTTTTGACCGCCAAATGGAAGCGTTGGAAAAAGAGTTTCCTGGTGGTGATGGCAGGCCAAAGTTTGACAGGGTAGAAGTTCTTAGAGAAATGCAGAAAGAAAACAATAAGAACTTTGACCCACGGTCTTTGTTTAAGCAAATGCACGAAGAAGAGTTCCTTGATTACTCAATTAAGGAAGCTCTCAAAAAACAAAAAGGTGGTTTGCAGACAGAGAGCACGGGCAAGACCTCCCACACTCCAGAAAAGAAAACTCCAAAAGACTTCGAAGAGGCCTCAAGAGCCGCTGAAGCAAGGATAAGAAGCCTTTGATTTTCGCCTAACTTTCCTCATTAGTTGTCCTTATAAGTATCTTACTTAAGTGATAAGGAAAAGGGAGGTGAAAATATATGGCACAAAATCTAACCAACTTTGACGAGGCTCTAAAGATAGATTATTTACCTGTAGTTAGAGACCAGTTAAACAACAAAACAATCCTTCTCAATACTTTAACCAGGAATGAGAGAGATGTTTCCGGTAAGCAGTGGCAATTAGTGGCTCACTACGGACGAAGTTCTGGTGTTGGTTCGGGAGCGGAGACGGATTTACCGACCGCTGGCAACCAGGAATACAAAAATCCCTATGGCAATGTTAAGTTCCATCGGGGAAGAATTCAGGTTTCTGGACCGGTGATGGCCGCTTCAAGAAACGACACGGGAGCGATTGTCCGTGCCCTGGACTCCGAAATCAAAGGCATTACTGCCGATTTGAGAAAGGAGATTAACTACCAGTTGTTTAACGATGGCACTTCACGGCGTTGTTTAGTCAATGGCGACCCTAGCACGGGCACGACCTTAACGGTAGATTCTCCTGGCACAATGTATCTTTTTGACGGCATGGTAATTGATATTGTCGGCGATGATGATGGCGTTGCTAACGATAGCGATGTGGTTATCACCTCTGTTGACAGCGATACTCAAGTAACCGTCTCCGCCGCTCTTGATGCTAATATTGAGGATAATGACTGGGTGGTGCGGGCTAATTCTACCGATGGCGCGGGAGTTACCCCCTCTGATTCTTACGAGATGATGGGGCTGAAGGGGATTGTGGATGACGGCACTTATGTAACGACACTCCACGGCCTTTCCAGAAGCAGCTATGCTTGGTGGAAATGTTCCACTTTTGCCAATGACGATAACGGCGGTGTTAACCGTGATTTGACCTTGGATTTAATTCAAGAAGCAATAACAGCCGTAGAGAAAAATGGCGGCCAAGTTAAGATGATAATCTCCGGCCCAGATTTAAGAGATAAATATGCTTCCCTTGTCGTGGCCGACAAGCGGTTTGTGAATACTCTTGATTTGGACGGTGGTTTCAAGGCTTTAGAATACAGCGGTTTACCTTGGGTTTCGGATACTGACTGTCCGCCCAACACGGTGTTCTTTGTTGACACCGACCATCTGCAAATTATGCAGATGAGCGATTGGGACTGGATGGATGAGGATGGCGCAATTCTGTCAAGGGTTTCTAACTCTGACGCTTATGAGGCGGTTCTCTACTGGTATTCAGACCTGGCAACCGATAAACCAAGAGCCCATTCGTTCTTGCGGGATGTAGAATAAAAGGAAATATCGTGTCATTTTCTTACTCAACACGAGGTTGGCTGACCTAAAAGCCGTGAAAGGGCAGGCACTAACCAGCCCACGAGTATCCCCGCAAGGGGGGTAAACTGTGATGAGTTACGGCCCTCATCTTTTTTGAATGAATAATTTACGAGTGAGACAAAAAAGGAGGTGAGAAAAGATGATTTACGATAGAAATATTGCGAACGAGGCAGAAATCCAGCTTCACAAAATTGCTGGCGCAGGAAGGCTTTTAAGACGAGATGGTCACGCCTTCTATGTTGACGGCGACAAGGGAAGCGATAATAATTCGGGAAGAACGCCCCGAGACGCAAAAAAGACTATTCAGGGAGCAGTTACGGCCGCCAGCGCTTGGGATACGGTTTATGTTTTCCCCAAGACAATAGCAGCGGGAGCAACCGACCCCTCAAGCTATGCGGAAACGGTGATTATTCCTGCTACTCACGCTGGTCTTGCCCTTATTGGGGTAGGAACAGGGAGAACCCAAGGGGGATTACCCCAAATTAAAAAGGGTTCTGGCTCAACCGCCCTTTTGACGGTGAGAGCCCCAGGCTGTTTAATTGCCAATTTAGGCTTTAACGGTGGCAGTTCAACAGGAGGAGGGATTTTGCTTGACGATGATGGCTCAACCAAAACCGCTTTTGGGACAACGATTACTGGTTGTCATTTCAAAAACTGTGTCGGTTCTACCGCCACTAATGCGGCTACGGGAGGGGCAATCCAATGGGCGGCCACGGGAGGCGCTTGGCAAGTTCTGATTAAGGGCAATCGGTTCTACAGCAATGTAGGCGACGTTGTTCTTTTAGGAACTTCTGGCAGCGTTCCTCAAGATGTGGTTATTGAAGATAATATCTTCTCTGGCCCCGCCGCCAGCGTTGATTGCAACCTCTATTTAGCAGGCGGTTCGGGAATGAACGGGGTAATCATTAGAAATAATGAGTTTACCTCTTTCCCAGCGATTACAAGCGGCACTAACGCCAAGCCTTTGGTGTTAACAGGCTGCGTGGGCACTTTGTCGGGGAATACCTTTGCCTGCACGGGGAAAACCTTTGGCGCAACGGCTAATGTTACTGTGCCGACAACGGTTTTAATGTCAGGAAACTACCAAGAGAGCGGATTGATAACCAGAACTGCTTAAACTTAGGTTTGCGGCTATTTTAGCAGTTTGGTAAAACGCCTTTTTGAAAGGAGGTGATTTTTATGGCAAGAAAAAAGAGAGTGGCGGCTGAAGAAAGCCCCCACGCCGAACAAGACAGGTTTGCCGACCGAGGGGAATATGAGGCCTTTCTCAAGTCCAAGCGACCCCATAAAAAGTGATATAATGAAATTATGATGGGGAAAACCGAGTTGGAGCGAAAGCTAAAGTATCTTAGGGAGAAAGGCTCTTTCCCCCCAGGGATGAAGGGGAAAGAAATTGGCAAACTGCTTGATTTCCATAACCAAACGGTTGACGAAAAGCACCAAGATAACTTTAACAGGGGAATTACCGCCCGTAATAAGTATTTTGCCAAGCTCTTTTTGTGGCAGCTTAAATACGGTCAAAGACCATATCAAAGAAGTTCGGTATTGGTAGAAAAATCAGTAAAAAAAGGTGGTGATAACTAATGGCGCAAATAGAACCAATGTTCAATAAGCATTATCAGGCGGCCGCCGATGCTAATGTCATCGTGAAAAACAAGCCTGGCTTTCTCCACGCTATTATTGTGGGTGACGCTGTAGCAAGTTCAGTAATAGAGGTTTCCGACTCTGCCAGCGATGGCGATGGCAATGTGAAAATCTACTTAGCAGGCGATGCTCTTGGCCCCGCTACCTATCTGGTTAACGCCCGCTTTGATAACGGGATAACGGCTGATATTACGAGCCAAACGCACGTTACTTTTATTTTTAGGTAAAAGGTGGTGATAATATGGAAAAAAAGGAAAAAATGGGTATTAGAGGAAAGATAGAGCTTGTCCTCAAAGATAAAGACGGTAAGGTCAAGAAGGTGGTGAGAAAAGAAAACCTCATTACCGCCCTAATGGATGCTCAAGTTGCCAACGCCATGTCAAGCCAAAGTGCGGGGGCGATTGGCTATATGGGGCTTGGCTCTGGTTCGGGACAAACTTCCGCTTCAACGGGGCTGGCAACTCCTTTAGGAAATGTCGCTTTGGACTCAACCACTCAAGGGACGGCAGCAAACGATAACGATGTTATTTACGTCGCCACCTTCCCTGCGGGGACGGCAACGGGAGCGGTCACCGAAGCGGGGCTACTCTTGGGCAACAACAACACTACCCTGATGACCTATGATGATTTTGATGTGGTTAACAAGGGAGCAAACGATAGCATTGTTCTTACCTGGACGGTTACCTTCGGGGCAAGTTAAGCTAAACAATGGCGGAGATACAAATTAACCTCCATGATACTTTCCCCTTAGACACAATCCCCCATTACGATGAGGGGTTTTACTACGACGACCCTCGTCTTTTTTACAATGGCTCTATCAAAAGCGACCAGGTAGGGAAAAGCACAGGAATTAACCGCAGCGATACCCTAACCATTAGCGAGGAAATTGCCAAACAAATAGAGACCGCTTTTGCCGAACAGTTGGGGATTACCGACGCCTCTTTTAAGGAAATAGACTTGGGAAAAGTGGAAGCGTTTTCTTTAAGCGATAGCTACGCTAAGCGGCTTGGCTTATCAAAAAGCGACACCCTTGCTCTTGCCGACAGCATCGCTAAAGAAATTAGTCTTTCCAAAGAGGAAGCAATGGCGATTGCCGATACTCTTTCAAGAGCCGTTGCCTATCAGCGAAGCCTGGCTGACAGCGTTGATATTGCCGATAAACTTGAGAAAACTACTGTTCTGACAAAGCAAGAAGCAATTAGTATTACCGACATTGGGTTGACGAAGAGCTTTGGCTTAAACATGTTTGAGCTTCTGGAGATTACCGACATTGGCTTTACTTACTATGTCCCTGGAGAAAAAGCGGTTCTTTTTGTTGGCAAGGAAAGCGTGGTTAGCAAAACGGGAGAGATAAGACCGCTTGTTAAAATCTTCGCCACCACCGCCACCGAAGTTGTTTCTGGAGAGAAGCTCTTTTATGATAGCGACCTTTATTATGATACCGCTGGTTTATATTATGACCGTTGGCATTCGGCGACAGGGGAAGTAGTAATCCAAGGGGAAAGGCCGGAAATGACAGTCGGGGGCAAAAGTGTTAAAATAAATATAGGGAAGGATAAACCAGTTATTAGTCTAAAGAGATGATTATCACCATTCAGCACCCATCTTTGGGGCCAGGAAAGACCCGCTTAGCCGCTGATGCGGCCGCTTCCGCCACCTCTTCAACGGTGGAAAATAACCAGGGCTTTTCTACTAACGATTATGTTGTTTTTGGCCATCTTGGCGAGGAAGAGACCGAAATTGTCAAGATTACCTCAACCACGGGGAACACTACTCTTGGCCACTCAGACGGATTAGTCTTTGCTCACCCCGCCCGCACTCCTGTGGCAGAGATTAAATACAACCAAGCCAAGATTTACTCCGACAGCTCCGAAACGGGTGATTTTGACACCTTAGTGGCTACCGTTGACCTTACTCCAGACGAGGATTACACCATTTACGATGATACCGCTGGCACTTCGCAAACCTGGTATCGGGTTAAATACTTCAACAGCACCGCCGACATCTATTCCAGCTTTTCCGACCCCGTTCAGGGACAGGGCTACACCAACGAAAGCCTTTATTCAATCGTTGAGGAGATTTTAGAAGAGTTTGGCGACCCCGACGCCAAAGAGGTTTCCCGAAAAAAAGTTAAAAGACTGGTCAGGGCGGTGGTAAGAAAACTAACCACGGAGCTTATTAAAGCCCTTCCCGATTATCGGAAGAATTATACCACTCAGGTTCTTAGCGACGGGGTGGCCACATATAACCTGCCCGAAAGGTTTTTGGCTTTCCAACGGGTTGACGTCAACTATGGAGGGACTAATTCTACCGACGCTTATAAGGCGACCTTTGAGGATGAAGAGAAAGGCGAGCCAAACACCACCTATTATAAAAGCGACCCCAGAGTTTTCTTTAGGGGCGATAAGTTTGGCTTGCGTCCCACTCCTGACGGAAGCGGCATGGCTTTTCTCTGGTATTGGGATTATCCCGAGGAAATGGAAGAAGAAAGCGATGTCCACGGCCTCCCATACGGGGCAAGAGAACCGATTGTTTCCTATGCCCTCTATCGCCTTTGGCTGCCGAAAAATAGCGAAAGAGCTTCCGATTACCGTCGGGCTTTCACCGAGGATAAAAACGACTATCTTGATTTTGCGGCTCGCTCTCGCCAGTTCTATACCCGTAAGAGAGTGGAAGTAATTTTTGGGAGCGACCTTTATGACGATTGACGATGAACTACACCGATATTTTACCTGGCTTTTCAGGAATAAACCGAGGGGTTTCTAATTTTGACGAAACGGTGGGCGAGTTTGTGGAGGGGCAAAACTTTGCTACCAACAAGATTGGCGTCCTTAAAAAAGCAGGCGATTACCAAATTAAAGGCTCGCAAATTGCCGCCTCGCAAGATGTCTTGGGGGGAATAGACTTTTACCGCTCTTCGGGAAGCCACGACCATTTAGTGGCCGTTAACGGAGCAACTAACGCTGGGATTTATAAATATACCACCTCTTGGGCGTCCCAGTCGCAAGCTCTTACCAAAGACTACCCCGTAAGATTTGCTTACTCCCCCGCTCTTGATACCCTTTTTGCCGTTAATTACGCTGATGCGACCCGCAGTTTCAACGGCACAGCTTGGTCAACAAGCACCAATGTTACTAACGCTCCTAAGGCTCGCTATATTATTGCCTTTGGGGAAAGGATTTATCTTCTCAATTGCGATGTTTCGGGGACAGCCTATCCCTCAAGGGCTTATCGTTCCTCTTTGGTGGATACAGGCTCAATTACTTGGGATGTTGTCAACGACTGGGTTGTTTTTGACGATGTGATTAAGGGAGTAGGCAGAAACGGGGAAAATATGTTTGTCGGCTGCGAGAACAGCAGCTGGATTTTCACCAAAGCCGATGAGCGTTATCAGGTTTCTGCTACGGGTTGCGTTTCCCACGAGAGCATCTGTGACTACGGCACTTGGACTTTTAGAGCCGCCCGAGACGGGATTTACGCCTTTGACGGGGGAAGCGACACTAAAATTAGCCTGCCCATTCAGGAATACTGGGATGCTATTCCCGAAGCAAGCCTTAGTAAAATTCAGGCTAAGGTTTTAGGCCACCATCTCTACATTTACATTGGCGATATTACCCTTGAGGGAAGAAGCTTGAGTAATGTTCTTTTTGACTACAATATCCTCCAAAACAACTATAACAGAATGAGCTTGGCCGATGAGGTTAAAAATCTTCATTCCTATGTGACCAGCTCTGGCCAAAGGCTGTTTTTCGGCAATGACGATGGCGAGATTTTCCAACTGTTTTCTTCAGGAAGCCAGAACACGGCCGAGTTTACCTCCTTTGTGGAAACAAGATGGTTCTTTGGTTCGGGGCCGCAATACCAAGACGATTACTACGCCCTCTGGGGACACGGGGAAAAACTAAGCGGATTGAGTGTTTTTTACAAGGTTGACGACAGCGGCTGGCAGCCCGTTGGCCAGCTTAACGGTTCAACCGACTTTGTTAAGTTTCACGCCCGTGGCTATCGGATTAAGTTTCTCCTTCAGGAGACCAGCAAAAACAACCTTTATGAACTCCACCGTCTCTTGTTAGAGTGGCAACCGTCATATAAAATAGAGGAGGATAAACAGACATGAGCTCTTATTACGACTGGGGTTATAACAGCTTCCTAACCAGAACGATTGTAACCTCACCAACACAATCACCGATGACCGCCAGAAACGCTATCCCCATAGGGGCGTTAAGCGTTTCCCAATTTGCCGCCCCTCTTAACCCGACAACCACGATTACCTTTAGCTCTGTTGACAATAACACCGCCGCCTGGACAGAAGGGGTAATTTATTTTGCCAACGGTTCGCACTCGCTTAAAATCACGGCTGGCAATACGGGCAATATTGCCGCCACTACCTATGTCTATTACGATGAGGATAAGTCGCCAGTCCTACAAACCACCACCAATCCCGCCAATGCGGCTGGGTCAAGAAGGTTTCTTTTGGCGATTGTGGAGCTGGGAGAAACGGGCAAGGATTGTAAAATTACCCCCACCATTGCCGCTGGGCTGGTGGTTTCTAACCTAACCGCTGAACAGATAGCGGCAGGGACAATCACCGCTAATGAGATTTCTGGCGACCAGCTTGATGTGGTTGCTGCCAAGACGGGAACGCTCAATGTTGACGAGTATATTACTGTTGGCGTGAGCAATATAAAAATTGACGGGGCGAACAAGAGGATTATCGTTAACGATGGCTCAAATGACCGTATTTTAATAGGTTATCAATCGGGAGGGTTCTAACTATGGCAGACTACGGAATAAAGGTTTCAAGGGATGGCTATGATGCTACTATTGTTCCTGATACAGCAACAAATATAAAGAAATTTGCTCTGACGACAAATTTGAATTTATTAAAAATAAAAGTTGCGGATAAAGTTAACATTAGCAGCGAAGGAATAAAAACAATCGCTCATGGGCTATCCTATACACCTATCGTTTGGGTATTTATGAAAAACGGAAGCAATAATATTGTGCCTGTTTATGATGATACCTCTGGGACATATATGTATGTTGACGGAACAAACTTAGTAATTCGTAATGCGGATGGAGCAAGTAGGGATTTTTACTATTATATTTTTTATGACGCAATATAATGGGAGACTACGGAATAAAAATCAGCAAGCCAGGTTATGATATTAAAACTACTGAAATTAAAAATCAGGTTTTTAATTCCAGTGCTAACTCTCTTAAGATTTGGATGGCAGGAAGTGTTAATATTTCCGTTTCTGAAAAAACACCATACGAAGGAACTGGTATTGGAGACGCTGATATTGCTCACAATCTTGGTTATGCGCCATTTTACTTATGTTATTTTAAGATAAAGCATGCTTCAAAATTATGGTTGCAAGATTCTCTTGACACAAGTATGTTATATACAAATTATATTACTGGAACAGCTTATTCTAACTCTACTAATCTTCATTTGCATGTTCGGGTAAACGGAGATAACCTTGCCGCTTTTACAGCGGTTGGCTATTATCTAATTTTTATAGATAAAGGGATGATATGACAAACTACGGAATAAAGGTATCCCAAGCAGGATACGATGTTAAAACCGCCAATAAAGAGAATTTGGTATTTAGCTCTAAATATAATACCCTAAAACTCTTTTCTAATGGTTCTGGTTCACAAAGTGTTCCTGCGGCTACTGCTCCATATGGACCGCCAGGAACAGCAACGGTAGAAATAACCCATAATTTAGGATATAAACCCGCCTTTATTGTCTTCTGCACAAGCATTTGGCGGTCAAATGATAAATTTTCTCCTTATGCCTACAAGAGTATTGGGGCAATTTCTCCTGATGGTGGGCAATATGCAGTTGATACAACAAAGCTCTATATTCATCTCTACAACGGAGACTCGGGAGGGGCAAGGACAATTTACTACCGCTATCATATATATTATAATGAATTGTAATGATACTCTTTTATAATAAAAAAACTGGCGAGATAATTGGTGAGATTGAGGGGCGAGTTCACGACCCGCTGGTAGTTAGGGGAGCTAAAATCTCTGTCAGTGGCACTGATGATAAAGATATTGGCAAATATATTGTGCCAACGAAGCCAAGAAAACAAAAGGGAAGAATAGTAGAGCTTGTTCCCGATGTTCCTTTTACAGACAAAATTCTTCTTTTTGAGCAAGATAAGTCGGAAATTTACAAACACAAATTAGCACTGGATAAAAGTGGGCAAATAAAAGGTATAATTAAATTATATGGCAGTAGAAGCGGGTAAATCCTACACCAGCGAAGAGCTAAGAGCGGAAGGCATTAACCCCGATATTACGGGGGGTCCCGTTCAGACAGTAAACGGG
>Ga0265297_10010064_pt1 | contig 11992 bp, 10 predicted proteins | sample Munlanlwell13791_FD_192502 | JGI IMG/M metagenome (GOLD analysis project Ga0265297, IMG submission 192502) | Leachate microbial communities from a municipal landfill in Southern Ontario, Canada - Leachate well 137-91 | ecosystem: Engineered > Solid waste > Landfill > Unclassified | place...
GTGGATTTTTCCGGGTCAATCCCCGCAGCCAACCAATCCACCACATTATCGACGGCAAACTCAGCCATATTCTCCGTGTTTTCATATTCGCTCATCAAAGCATGCCAATCCGCGACCATGAAAAAACAGTCATATTCCTCCTGGAGCTTTACCCAATTATCCAAAGCTCCGGCCAAGTGGCCCAAGTGCAGCTTTCCCGTCGGACGCATCCCGCTTAATATTCTCTTTTTATCTGCTGCCAAGAAATCCTCCTAATTCAAAAACAATCCCCTCAGATAAATCCCAAGATCCAAGCTTACAATGACGAATGAAACTCCAAATTCCAAGTCCCAATTTTGGGCATTTAACCATTGCCTGCCTGCCGAACAAGCAGGAATTTTGTCATTTGTCATTAAACTTTTATAGCCTTCTGGCTGTTTTCTCTATATCGTAGGCTTCAATAATATCGCCTTCCATATATTGGTCAAACCCTGAAACATTCATTCCGCATTCAAAACCTTCGGCTACTTCGCGCACGTCATCCTTAAAACGTTTCAGGGAAGAAAGTTTCCCTTCAAAAATAACGCTGCCATTCCTCACCACATCAATCATGCAAGTGCGATTAAATTTACCTTTGGTAACAAAACATCCGGCGATAGTTCCGGCGCGGGATAATTTCAACACCTTTCTTATTTCCGCCCGGCCCAGAAAAACCTTCCTCAATTTCGGCTCCAACATGCCTTCAATTGCCGCTTTTACGTCATTTGCCAACTCATAAATGATATTATAGGTTTTTACATCCACGCCTTCCTTGTTCACCAATTCCCGGGCCAAATCATCCATAGCAACATTAAACCCCAGGATCAAAGCATCGGAAGCTACTGCCAGGATTACATCAGAATTGTTTATATTACCGACTCCGGCGTGTATTATATCCAGCTTTATCTCCGATACATTAAGTTTATTCAAAGTTTCCCTGATAGCTTCCAGCGATCCCTGAACATCCGCCTTGAGAATTACTTTTAGTTCTTTAATCTTACCTTCCAGGATCTGAGCGTGCAAATCTTCCAAGCTTATATGTTTAATGGTCTTTATCTGTTGTTGTTTTTCTTTTTCAGAGCGCGCTTCGGCTAGGTTCTTGGCCTGCTTTTCGTCAGCTATGGCAAAGAATTGTTCACCGGCGCTGGGAACTCCTGATATACCCAATACTTCTACCGGGACCGAAGGAAGCGCGGCTGTTACAGCCTGGCCATGATCATTAAACATCGCGCGAATTTTGCCATAGAAATTCCCTACGATAATATTCTCGTTTAAATGCAGCGTGCCATTTTGAACCAATAAAGTCGCTACCGGACCCCGGCCTTTAGACATCTGGGCTTCAATCACTATGCCGCGGGCAAGCCGGTTCGGGTTGGATTTTAATTCCAGCATCTGCGCTTCCAGGATAATCATCTCCAGTAAACTATCGATACCCTCTCCTGTTTTTGCAGATACGGGAACAGTAATGGTTTTACCGCCCCAATCTTCCGGGTTTAAATCCAGTTTGGCCAATTGTTTTTTGACTAAATCAATATCCGCGCCGGCTTTATCGATCTTATTTATGGCTACGATTATGGAAACTCCGGCTGCCCGGGCATGGTCAATTGCCTCTTGAGTCTGGGGCATTATGCCGTCATCAGCTGCCACAACCAAAACGACTATATCCGTAATCCTGGCTCCGCGCGAACGCATGGCGGTGAAAGCTTCATGGCCCGGAGTATCCAAAAAAGTGATCTCGCCGTGGTCGATAACTACCCTATATGCCCCAATATGCTGAGTAATCCCGCCGTGTTCGGATTCAGCAACCTTGGTTTTTCTTATGGCATCCAGAAGCGAAGTCTTTCCATGATCGACATGCCCCATAAATGTGACAATCGAAGAACGCCCTTTTAAATCCTTAGCCTCATCTTTAGCTTGATGCGCGCTTAAAGCAGCTTCCTCTTCGCCTAAAGCCTTCTTAATTTTACAGTGGTATTTTTCACAAATCTTGACGGTTGTTGCTTCGTCCAAAGCCTGATTTATTCCGACCATTATCCTCGCATCCAACAGGTTCTTGATGATAACGGATGGTTTTTCCTGCAGTTTGACTGCCAAATCCTTTACGGTAATAGGAAGCTCCAATTCCAACTCTTTAAACTCTGTAACTGCAACTACTGCTGGTGCGGCTGCAGGCGCAACCTTAATCTCGGGCTTAATCTCGACCTTAGGCTCTATCTTTACCTCATGCTTAACAGGATGAACAACTGGTTTAGGATGCGGTTTAACTGCCGCTGCCGGTTCAACATGAGGGACAATTTTAGGCTCTATCTTTGTAACAACGGGGGGCGCAACAGGCTTTTTGACCTCATGATGCGCTGTCGCCTTCTCTATAACAGGCTTAACAACATGCTTGGTTTTTACCGGTGCCGCTTTGACCGGTTTACCAACCGACTTAACAGGCTTAGCAGCATGTTTAACCGGTTTAACCACCTTCCTTACTTTCGGTTTAGCTTCTTTTTTGACTGGCTTCTTTTCTTTTCTTGATTTAACAACCATAATACCTTCTTCCTGTTTTTAGGTAGCGTTATTTCTTCCCTTTGGCTTGAGCTACTAATTTCTCCGCCTTTTTCTCGCCAATACCTTTTATCTTGGTCAAACCCTCTATTTTTGCTTCAAGTAAATCCGCGATAGTATTGATCCCGGCCTCTTTCAAGCTGGCTAAGGTTTTCTCTCCCAAACCAGACAATTCTTCCAGAGAAATTTCTTCTTTTTTCTTTTTCTTCTCTTTCTTGGCCTTCTTTTCTTCAGTAACCGGCTCTTCCGCGGCTTTCGCCTCTTCTTTAACCACTTCTGCTTTTGCGGCAGCTTCAGCCAGAGCAGCTTTAGTGCGGATATCCAATTCCCACCCGATAAGCTTGGATGCCAGCCGCACATTCTGACCGTGTTTACCTATAGCCAAAGACAACTGGTCATCGTCAACTATAACTTCGGCTTTCATGCGCTCCTTATCCAGATTAATCTGCGAAACCTTGGCCGGAGAAAGAGCGTTCTTTATATACTCGCGAATATCCTCATTGAAGCGTATAATATCGATCTTTTCTCCATACACTTCATTCACAATATTCCTGACTCGGTTACCGCGCATACCGACACAAGCTCCTACGGAATCAACTTTATCGTTTTTGGAATAAACGGCGATTTTTGTCCGTTCTCCCGCCTGACGGGATATTGCTTTAATCTCAACTATCCCTTCGTAAATCTCGGGAACCTCCAGTTCAAACAATTTTTTCACGAAGTTCGGGTGAGTGCGCGACAGGATTATCTGGGCCCCTTTGGCTTCCTTTTTTACTTCCAGAACAAAAGCCCGCACCCGCTGGCCCTGCTTGAATTCTTCCTTAGGCGACTGTTCTCGCTTAAGCAAAATTCCCTCGGCCTTTCCCAAAAGATCTATGACAATGTTTCCTTTTTCAAAGCGATAAACTGTTCCGCTTACAATCTCTCCGACCCTGCCCTGAAATTCGCCAAAAACAACATCTTTTTCCGCTTCGCGCATTTTCTGGATAATTACCTGGCGCGCGGTAGAAGCGGCTATGCGCCCAAAATCAATAGAAGTTATTTCCTCGTCGTTCCTCCAAGCGCGGATCTTGCCGCTATTGCGATCAATTTCAACCTTAAATTCCTCATCCGGTTTAAGGTCGATTACGCGTTTGGCTGCGCTCAACATTGCGCTCTCAACCGCCTGAATTAAAACCTCTTTTTTTATCCCTTTTTCTCTTTCAATCTGTTCGATTATCGCTAACAGTTCCTGACTCATTTTTAATCTCCAATTTTAAATTATTTGTTTGGCTTTATTAATTTTCTCCAATGGTATTTCAAGAATAAAGTCTTTGGCGCTGGCGTAAACCTTGCCTTTATCAACCTTATTAATAACACCATCCCATTCAATTTTTCCGTCCACATAGTCATTCAGGAAAAATTTTATATTCTTATTCAAAGAACGTTTAAAATCGGCCTCGGTCTTAAGCGGCCTGTCTAAACCCGGAGAGGAAACCTCCAGAATATATCTCTGCTGCAAGAAATCCTTTTCATCGAGGGCTAAGCCCAGTTCGCGGTTTACCAGAGCGCATTCATCCAAATTTATTCCGCCTTCCGGCCTGTCCACCAGAATCCGCAGGAATAAATCCCCTCCTTCATGCCTATGGATCATTTCGACCAAATCCAAGTTCTGATTTTTCAAGAAATCGGATACGAAAGTTTCTAATTCACTGATTAAAGTTTCTTTATCCATTTATAAATAATATTCTAATATTTCAATTAATAACCAACCACCAAATCCCAATGTCGAATGAAATCCCAATGATTCAATGCCCAATTGGAAATTGGGATTTGATCAATTCATTCGTCATTGGAACTTGGGATTTTGAACACTTATGATTCTCTTTATTTCTTTTAAAACTTCTTCTTTAGGCTTAATAACTCTATTCTGGTCGCGCCGGGTTTTAAGCTCAAGAGTACCGTCTTTAAGGGTATTCCTTCCGACAACTATCTGTAAAGGCATACCCAGGAGATCAGCATCTTTGAATTTGACTCCTGCCCTTTCATCGCGATCATCCAGTAAAACATCTATATTCTTTTCTTCTAATTCCCGGTAAACTTCAAAAGCCATATCCTTGATCCCCTGTTCCCCGGAATCCAAAGATAAGATTATAACTTTATAAGGAGTAACCTCATCGGGCCATATGATTCCATCTTTATCGTTATTCTGCTCGATTACCGCTGAAATCAGCCGGGATACGCCTATGCCGTAGCAACCCATGATTATCGGCTGCAACTTCCCGCTCGCATCGAGAAAATTCGCGCCTAAAGAAGCACTGTATTTGGTTCCCAGTTTAAAAATATGCCCTATCTCAATCGCATTTACTTTTTCGCCGGCCACTGTAACTATATCCTCTCCGTCTTTGGCCGGAACCATAAACTCATGCGAAACCTTCCCCCCCATAACGCCGGAATCAGCCTCGGTAGCAACAATATTCAACCCGCATCTTTTAAATATCCTAAGATATGCCTCATACATCGCCTGGTAATTCTTATCCAACCCGACCTCATCACTATCAAAGCTATAGGCGTCTTTCATAATAAATTCGCACGCCCGGATTAAGCCAAAACGGGGACGGATTTCGTCGCGGAATTTAGTTTGAATTTGATATAGCACCAAAGGCAGCTGCTTATAGCTTGATACGTGGCTCCTGACCAAATCCGTAATTGTCTCTTCGTGGGTCGGGCCCAAACAGATTTTTCTTCCCCGGCGGTCAGTAAATTTAAACATTACCTCGCCTAAGTCTTGGTCGCGCCCGGTGCGCTGCCAAAGTTCCAACGGCTGCAAAGCCGGCAATAATAATTCGCTGGCCGAACAAGAGCTCATTTCCTGCCGGATAATGTTCTGGATATTTTCTAAAACCCTTAGGCCTAAAGGCAAATAAGAATAAGCTCCTGCCATCAGCATGCGCACCAAGCCCGCGCGAAGCAGCAACTTGTGGCTGATCGATTCGGCATCCTGAGGGACTTCTTTTAATGTGGGAATAAGAGTTTTGCTCCAACGCATATTAATCCTTATTAAATATTTCCTTGGATAAATTCACGCCTTTTTTGGCAAATACCGGGAAAAGCGCCGGCACAACTCCATTGGCCTTGAATTTCCCCTGTAATCTGCCATCCTGCCCAACGTCGCTTGATTCATAATTAAAAATGTCTTCCAGGACTACACTCCCGTCTTTTAAACCATTTACCTGGGTTATGTGCGTAATCTTCCGCGAGCCATCGGAAAGCTGCTCCTGATGCACGATGATATGCAAAGCAGAAGCTATCTGCCGGTGTATTACATCCAGGCTTATGGGTAACCCCGAAGTAAGAATCATCGTTTCCAGCCGGTAGACCACTTCTTTGGGTGAATTAGCGTGCAGAACCGCCAGCGAACCGGCATGTCCCGAGCACATAGCCTGAAGCATATCCAACGCCTCGGAACCGCGGATCTCTCCAAGTATGATTCTCCCCGGGCGCATGCGCAGTGAATTTTTAAAAAGATCGCGTATAGCAACTTCTCCCTTGCCTTCGATATTGGGAGGGCGGGTTTCCAGCCTCACTACGTGCTCTTGTCTAAGATGCAGTTCCGCGGTATCTTCAATAGTAACGATTCGTTCATCATTATCAATGTATTCGGAAAGAACTGCCAGAGTAGTGGTTTTTCCCGCTCCGGTGGCGCCGCTAAAAAGTATGTTCATTTTTGCTTTTATCAAAGCGATTAGAAAATCGGCCATGCGCCTATCCAAAGCTCCAAGCCTGATCAAATCATCAATATTTTTGATACTCTCGCTAAATTTCCTGATGGTAACACTTGCTCCATCCAAAGCCAACGGAGGGATTATAATGTTCACCCTTGAACCATCGCTTAAAGAAACGTCGACAAAAGGATAGGACTCATCCACCCGCCTGCGGGTAGGGGCCAATAACTTATAGATAAGGCATCTTAACTGTTGCTCATCATCAAACTTGAGACCGGACAAAATCTTTTTTCCGTTCTTCTCAATATAAACCTTTTGCGCTCCATTGATCATGATTTCGGTTACTTCCGGGTCTTTCATAAGCGTTTCTATCGGGCCAAAACCTACCAACTCATCGATCATCTCACTGATTATCTTGGCCTTATCCTGCTCGGTTATGTTCAAATGCCTATGATAAATGGTGTCGGCCAGTATATCCTTAAGGACAGCCCCCAGTTCGGCTTTATCGATTGTCTCCCTATTCAACAAATTATTATGATACGTAAGCAGCTTCTGGCGCATATCTTCTTTGGCAATCTTAATCATTTATTCTCTCCATTTCAGACAAAAGTATCCTGGCGCAATCTTGAAAAGCAACCTTTTTAACCGGTTTTCCTTTCTTAAATAACAAACCTTCGGATTTACCAAAAGCAATCCCTAGATCGGCTTCTCTGGCTTCGCCTGGACCGTTGACTACGCAACCCATCACCGCCACCTTAAGCGGTTTGACGCCGGGTTTGGTTCCCAAAAACAACAGCTGCTTCTCGAGTTCCTTGACTACTCTTGCCAGATCCACTTCGCAGCGACCGCAAGTAGGGCAGCTAATAATACTATGCCCGAATTTACGCAAATCCAAAGATTCTAAAATAGCTCTGCCGGCATAAATTTCCCTGGCAGGAGTATCTGTCAGGGATACTCTTATTGTATCACCAATCCCCTCTAATAGCAAAGCTCCTAAAGCAATGCTAGTCTTTATCGCTCCGCTAAAAGGAGAGCCTGTCGCTGTAACCCCTAGGTGCAGCGGGTAATCACAAAGACGAGCCAGTTTCCTGTAAGCGCTAACTGTGTCCAAGACCCCGGAGGCCTTTAAAGAAACAACGATATCGCGGAACTTAAAGCCTTCAATTATTCTTATATATTCCAACGCGCTATTTACCAGTTTATCGGGCATACTCCTGGAACGCGCCTCTTTCACCGAACCTGAATTTAAACCAATCCTTAAGGGAATACGGGCGCCTTTTAACGCACTTACCACCTGCCTAATTTGATCCTTCTTATAGATATTCCCAGGATTAAGCCTTATTTTATCCACTCCGCTGTCTATCGCCCTTAAGGCCAAACGATAATCAAAATGAATATCCGCCACTATCGGCATCTTAACCTGCTCTTTAACCCTTTTCAGAGAACGCGCGTCCAGTTCATCCTTAACCGCCAGCCTTATAATTTCACACCCCGCAGATTCCAATTCGCGCGCTTGACGCAAAACCCTTGCGGTATCGGAGGTCTTAAACTTGATCATCGACTGTATCGCAACGGGATTGCCCCCTCCGATTGAAACCCGGCCAATTTTAACTATTCTGGATTTTCTTCGTTTTATTTCCATAGCTATTTAAATATTTTAGCAATCTTATCTCCGAAATTTCTTACTATATCATTATAAGTTACAAAAACAACCAGGAATATAATGAAGGAAAAACCTACTTTGTTGACGGCTTCTTCGGCCCTGATACTTAGAGCTCTCTTTCTTATCTTTTCTATAGCCAAAAGAACTATATGCCCTCCGTCAAGTATCGGCAAGGGTAAAAGATTAAAAATCGCAAGGCTTAAGGATAATACAGCCATTAAATGCAACACGGCAATCACGCCTAGTTGAGCGGCCTTGGATGTAATAAAAAAGATCCCCAGTGGACCGGTCATCGATTCGCGCATAGAGAGCCCTCCGGTAATCAGGCGCCCTAACGCTTTATAAGTCAAAAGTGTCAAATCCCAGGTTTTAGATATACCTAAACCAAATGATTTGAAGAAACCATACCTCACTTCAATCACTTCACTAGAAGGTTTAACCCCCAGAAGCCCGGTCTTGCGCTTTTGGCCTACCCTGTCTTCTAGAATCTCCTCCTTAAGCTCTACATTGACCGACTGCTCCTTGCTTTGCCTTACGAAAGTAACGTTTACGGATTTTAAAGTCTTCTTGGAATAGATTATCTTTTGCAGTTCTTCCCATGTCCCTGTATTTTGCCCATCTATAGCAATAATCTGATCGCCAACCTCCAGGCCGGAACCTTTAGCGCCATAGCCATCAATCAATCCGCCAATCTTAGTAGTCAAAGTAGGATAACCAACAAAGAATATCAGCCAAAAAAGCAAAATCGCCAGAACATAGTTTAATAACGGGCCAAAAAATATTATCCAGAAGCGTTTCCCCGGCGGCTTGGAGAAATATTCATCCGGCTTGCCTTTATATTCTTCCGGATTATCGCCGGCCAGCTTGACAAACCCCCCCAAAGGTATGGCGCTTATGCTATATTCTGTATCGCCTTTCTTCTTTTTAAATAAAACCTTTCCGAATCCCAGGGAAAACTTTTCTACCCGGACTCCTGCTTTTTTAGCGATAATAAAATGCCCGAATTCATGAACAACTATTAAAACGCTCAAAATAAATAAAAATATGACTAAGGCAAACATGGATTAACTCAACCTCCCTGCGGCACTAAACGCTGCGTCCCTCGCCCAGCTATCTGCTTGCCGGATTTCCAGGAGCCCCGGCTCAAGAACATTTCTGTGCAAACGCATTACTTTCTCAACTACTTTCGGGATATCCATAAAACGCAACTTTTCTTTTAAAAATTCGGCTACGGCTATTTCATTGGCGGCATTAAGGACACAAGGCAATGTCCCTAATTCCTTGGCAGCTTCATACGCCAACGACAAACACGGAAACCTGGCAAAACACGGTTTTTCAAAATTCAAGGCGCCTGTTTTACAGAAATCTATCCCCTTGAGCCTGCTCTCCAGCCTCTCGGGATATGAAAGCGCGTATTGGATTGGAACGCGCATGTCAGTAACGGATAACTGAGCCAAGATTACTCCATCGACAAACTCAACCATGGAATGAACGAGCGCTTCCGGATGCACCAAAACCTTGATTTTAGAAGCATCCATATCGAATAAAAACATTGCTTCTAAAAGCTCCAGGCCCTTATTCATAAGCGTTGCTGAATCTACCGTAATTTTCTTCCCCATCTTCCAACGGGGATGCTTTAATACTTCTTTTAAGCCGATACTCCTCAAAGCCTGCCTGTTTAATTTACGTAACGGCCCTCCGGAAGCAGTCAGATAGATATTCTTAACATCATTGCTATTTTCTCCTCTAAGGCATTGCCAGATCGCCGATTGCTCGCTATCAACAGGTATGATCCGAGCCCTCTTCTTTCTGGCTAAACGACGGATTATCGGGCCGGCCATCACAAGAGCCTCTTTATTGGCTAAAGCAATGTCCTTGCCGGATTCTAACGCGCTGAGCAAAGGGGAAAGCGCGCTTGAGCCGCTTATGGCAAACATAATCTGCTTGATCGTCTTCTCGCTAGCCAATTCATTCAAACCTTCAGCGCCGGAAAAAACCTTTACTTTCGGGCTGATGATTTGAGAAAGATCTGCGGCGTAATCCTTATTAGTTACACAAACATACGCTGGCCTGAATTCTTTAACCTGCCTTGCTAATTTAGCGATATCGGAATTAGCGCTTAAGGCAACCAAACGGAATCTCCCGGGAAAACTGCGGATTACATCAAGCGTATTCTCTCCGATCGAACCTGTTGAGCCAAAAACCGCGATGTTCTTCATTTAAGGACTACGCTCATATAAAAATAAAATACCGGGGCCGCAAAAAGCAAACTATCGATTTCATCCAATATCCCGCCCATTCCGGGAAATATCTTCCCCGAATCTTTTACTTCGCAATCACGCTTAATCAGAGATTCCGAAAGATCCCCCAATTGGCCCAATATGCCCATACAAACACCCAAAATAACAAGATGAAAATAACTAAACCCCAGAAACGGCTTGCAGGCAAATGCCGCAAGTATGCTAAAAAGCAATCCTCCGAGAGAACCCTCAACGGTCTTATTGGGGCTTATGCGCGGCATAAGCGGGAGCTTGCCGAAAGAAGTTCCCACCAAATACGCTCCGATATCGCCTGATTTCGTAATCAATAATACAGCGGCCAGCAGCCCAAGCCCGCCCTCAAGGTATCTTATCCTTATCAAAAAACTAAAAAACCAGGAAACATAGATTATCCCGAATATCGTGGTCGAGATATCCACAATTGCTCCGGAATTCTTCCTGCGCTTAAACTGCATAAGAATAAGAAACAAAAGAGCTGAAACGATGAATAAAAACTCCCAGCCGCGGGTTAGTTCAAACCGGAACATTATGGATAACGGTATAACTATGCCTAAACCGATACCGAAATATTTATAAGCGTTTATCCCTTTTTTATCGAGCATGGAAAAAAACTCGTGCAGGCCGCCGATTATAAAAAAGGTGACCACTAAACCGCATAACCAGTCAACAAATATTACTCCGGCAATCATGCCGATGAGCAAAATTGAACTGACTATTCTTTTTACTGGCATATTATAACCCCCCGAACCTTCTCTCCCTGGACTGGTATTGTTTTACCGCTTCATTTAAATCGTCGGCGCCAAAATCCGGCCAGAACTTACCGGGGAAATACAATTCCGCGTAAGAAAGCTGCCAAAGCAGGAAATTGCTGATGCGTAATTGACCGCTTGTACGAATCAATAGATCCGGATCGGGCAGTTTCCCCGTATAGAGATACCGGCTAAATATCTCTTCATCCAAATCGTTTGCGTCTATTTTTGAATTAACGACATCAAGAGCAAAATTTTTGGCTGCATCCACTATTTCCTGACGAGCTCCGTAATTCAACGCTAAAACCACGGTAAGCCCGGTATTATCCGTCGTCCTGGCTTGAGCCTCTTTAATCTTCTTCTGAATAGCCAACGGCAGCGGTTGATTCCTGCCTATTACCAGAAAACGGATATTCCTTTTATCCATCTCCTTTACTTCATTGACTAAGTAATTATTTAAATACCGCATCAACACATTAATCTCTTGTTTAGGCCTTGACCAGTTTTCGGAGGAAAATGCAAAAAATGTTATGACCTTGATGCCTAATTCCTGGGCGGACTTTACGACTTCCCTGACTCTCTTCATCCCCTCACGGTGACCCTGGGTCCGCGAAAGCCCGCGCTCTTTGGCCCAACGGCCATTACCATCCATTATTATTGCTATGTGCTTAGGAATATTACTTCTGTCTAGCATTATAAGTTTAAGTCAAAAACCACAAGATAAAAAATGAAAGCTTTCGGGCTAAAGCCCGGGGGTTGCTGAACGATTATACAGACCAAATTCCAAGTCCCAATTTTGGGAATTTAACCATTGAGATTTCATTCAACATTGGAATTTGGCGATTGGCCGTTTTTAACTCCGTATTTTGTCATCAAGCTTTTGAGTTTTAACTTTTAGCTTCTATAATTGAATTACTGCCTGGATTTTATTGATGTGCCCGGTAATCTATATTGGGGAAAATATTGTCTTTGTACTCTATTTCTGAAAGCCAGGATTCATCTACGGAGTTAGTATTTAAATCGTCA
>Ga0265297_10010065_pt1 | contig 11992 bp, 10 predicted proteins | sample Munlanlwell13791_FD_192502 | JGI IMG/M metagenome (GOLD analysis project Ga0265297, IMG submission 192502) | Leachate microbial communities from a municipal landfill in Southern Ontario, Canada - Leachate well 137-91 | ecosystem: Engineered > Solid waste > Landfill > Unclassified | place...
CGATCCGAATAATTATGGCGAGTCGTCGATGGAGAATTTTTCGAATAAATGCATTCAAATATCTTCTCTTTTCGAACCAGGTTCGATATTCAAACCGATAACGATAGCGATAGGCTTGAACGAGAATAAGTTTTCGCCGGATACTATTTTTGTGGATAATCTGGGTTATCGTTTGGTCAGCGGTTATAAGGTCTATAATTACAGCCAAAAAGCCTGGGGAACGAGGACTATGTCCGAGAGCTTGCAGTATTCCATCAACGTCGGAGTGATGGATGCTGAAAGTTTGATCGGCAACCAGACATTTTATGATTATCTTAAAAAATTTGGACTCATGGAAAGGACAGGGATCGAGTTACCTGAGGAGTTGCCCGATGACGACACTCCGCAAAACGATCAGATCAAAGATTCCTTGGAAGCTGGCATTCAAGTTAATTTCGCCACCGCTTCTTTTGGCCAGGGAGTGGAAATGACGCCCTTGCAGATAGTTCGGGCTTTTTGCGGTTTAGCTAATAATGGCCAGATGCCTGAAAAAATGACCATTGTTGAAAAGGAGGTCGTAAATGGTGAAGAGAAACAGTTACCAGGTCAAACCTATAGAACGGTCGTAAGCAAAGAAACGACCGAAAAATTGGCCAAAATGATGGTCAATGTTGTGGAGAACGGCTACGGCCATCTGGCTAAAATTCCCGGATATTATATCGCCGGTAAGACTGGTACCGCCCAGGTTTCTTATTCAGCGATCGGAGAGAACAGAGTTGGTTATTCCGACCATACCTGGCAGACCTTCATGGGTTTCGCCCCGGCCTATAACCCTCGTTTTGTGATGCTGGTAAAACTGGACAATCCGCAGAAGACCAAGACCTCGGAATATTCGTCTACCCCGATGTTCCATGACCTGGCAAAATATATCCTCGACTATTGGCAGATCCCGCCGGATTACGACCCCGACGCTGTCCAGGCAACGAGTACGAAAAAGTAAAAAATTTTATTTTTTTGTAAAAAAAATCGGACAACACCATAGCTGGTCATTATCCGTTTTCTCACAACAGCCCTTGCTCCACGCAAGGGCAACTGACAATCGGAACATAGGCGGGATCGATCCTTTCGCCGGCTCAATATCTTTCCCTGGATATTATCATTATTGAGGCGGTACAGCCTTTTCCTTCGGTTTGGATCAAGATTTAAGCTTTGTTAAAACATCTTGATGTGGAGCCCATGAAAAAAGATCGCATATCGGCATTCGGTCCTTTTTTCTGGCCTCCACGTTTTTTAAAGAACTTCGATAATATAATACGAATGGTATTTTTTGTCAATGGTTTGAGGAGGGTTTTCATAATGAAAAAAGGACGATGATGTCTCGTCCTTTTCTCTGCTCCTGCAGATTTAGAAGGCTAAACGAATGCTGAAAAAAGTTGACGAGCCTCTTTTAACTAAAAAAAGAAAAAAGGGCATAAGCTGTTCTTATTCAGTAAGCGTTCAACATTAGAGAGCTTTAATGTCTCGTTGAAGATGATTAAAGCTGATTCTTCCTTCTACTTACGGGTCTCGCGAACTAAAAGCCTGGATATTAAGGGAGTGTCTGGTCTCTCTCTTCTACTGTAAACAGTATGATTCTTCGGCTTTAATCGCGGTGGAGCTTTTTAAAAAATACTGCTTTTGACAGAACTTTTTGAAAAGCTCCACTTTTATTTTTAAGGTTCTGTTTAAAAAATATAATACTAAATTAGTTTTTTGTCAACGGCCGTATATGGCAGTTTACCTAGGTCGGACCCAGGCAACTTCTGTGGATAAGCTGGTCGAAGCCCCACATAGCCCCGAGCAAAGCCTGACTTGACTAGGTATGCCAGAATCGTGTCTCGTCATTCTCTGTGGAAAACTTGCAAGGTGACACCTTGCAAGTTTTCCACAGATTTATTGCTTAAAAAACGGGCTTTAAATTCGTAAAATCAAAGCCCCGCCGAAGGCGGGGCGCGTCGCGAATTTTTCTCGTATCAAGTTATGCGGCCCCAACCGGAGTCGAACCGGTGTTACGTGGATGAGAACCACGCGTCCTAACCACTAGACGATGGGGCCAAAACGTTTTTTAAATTACCACAAAAATCAACTTTTGTCTAAGCCCTTGCCGGACCAGGGATATTCGATGCTCGAAAATGGCAATCTCCAGACAAGACCTCTGAAATTTTTTCCGGCAAAGGGAGTATTAAGAAGTAGAGGCCGAACAATAATCAACAGTTTAATCGATTTTTTACAATAAATATCAATATGCAAAATATATCCAAGAAAACCATAATAGCCGCCGGTTCGATCGTGGTTATGAGTTTTTTGATCGCCAGTTCAACTATTGCGGCGTCCGGGTCCTCCCAATGGGAAAGAATAAAGAGCGGTTCCGGCGTGGCCATCGGTACAGTGGCTTCGATAAGCGGCAGCAATATCACCCTGAACGGGAAAAACGGAGAGATCTATGTTGTAGACACGAGCAAAGCCGAAATAACCAAGAATGGCACGTCTATACAGCTGTCCGGCATCCAGGGAGGAGATATGCTGGCGGTTAAGGGAAAAATAACTTCTGCGAATGTTGGCGCGGCAAGGTCGGTGATTTAAGATTTGGACAGACCGAACCGCTAAGCAATATTGCGAGATTAAAAAATATACAGCCCCCGGAGCGATCCGTGGGCTGTTTTTTTAAGATAAAAACAGTTGTCCGCGTCTTTTGCGGTTAATTTGACAAAAAGGGGATAAAGCCTAAGATTATATAGACAAATGGAAGCGTATTTGGAATATTTAAAGAACGCAGCGGATTTTAAAAAGCGGCGTCCAGTTTTCTTTTTAGCTCATTGTAAAAACAGAGGTGATAATATGGAGAGAGTTTGTTTCTGCCTGGGAGACTACGAATATGTAGCCGATGACCAGGCGGAAAGGTGCATTAACCGGGAATGTCGAAAACTTGTTCTTGTTTGCCATGCCGGAGGAACGATATGGATACTGAAACATATCTGTGGTGTAAAAAACACAGAAGAGAGGTTGGTATAGATGAATTCAGATATCGCTGTTCAAATAGAGAAGGCGGGAAATGCGAACAGGTGGACATTATTCCGCATAAAAGATGGGCCAAATCTCCAAAGAGACGCGGCCCCCAATTTTTTTACAAATAATATTTTAAAATTGATAAAAGGAGATGGAAGGAGTAAATTTAAAATAGCAATAAGCTATGGAAACGACATCTTCAGACAACAGGAGGAAAATAAGCATATCCGGCCCTGTCTTGGGCGAAGAAAAAGAGATAGCTTCTATCAGAAAAGAAACATGGCTGGATACTTATCCGAACGAGCAATATGGCATTACAAGAGAAGATATTTTGAGCAAGGATTTTGATAGCGAAATGAAATTGCAAGAGTCGAGAGGAATGATCAAGAGCAGCGGAAAAGGAAGCAATTATATCCGCATAGCGAAGGATGGAGGCAAAATCATAGGATTTTCTTCCGGGATAAAAAGAGAAAATTTTAACGAGCTGACCGCTTTTTATATTTTACCCAGCTACCAAGGGCAGGGTACTGGCAAGATGCTGGCAAAGCTGATCTTGGAGTGGCTGGGAGAAGACAAAAAAATAGTCGTTAATGTGGTGGAGTATAACGAAAAAGCAAAATTTTTTTATAAAAAATTGGGGTTCATAAAAACCGGCAAGCCGGTATCTTATATGGAATTGCCTAGCGGGAAGAAGATACCGGAAATAGAAATGGAAATCAGGCCGTTAAAAAACGGTGCAGCCGAAAATTTTTGAAACGGTATATTTTTATCGTAAAATTATCTATAATTAATTTGTTATGGAGAATTCGACTAAATTTTCTTATATTTTAGCGGGCATGATCGCTCTCGTTGTGGCTGTTTATATCTGGAAAAATATTTATACTCCGGTTTCCGATATCCCGGCAGCAAGTGAAAAAGCGGAAGCGTCAATTTCGGCGCAGAAAGTATCTCCTGAAATATCGTCCAGGCCAAAGGCGGAAGATGTTCAAAAGTCCGTTGGCCAGGCGGTACCATCTTCCGGTCCGCAAACTTACGGCGATAACTCCGGAAGATTTTTCTTTAAATGCCCCGGAGATTGGGAATCAGCCAGCAATAAAGACTATGGCGAGTCGGCCGATTTTTTCGAATGCGCCAAGATCTTTTCCGGCCAGTATGGTTGCGAGGACGGCGTTGCCGTTAATTGCGGTTTTGAGCCGAAAGAGATATACGAAACTTACGAAGTCAAAGGGAAAAAAGAGGCAGAATCCAAGCTGGAATCGATCAAGGCCCAGGACAACGCACAAGCATATTCCAATAATCTTTTTAACGGCTGGATATCAATGAAGAGCGGCCAGCACACCCTTAGTCTTGTGGCCTTCCGCGAAGCGGAGAATGGCTATTACGAAGTAAGGGTGGAAGCCGCCGGCAGCGTAAGGACGGATAGCTATTTCAAAGGCCTTGCCGATTCGATAATAGCGTCTTTTGAAGAAAAAATTTAAAAAGGTAATTTTTCAAAAAATCGCGTTAAAAAAATGGAAAACAATCCTAAACAAGCAGTAATTTTAGCAGCCGGGGAATCTTCGCGTTTTTGGCCGTTGAATTCCAAGCATAAAAGTTTGTTGCGCATAATGGGCAAGCCGTTGATCTGGTATACGATCGAAGGACTGCGCGCCGCTGGCATTGAAAATATTTTAATCATACAGGGGCCGAAGCGCGACATAGAATTGGATCTAAAAGATTTTCCGGACATCGGCAATGTGAAATATGTGATCCAGCCGGAGGCTAACGGAATGAGCGGAGCGATGGTCGCGGCAAAGCCTTATCTTAACGGACAATTTTTTATTTTGTTCGCGCACGCGGTTGACTGTTTGGATGTGGTCAAGAAAATGCTGGAAAAAAGCCGCCAGACCGGGGCGAAAATGGTTTTGGCCGGACAAATTACCGATAGCCCCTGGCTTTACGGTGTGGCGCGGCTGGAGGGAGACCGGCTTTATGAGATCGTTGAAAAGCCGATAGAGGGCAAGGAGCCGTCCAACATAAAAATTAATGGCATCTATTTATTCGAAATACGCTATTTCGATTATTTGCAAAAAATTCTTGGCACGACCCATTTCAACCAGGAATTCGAAGCGGCAGCTTCGGCCTATGCCAAGGAAAACGATTCCCGTATAGTTGTTTTAGATAAGGATTACAAAGGCATATCGTTGAAATACCCTTGGCATTTATTCGGCGTGCAAAAATATATTTTCGATAAATTTTTAACAGGACAGACCATCTCCAAATCCGCGCGGATCGCTAAAAGCGCGGTTATCGCCGGCAATGTCCATATCGGCGATAATGTCGAGATCCACGAAGGAGTTGTGATCAAGGGCCCTTGCTACATAGGCGATAATTCCGTCATTGGGAACAATTCCATCGTTCGCGACTATTGCGATTTGGAGAAAGGCGCGCTAGTAGGGGCGCTCGCCGAGGTAGCTCGCGTTATCTTCCAGGATAACGTCCATATTCATTCCGGCTATTCCGGTGATTCAATACTTGATTCCGGCTGCCGGGTCGGAGCTGGCACAGTGACGGCCAACGCGCGTTTGGACAGAAGCGAGATAAAAGCGCAAGTTAAAAGGGAGAAGAACGGAGAGAAAAAGATCGAAATGGTGGGGACGGGCTTAAAGTCTCTGGGCATAATTATCGGCCGAAATTCCAAAATAGGCGTAAATGTTTCCCTGATGCCGGGCAGGATGATAGGCAAGGGCTGTATAGCCGGTCCGGGAGCTGTTTTGATGGAAAACTTGCAGGACGGAGAAACTAATTTTTAAAAAAAATAGGGCTGGGGTCCATAGGGCTCCAGCCATTTCTACATTTTGGTTGCTTTTCAATAAGCAACCTTTTTTATAATTTTTTTCAGATCTTTCGTCTCTTTCATTAACCTTAAGATTCTTTCGGCAGGAGCTTCGCGTTTGTACAGGCGTGCGAAAGCGTCCGATAGAAGCATTTCTTCACCCAAGTATCTTCGCTCAAGGCCTTCGTAGGCTAGAGCGAGAACCTCTTCAGCGACGGAGTCCAGAGAAAGGGTTCCGACTTTCGCGTTGAAGCCGTAAGTTATGGATTTTTGATACAAGATCTTCCAGTCTTTCCAGCGATAGAGCCGGATAAGATTGGAGATGGCGTTCAAATTTTCCATAACGCCAAGGCAAAACGCGGCTGGCAGTATTTCCGCATCGGGCGGCTGGCTGCAGGCGGAACGGATTTCGATCGTTCCATATTTGGCTCGCGGCCTGGCGCAGGTCCAAATGAATTTTTCTTGCTCCAGCAGGTATCCCATGAATTCCGATCCGTTGTTGGCGTTTTGGGCCACCCAGCTGCCAAAGGACTGCTCTGGCAAGAAATAACGCCCCGCTTTATCTTTTGTCGCCCAGAATTTCAAACTTTGCAGATGGCGCAGATATTCTTCTGCGCTGTTGAAATAATTGGGGACCCCGATCCTTTGTCCGCACGGTTCCCATTCTTTCCACAGGTCTTCGCGCACTGACCGCCGGTTGAAATGGTCAATCGATCCTTTCCAGACCGGTGAATTCGCGAAGATCGCTATTATCACAGGGGCAAGGGCATTGAAAACATTATTGGCTTCGATCAATTCCTTGGATGAAATTTCCAGGCAGACATTATCGGCGGCGGTTATGGTCGCGCCGCTGATAGCGTTCGGAAAATTCCTGCGCATGGCGCAGATCCTGTCGCTTTTTTGCCACAGATCGTTACCCGCGGAATTGAGCGGCTGGATGCCGTATCCCAGCATTAAGGAATCCATTGTTTTTAACTCTTGAGAGACCTCGCAGATAACTTCTCCTTCCAAGATTTTTGCCTGATACAGGCTGTCTTGAGGAGGGAAAGATATCTCCAATGTACAGATGCTAGAGCTATTGGCAACAACAATGCCATCTTTGGTACAGCCGGCAAGATTTTTTCCATCGACCAGCGGTATCCATCCGTTTCCTTTCGCGACGAGCTGGCGAAACAGTTCTTTTGATCCTGTTGCTCGGAACGTCCGGGAGCTTATCACCGGGAATTCCTTTTTGATACCTATTCTTCTTTCACCTACAACTTCCGCGGGGAAGCGAGAGGTGAATTGATCTAAACATTCTGCGACGATCATTCAGTTCATCCCATATTTTTCGGCTTTTGCCGATTGTTAAAAAGCGTTTAAATTATTAAATATCAATAGATATTTGTCAAACTCGGTTTGGCGGGCGAGAAACGTTGACGGAGCGAGTGTGGAAAACAAAAGCTGGGAAAAACGGCGATAAGAGGTTATAATAAATTGATTTTTAAAGTACGGCCCTAAGAGGAAAATAAATCGATCTAATCAGCGGTAATTTTATTTATTATGGACGACAAAAAAATACGCTTGTCGGTGATCATACCGGCCTATAACGAAGAAAAAAGATTGCCTAGAACCTTGGAGGAGATAAATGATTATCTCCAAAAACAGCCTTATGGCTCCGAGATAATAGTCGTGAGCGTCGGATCGAAGGATAAAACAGTGGAGGTCGCCCAGAATTTTTCCGATAAGATAAGGAAGATAGAAATAATAAATATGCCCCAAAGCGGAGAAGGCAAGGGATATAGCGTGAAGCAGGGCATGCTCAAGGCAAAAGGGGAATACCGGGTCTTCACCGACGCGGACAACTCAACTCCTGTCGATCAGGTCGAAAAGATGTGGCCGGAATTCGAAAAAGGCTATGACGTGGTCATCGGCTCCCGCGATATGAAAAATTCCGATGTCGCCGTTCCCCAGCCTTTTTTCAGAAGATTTCTTGGCAACGGTTTCAACATCCTCGTCCAGGTCATTCTTGGGCTTTACGGGATATGGGATACGCAGTGCGGCTTCAAGGGTTTTAGCGCCAAAGCCGCGGAAGATATCTTTCCCCGGTCCGAGATAAAACACTTCGGATTTGACCCGGAGATTTTGGTTCTGGCGAAAAAATACGGCTATAAGATCAAAGAGGTGCCGATCCGCTGGTTGAATGATGCCGATAGCAAGGTGAAAATGAGCGCCACTGTAAAAATGTTCATGGAGGTTCTGACCGTCAGAAAAAATTTGATAATTGGAAAATATAATAAAAAATAATTTAAAATTATGGAAACCGATCAACCCGGCAGTATTGCCGTTTGGAAAAAAAGCGATCTTGCTGCGATTTTAATAATTGGAGAGATAGTTGCTTGGCTGGCTTTCGCCATTCTTCAAAACGCCCAGAACGATCTGTCTTTCTATCCCGGCTTTCTTAAATTTTTTGGATCGGCCTTAAATATGGGGCTATTTATGGCTTTATCGGTTCCCTTGGCCGCGCTATCTTGTTTATACATAGCTTATCTTCTAGGCCAGAAAATACCGGTGATCTTCCAGGCCGCCAAATTTATTTCCGTTGGGATTTTGAACACTTTGATAGATTGGGGAATTTTAACCGTGCAAGTAATTTTGACCGGGATCAACGCGGGACTCGGATATGGAATATTCAAATCAATCTCATTCTTGGCCGCCGTTTTTAACAGTTTCGTCTGGAATAAGTATTGGACTTTTAAAAAGCAAAATACCGGCAAAACGAAGCAAGAGCTTTCTCAATTTCTTCTATTAAGCCTGATTGGTTTTTGTATTAATGTCGGAGTAGCTTCTTTCGTGGTTAATATTATCGGCCCTCAAGGAGGAATCTCTCCCAATCTTTGGGCAACAATCGGAGGGGCGGCGGCTACGATGTTTTCAATGGTTTGGGACTTTATTGCTTATAAATTCATCGTTTTTAAAAAATAAGACCGCGCGTCCGAACGGATTATGCCAAAAGAGATATATGCCATTTCAACGCTTGTCGCCACGATCGTCGGCGTTGGTATTTTTTCTTTGCCTTATGTAGCGGCAAAGGTCGGATTGCCGGTGATGCTCCTTTATTTTTTGGCCTTAAGCGCGCTGTTGCTTTTGCTTTACTTGATCTTTGCCGAAATTTCGCTGGCCACGCCGGATTACAAACGCCTGCCCGGTTTTGCCGAATATCATTTGGGGCCCTTGGCGAAAAATATCGCCTTGGGTGCGATGATCGTAAGCTCTTTCGGTTCGATTATCGCTTATCTGATCATAGGCGGCACCTTTTTGGCCGGGATATTCGATCCGATCCTGCGGTCGGCCGGTTTTGATCCAGCTAACAGCATTCAATTGTTTACTCTTATCTATTGGGCTCTGGGAACGGCGTTGATATTTTTAGGGATCAAGACCGTGGCAAAAATATCTTTTTGGGCCCTTATTTTGCTTTTCGCGGTGCTTGGGATGCTATCTCTCTGCGGAATGCCGTTCTTCAAGCTGGATAATTTGATGGCCAGGACCGGGGGGTTGCAGGATCTTTTTTTGCCTTACGGCGCGATAGTTTTTTCTCTTTGGGGGGTGGATATGATCCCGGAGATAGAAGAGATGCTCGGCGAGAAAAAGTTTTTACTAAAAAGGGTCATTACTAAATCGCTTTTAATAACACTTGCGATCTATTTGTTTTTTATTTTTTTATCGCTGGGGGTTGCCGGCAAGGATATCAACAGCTCGGCCATCGCTTCTCTTGGAACGGCAGTGGGCGGAGGCGCGGCGATGCTTGGGTTCGTTTTCGGCCTTTTGACCTCTTTCACTTCCTTCATAACCACCGGTTTGACTCTGAAGAAGATATTTCACTATGATATGAAGATAAGCAAGGTTGTTTCTTTCGGTCTGACCTGTTTTGTCCCTTTGATAATGTTTTTTATAGGATTCAATAATTTTATTCCAGTAGTCTCGTTGCTGGGAGGGGTAATGCTGGGAGTGAATGGCATCCTTATCCTGGCGATGTATAAAAAAATAAGGCCGCAAAGATCGTTTTTGTTCCTGCCGCTGATATTGGTCTTACTGGCGGGAATGGTTTACGAGATAATCTATTTCGTTAAATAAAAGGCCGGTGGCGGCAGATCGCGAACCTTAAGGTCTGCGGCTGGCGGCCATTGATGGTCGGAAATATATGTTTTTCTTGGTATACATTCTTCTAGTCGTTGGCTGCTGTTTTCTTCTTTTTCTTTCTGCGGAATTGCTGATCGGAGCTATGAGCAGGATATCCAAATACTTGGGATTGAAAGAGTTCGTTGTGGCCTTTTTCGTTATGGCCGTGGCCGGATCTTTGCCCAATCTTTTTGTTGACGTTTCCGCCGCTTTGCGCGGTATGCCCGAATTGGCTTTTGGAGAAGTAGTGGGAGGCAATGTTTTCGATCTTACGGTAACAGCCGCTTTGGCGGTATTATTTTCCAAGAACGGCATTGCCGCAAGAGGAGGGATGATCCAGACATCGGCTATTTTTACGATCGTTTCTACTGTCCTGCCGTTAGTGCTGATAATAGACGGGAATCTCTCGCGAATAGACGGAGCCATCCTTATAGCCTTTTTTGTCTTTTATATGATTTGGCTTTTTTCCAAGAAAGAGAGGTTCTCCAAAGTTTACGACGGCCGGGAAAATTTGCCTCCTCTCCAGGCTTTCAAAGTTTTTATCGTTGATTTGGGCAAGGTAGTCTTGGGGACGGCTTTTCTTATTTTTACTTCTAATTTAATAGTTTGGACTGTTGGCGATATTTCAGGACAGTTCGGTTTGCCTGTTGCGTTGATAGGAGTTTTGATAGTGGGTATTGGCAACTCTCTGCCGGAACTTTATTTTACCATCAGTTCGGCCCGAAAAGGGGAGACAAATATGATCTTCGGAGACCTGATGGGCGCGGTCATAATTCCAGCCACATTGGTTTTGGGGATAGTGGCCCTGATTAATCCTTTTACTATTTCTGATTTCTCAATTTATGCCTTGGCTAGAGCGGCGATGTTTGTTTCGGCTCTGCTATTTTTAGTATTCATACGTACCGACCGGAGGATAACCAAAAAAGAAGGAGCCGGCCTTTTGGCAGTTTATCTTATTTGGCTAATGTCGGAGATATTCAAAAACTATGGAGTCAACTAAAGTTCTTTTTTGATCCGGTCTATTTCTTCTTTGATTTCCGCCGCTTTTTCAAACTGAAGATTGCGGCGGGCCATATCAAGCATCAAGCTGAGGCGCTTTAAATGCTCTTTTAAGAATTCTTTGTTTGGTAAAAATTCCTTATTCTCTCCTCCCTCTTTTTGGCCCATCCCCGAAAGGGAGTCTTTGATCGCGGTGACAATGGAAGCCGGATCGAAATTATTGGCTTTATTGTAAGCTTCTTGGATCTTCCGGCGCTTGGTCGTTTCGTTGATGGCGCGTTTCATCGAGCCGGTGACATTATCGGCATACATAATAATTTTTCCTTCGGGGTGGCGGGAAGCGCGTCCCATTATCTGGATGAGCGATGTTTCATCGCGCAAGAATCCTTCTTTGTCGGCGTCCAGGATGGCGATCAGCGAAACCTCGGGCAGGTCCAAGCCTTCCCTCAACAAGTTTATACCGACCAATACGTCGAATTTTCCCTTGCGCAAATTGGCCAATATTTTCGGCCTTTCCAATGTTTTGACCTCGGAATGGATATACTCGGCTTTAACCTTAGCCTCTTTAAAATATTGCGAAAGCGCTTCAGCCATTTTTTTGGTCAAGGTCAGGACCAAGATCCTTTGGTTTTTTTCTTTTCGTTTGGCTATCTCAGCCATCAAGTCTTTTATCTGGTTCTCGGAAGGTTTTATTTCTATTTCCGGATCTAAGAGATAGGTCGGACGGATGATCTGCTCGGCTATTACCGGGGAATGCTGGCGTTCAAAAACATTTGGAGTGGCCGAAACGAAAACGGTTTTTCCGATTTTTTCCATGAATTCGTCGAATTTCAGCGGACGATTGTCCAAAGCCGACGGCAGGCGGAAGCCGTAATCGATCAAAGTTTTTTTGCGCGAACGGTCGCCCTCGTTCATTCCCCGGATCTGCGGAATTGTCATATGGGATTCGTCGAGGAACAATAAATAATCTTTCGGGAAATAATCCATCAATGTGTA